>ENA-UOJL01000443-UOJL01000443.1-human-gut-metagenome-genome-assembly--contig:-P47-NODE-443-length-60617-cov-15.010436_pt1 | contig 60617 bp, 27 predicted proteins | sample MGYA00242347_ERZ723894 | MGnify/ENA metagenome assembly ERZ723894
TTATTTTTTTTTTTGTTTATTCATTTTTATATCCTGTGCATCCCGCCTTTTTAAGAAAAATCAAAAATCATAACCGCGGCTCGCCCTCCTTCCCCATACCAACCTTCCCCCCCCCCCAGAACTTTTCGGGAGCAAGAAATACGGGCGCATATCGCTCTTTTTCAACGCAAGCCCCCCGCAGGGCAATCGTCCTGCGGGGGCCTGAAAGGAACGAAATGCATATAAAGCCAGGGCTCTACCTTTTTTATGCCAATATATAGACAAACAAGTTAGAATAGAGGATGAAACCGCTGGAGCCGTTGAGGGCCAGCTGGTTTAGATTTGTAAGAGGTCCTGACCGGAACGTGTTCTTTCAGTATGCCGTCTGCATAAATCAAAAATCCCGTACCGGAATCTTCCTTGCGCAGCTTGATTTCCACCCATCTGTCCGCACCGGCGACCCTGTCGACAATATGCCCCGTCGAGTTCCGTCGTTTGTTCGTAAATACCCCTCCGCCGCCGGTACCGAGTCTGAAGAGATAAAATTTGACCGTCTCGTACTGCATCAGATCGAGGCTGACAAGCGCTTTATGCTGCCAACTGTCAGTTTTGTAACCGACGTTAATGCCAAGCGAAGTTTCCGTTGCGGTAAGTTTCTGGTCTTCCTTCGTTTGGTGCTGTTCGCGCACAGATCGAGGCTGAGTTTTTCTTCCTTCATCGGGACATAGGAATCGGAATCGACCATCAGATTCGAGAAATAAGAAATGCCGTCGTTCTCTCCGAACTTATTGCAGTTGATCTCATTCAGCTTGTTTATGATCAAACGCACCCACTGCCGGCATTTTTATTTTTAACATAATTTTCATGGACTTTCTGCCGTCTGAATTATGCCTTTTGTGCACATGCCAGATCGACCGTCGGAATAACTTTTTGCTTTGCGGATAGTACTGCTCTGTATTGAGCGAAATATGACAAGTATTCACTGTCGAAAAAAACGGTGTCCCGCAATCGACCCTGGCAACCATTAAAAAAAGCGCAGTTCTCCGCGCAGATCAGAACACTTAACGCTATTTTTGAGAGATCTGACATCTGCTTCGCCGAGTTTTTATCGTCCTTACATTGCACAATGGACGCACAAAAAAACAGGGCAAGATGTAAGCCTTGCCCTGTTTTGCTCATTTCGGCCTAATCAATTTTCAGTGATAATTTCTGCATCGACTTACCACCCCTACCGTGCCACACTCTCTGCCCGAAAGGAAAAAATGGTTGAGGGGAAAAATATATAATATCTTGTTTCCGATAACCGAATACTCTTTATAAAGCGCGAAAAGCCATCCTAAGCAGGCACAAAATATTCTCTAAGGAAACAACTAAGTGCCCCCAGTAGCTTTAAAATCAGACGGGTACCACTGTTTTCTACAAATTACACGATTTGATTTTTTTCTACAGGCCAGAAAAATTTGTCTGTAATTATAGCCTTTAAATTTTACCTAAACAATGTATTTATATATATTCAGATTATACTCTTTGATACAAATAAATTTGATTTTTTATTTTGTTTATAATTTATAGTTTCAAACATACTGACTATACATTGACAAACAAAGAAAAAATCTGCTAAAATAACAGTGAATAATTAAGGACGATCAATTATGGATTTCCGATCAATTTCTACAAAATGTACTCGGACTGAATTTGTGGGTACTGCGGTACTGGATACAATCGGTCTTGTTATTACCGGAGTTGACGAACAACTGCTTCAAACAATGGGAGTGGGTGAAAGTTACCGTTGTTTGGGCGTATACAGTTCCAGGACGGGGGCAGCCGGTCAATTAACGGCTCTGGATGAAGCGGTGAAAGCAACAAATACTGAGGTTTTAGATATTGAATTACCGCGCGATACAAAAGGCTGGGGTGGACACGGCAACTATGTCGTGATCGGCGGGAGTACTCCTTCCGACGTACGCAAAGCTATTGAAATCGCATTATCCCTCACGGATAAATATGCGGGTGAATTGTATATCAGTCAAGCAGGACATTTGGAATTTACTTATTCCGCTTCAGCAGGAAAAGTTTTGCAAAAGGCGTTTTCTGCAAAAGCAAATCAAGCCTTTGGATTTTTGGCAGGATCCCCTGCCGCAATCGGATTAGTCATGGCTGATAATGCAATGAAAGCAGCTCAAATTGAAATCGTGCGGTACATGACCCCGGATAAAGGAACCAGTCATTCCAATGAAGTTATCCTTGCCTTTTCAGGAGATGCCGCCGCTGTAAAAGAAGCTGTACTTGCAGCAAGGAAAACCGGACTCGAGCTTTTGATCTCTATGGGAAGTTACCCTGAAGTTCCGGGTACATCCTATCTGGATTGAAACATATAAACTCCAATTTTTACTGTATGTTACATATTGAATAACACATATATCTTTTTCCAAACAGATTTTTGAATCTGAACGATGAAAGAATACGCTGATTACCATAAACTACAAAACTAAATCTAAAATTTTTTGAAAATTGAAATTTCAAATTAAAAAATCTATAAATATATTTGAATTTGTCTGATTTAAGAACACCGATGCGGACTTACCTGTCCGCATCGGTGTTCTTTTGCACAATCCAAACAAAGCCGCTCCGCCTATCATCTGAATTTCTGGCTTTTGCAGACACAAACTTTTCCTTTCATACAATGCAGCAAAATTTTTGTTTACACAAAAAATCGGGAGTAGTTCAACTCCCGATTTCATTTACCGATACTACTATCGGATATAATTATCCTTTATAAACAGAAAACAATTTTTTTTCAGATATTTATCCTTTCAGGCCGGTCAGCGAAACGCCTTCAATGAGCGAACGCTGGAACAAAGCAAATATGATCAGCGACGGGATCATCATCAGGATACACAGCGCCATCTGCACATTCGGTGCTTTGTCCTTGTTTGTAACAGCTCCCAAAAATCTGTAATAGATCCCCACGGCAAGCGTAAACTTGTCGGACGCGGTGCTGTCAATGTACATGAGCGGCGTCGTAAAATCGTTCCAGCAAGCCATGAACGTATTTACTGCCGTCAGCAAAACAACAGGTTTGACCATCGGCAGGATCACTTCAAAGCAAGTACGCAATTCGGACGCGCCGTCGATCATCGCCGCTTCGTTGTAACTTTTCGGAACCGAACGCAGATACTGCCTGATAAGAAAAATATTTACCATTCCCCCGCCGAACAACTGCGGGATCGTGAGCGGCAAAAGCGTATTCAGCCAGCCTATCTTGCTGTACGCGACGTACAGCGGCACCTGCGATACGATCCCCGGGAGCATCATGGTAGAAAGCGCAACGGCAAAAAGTATGTTGTTTCCCTGAAACCGGATGCGTGCAAATCCGTAAGAAACGATATACGCCGACAGCGTTCCGCCGATCACGTTGACCAGCAAAACGATGACCGTATTCTTAAAATAGATGAAAAACTCGGAATTCATCGCCTCTGCATACGAGGAAAAATTGAGCGATTCGGGCAGGATCTGCACAGGGTAAGACGTCGCCTCCCGCCAGGTCATGAAACTGCGCGTAAACATGACGAAAAACGGAAACAGCAGGATCACTGCCAAAAGCGCCATCAGAAAATATTTGACCGTTGCAAACACGATCTTTTTTATCTTTCCGTTATTCATACGTTACATTTCCTCCCCGTAGTACACCCATTTGCTGGTCTTGAACACAACAAGCGTAAGCAGGGCAATGATGACAAACAGCACCCAGGAGAGGGCGGAAGCCAAACCGAAATTCAGCTGTGTAAATGCCGTATCGTAAATATTCATGACGTAAAAGAGCAATGCGTCTCCGTCGCCGCCCGTGCCGCCCGTCAACACGTAGGCATTGGCAAAAATCTGCAAGCTCCCGATGATCCCCATCACGAGATTGTAAAAAATATACGGAGTAGACATGGGGATGGTAATATGCGCAAGAGATTGAAGTTTATTGGCACCGTCCAGCCGCGCCGCTTCGTACATGCTCTGCGGAATGGATTTAAAAGACGCGATCCAGATGATCATTCCCCCTCCGACACCGAAAAACTGGATGGCGATAAACGTACCCATGATATGGTCGGACGTCAGAAAATCGAAAGACGTCGCAAACAGATCTCGCAAAATTATGTTGGCAATGCCGTACTGAACATTGAGAATGTCCTGCCACAAAAGCCCCACCACAACCCCGGGGATGAGCACCGGAAGATAATAGATCACGCGGAAAGCATAGATACCCTTGCTTGCCTTGTTGAGCAAAAGCGCGAGAAGGTAGGTCAGAACCATGCTCAGCGGAATATAGATCACGGCATACAAAAACGTATTGCCGAGAGATTTATAAAACAGCCGGGAAGAATTGCTCCCGTCAAACAGGGCGACATAATTCTGAAACCCGAAATTTGACATGGGATTCACGAGATCGGTATCGTGCAGGCTGTAAATGAGCGAGCAGATCGTAGGATAGAGCGTAAATAAGAGCAGGCCCAAAACGAGAGGCGAAACAAACAGCCACCCCTTGTAATTGTTACGGATACTCTTTTTCAGTTTTTCGACATTCATGGCAGCCCTTCTCCTTTTCCGCCCCGCTGATCGGCGGGGCGGTCATTTTATTTTACATAACACCTTCTACCTGTGCCTGTGCATACGTACAGAATGCCGCGGCGCCGGAAGAATTGGAAAGTTCGCCGATCAGCTGACTTACCTTGTTGTAAATTCCGCGCTCTTTGGACGGATCATACCCGCGGGCGTATGTAGCGAGCACATATGTGTATTCGTCCGAATCGGAGCGGATAAACGCGCTCTGATCGACGCCTTCGAGGTATTTGCGCCAGGTCGCATTTTCATCCTGCTGCATGGACAATAGGATGGGAACGCAGTTGCCTGTAGCGCTGAATACTTCCTGCCCCGATTCGCTCATCACGTATTTGCAGAACTCCCAGGCGAGGTCTTTTTTATCCGAAATGGATGAAATTGCGTATCCCGTATTGCCGTAACAAAGATAATGTCCGTTTTCCCCCATCAGAGGCATCGGCAGGAAAGCAAGCTCGATCTCGCTTTCTATGCAGGAAGAAACGCGCGGACGGGACATGATCCACATGGCGGCATTGTCGTTGAGGAACGCTCCGCCCGATACGGTCGAGCGCGGGTCTGCGATGAGTTTGTCTTCGATCAGCTGCATGATCTCACCCATCGCCGCCTGCGTCCCTGCTTCTTCAAATCCCGCCTTTCGGGTTTCGGCATCGAACAGGTAACCGCCTTCGGAAAGCACGAACGCATTCAGCATGGCCGCCCACTCGAAAGACGAATCCAGCGGATAAATGTAATCGCGGTTGGTCTGCGCGTCCATTTTCGTACGGATCGTGCGCAGCAGCGCAACCATCTCGTCCCACGTCCAGCCGTCCTTATACTGCTCATAATCGATCCCGTACTGCTCCAGGAGCGAAGTGTTCAGATAGACGACGGGCTGATTGTACTCGCGCGGCGCATAATACAGCGAACCGTTGTAGACGCGCGCCGGCTCGAACGCATTTTCGTCGTACTTGGAAAAATCAAAGGAATCCTTTTCAAAATAAGGATCGAGATTTTCAAACACCCCGTTTTCCGCCCATTGCGAAGCGTAATCGTCGTACGTGTACACGACATCGGGAAGATTTCCCCCGTTGTACATTTTCAGGATCGACTGATTATATTCCGACGCAGAAACGGCGACCGGCATGATACGGACGCTGACACCCTTTGCCTGCTGCTCTTTTACAAAACCGCTCGCAAGCGCCGTAATGATGCGCGCTTCCGAACTGTCCTGCTGATACGCTATCTGCAGTTCCACCGCATCCGGATCGTCGCTCCCGATCGGCCCGTCGCCGATATCCGTTCCGCCCCCTCTGGTACAAGCCGCGGCGCCGAACATCATACCGACGATCAGACAAAATAGGACAGGTATCCGCAATATTTTTTTCAACATATTTACCTCCGCATTATTGAATCGCAATATTCACATTCCCGAAGGGGACATTCATCACAATGGTATTCCCTTGCACCGTGAAATCGGTCGTCGCTTCACCGTTGACAAGAACTTTATAACTGCTCCTTTCAGGCACTTTGAATGTAACGCACATCGTAAGCCCCGCCGTATCGCCCGTGATTCCGGAAAGGATGAGCTGATCATCCGCCGCAAGGCAGTCATACTTGTGCCCGCCGAACTTCAGATTGGTCATGGCGATATACGTAAGCTCTTCGGGCAGATCGGGCGTTATGCTCAGTTCAGAATAATTTCCGTCCAGCCCCAGATACGCCTGCGGCAGGATCGCATAAATCATCGCCGATTCATAAAATTCGTTGTCTAACCCAAGCGCGCCGTCAGAGCCGCCGCCCTGCAGGGTGTAATAATCGTAATTGTCAATGTCTTCCATACGCTTTTGCGCATAGTACGTCTGATAAAAACTCGTTCCCGTACCGCCCGCGTTCATCACTTCATGATACCATTCGCTGATATCCGAAAGCCGCTCGTAACTTGCGTCCGATCCGAGAAGCTGCTGGCGCGCGATCACGTCGTAATAGGAAGTATAGAGGATGGCGCCGCCGTCCTGCACTTTGACGGAAAATGCCGCATCACGGTAAATGCTCGTATAGTCGTACTGATTGTCGCGCGTGGTCGAACGCGGCCCGAACTGATAGAAATAAATATCGCTGCCCGTCGACGTATCTCCCTCGACCGTGCGCGTGCCGTCCAGCCAGGAATAAATGGACTGTGCCTGTTCGTCGGTGGCAAGACCGTGGAATACCATGCGTACATTCGTTTCCACCATCCCGTAATCGAGCGGCTTGCCCGCTTCGCCATACGAATTTTCATCGTAAATGCCCCACGCATACCTGCCCGTTTCCGGATTCCAGAATCCGCCTTTGTCATAGTCGCGCTGTACGTTGGTTTTGATCGTTGCGGCAAGCTCGCTGAGTGTTTCGGGCGTAAAATCGTACACGATATCGCCTTTCCCCTCGTTCGATTCATCAAATACGCCGTACGGGTCATAATTGGCTACCGCCGTCTGTTCCGTTTCGATCCCCGCATCCAAAAGCGCCTGCTCCATGTTCGCAAGAGCGATACAGCTCAGATAAAAATACATATTCGCTTCCAGGTTCAGATTGCAGGGCGGATAAATATCATAATACCCGTTGCCGATGCGGTGTCCCGTCCCAAGAGCGCTGTCATGCCCGGGAAGATAGGTCAGATCGACCAACCCGTCCGCTCCGTGAAGCGCATACGCCTGGAACATGAACGCCTGTCTCGCGCGCCCGATGTTGTTTGCGACCGTTTCCAGATCGTTGGAATAGGAAGTCATCTCTTCCAGCGTAAGGATGTATTTTGCTGAACTGGTACTCTGGCGCGTATCCGCCATGGTACGGAAATATTCAAGACGTACATTGATATCCAGGCTTTCCCCCGTCTTCGGATAAATGCGTACGCCCACCTGCGTAACCGTTCCGTTCCAGTCCGGATGCAGATACATGGGGAAATAGGTGCGCACCTTGTTGTACTGCGAAAGCGTTACGGGATTGGAAGCAAATTCCGAAGCCTTTACTTCATGCCAGCCAGATGCCTCCCCTTCTTTTTTCCAGAGTATGCCGTAATCGGCGATATCCGTCTCCCGTATGCCGGCACTGTTTGCAAGATCTTCCAGGATCATGCGGATCTCCACAAAGGGCGCCAGATCCGCAGAAAAACTTGTTTCGACGGAAGTCAGATCGTACGTCTCGCCTTCTTTGCCGTAAAAAGATCCGTTCAGGTATCCGCCCGAAACATTTCCGTTCTTTCCGCCGACCGTCCAGCCGTCCGCCGACTGGCTGAATTCACTGCCGTATGTACCCAGTTCGCTGTAATCGGGGAAAACCCAGCCCTGTCCCGGCATATCATAGGCTCTTGCATCTACCGGGAAATCCGTATCGTTGAACCACACGTACGCATTTCCGAATTTGTCGATATCGATGGAATTGATGTACCGCTGCATGAGTGCGTCCGCATCGTATTCTTTCAGTGCGAGTGCCGTGCTGTCGAACCAGGAAAGGGCCAGTGCTTCCCATTCCTTCGCGTACGACCAGCACGCCCCCATCCGCGCCGTGCCGATGGATTCTTCTCCCGAACGGATATGCCGCGTATAAAAATCATTCATAAACTCGGTGAGTGAATCGTCCGAAGTATAAAAAGTAAGATTTTCGCTCGTGCGGATCAGCTCTAAAAGCCCGTCATCGCCGCGCTGTACAAACTTCAGCCCTTCCGCATTCAGCGTTTCATACGATTTGGATGAACATCCGCTCGCCCCTGCGCATACAAAGACAAGCGCAAGCGCCGCCGCACAGATCTTTTTTATAGTTTTACGCATTTCTTATTTTCCTCCTTATAGGTTTGCCGCCCGAATGACTCGGCGGCAGGTCCGCGGACTTTATACCAGCAACAGGGAACGGATCGAGGCGATCTCTTCCGCCGTAACCCCCACATCCAGCAAAAACGCTTCGCATTTTTCCGACATGGTGTCCCCTTCGTAATTTTGATCGATATAACTGTACGTCGGCCAGAAGTACGTGTAAAACAACGTGTTGACCGGGGTATTGTCCGAACATCCCGCCGCAGAAAAGAGGGATAACTCATAATCCAGATAGATATCGTACTCCCCGACTCCCAACAGCATTTCCAGCAGCATGGCAAAAGTACCCGTTCTGTCCCTGCCGATCGAACAATGCATATACACAGGATAATTTTCCTCTTCGGCAAACACTTTCATGATATTGGCGATCGCTTCGCGGTTTCCCGCCACGTCGATGCCCGTCGTACCGTTCGGCGTCGTGTAATATGGCGCCGAGATCTGTATATACTGCATTTCGTCCCCGAACACGTTCGTGCTCTCTTCGCCGCGGCGAAGATCCAGATCGGTGCGTATCTTGTACGTCTCGAGCATTTTTTCCCTGCCCGCCTGTGTGATATCCTCTAACTTTCCGCCGCGGTAGATCATGCCCTGGCGCACGCGCTTTCCGTCTGCCGCCGCATAGCCGCCGATGTCCCGCGTGTTGGAAACCCCTTCGATCAGCACCGTGCGCGGCTCCTCTTTTGTCGTGAAACGGAATACGTCCGAACGCAGCGTTCCGCTCTGTGTTTTTGCTTCTACCTGCCAGTAATAATCGGTCGCCGCAAACAGATCGTCTACGTGCAGCTGCGCCTGTTCCGTTTCGTATACTGCCGCGTCCGACATATCCTCCGACTGCGACAGGGAAACCGTATATCCCTGCGTGCTCTGCTTGCACGTCCAGGAAAGCGTCAGCCCCGCGGGCGCATACAGATCGGTGCCGTCCGTGTATTTCTCCGATTCACAAATATCAAACGATTCTGCAAATGCCGCGATCTTTGCGTTGGCAAGCGACGCACTTCCGCCGTCGGCGGGGTCGGACGCCTCGATATCGCGCTCCTCTTTCACAGGCTCCTCCTCTTCCTGCCCCGGCTTTTCCTGCGGCGGAGGATCCTCTCCGCCGCCGCACCCTGCCAGACAGAATACGAACAGAAAACAGGCAACGAAACAGCAAATTCCTTTCAAAATCCGCTTGTTCATGTCATTCTCCTTTTTTCCCCGTTTCCGTACCTTTTGCACCGCGTTTTTTGCGTACCGCCAGTGCCGCAACGGCACCCGTTACCAGCAACGCTCCGAAAATCGTACCCGTTCCCGCCGCAAAACCGCTGCAGCCGCCGCCGAACGTAACCACGACCTCTCCGACTTCGTCTTTGAGGTGCGCGTTCGGATCCACGGTCGCGTTTGCAGACGCATCGGGCGCCCAAGTCTTTGTTTCGGGATCCCACGCAAACTGTACGTCCTTGTCAAATACGCCGAACGCAGGCGTTATAAATCCTTCCTTGAAGGTGATCGTGTGCGATTCGCTCCAATCCATAACGGACGAACTCTGCGCGTTGATCACAAGCTGCATATAATAGACGCCGAAGTTCGTGCCCTGGTAATAAATGTCGATGTAGCGCGACGCATCCGCACCGCCGTCTGCAACCGCCCACTCCCGCAGCGTTTTGCCGTCGATCAGGAAATAATCCCACAGGCTCTCGCGCATTCCGTAACGGTTGAGTTCATACACGTACAACGCCGGCATCGTAATGCCGACCGAACCATAACTTGCAAAGATCGTTTCGGCATCCGCCTGCATAAACGGCAGATACTTTGTGCTGCAAGGGGTCGTGAACTCGATAAACAGCTGGTTCGTGCCCGGCGCAACGCCGTCCGTTGCCGTCAGGATCGTATTGACGTCGGTCAGTTTAAGTATGCTTTCGATCTCCTCGCGGTGCACTTCACCGTTAAACTCTTTAAAAATTTCATCGTAGAAGAAACTTTCATCCGCCGAAAGCTGCCCGCCCGCAGGCGTCGTGAAGCCCTTCTTTACCGTAATGACCAGACCTTTCGCAATATAACTTGCGGGGATCTTTATGCTGAGCGTGTACCCCGAAAGCGTCGCGGATGCTCCGCTTTCATCCGTAAGGATCTTCAGAAGATCGTCGCCGCCGATCAGAATATTTTTCAATACAGAAGAGCTGAAGTTTTCAAGCACGGCATTCTTCACGGACAGACGGAGGTCAAACGTAACAAAGCCCGTATCTTCCTCGTTTTCCGCCGCCATTGCTTCGGGCGACGTCGCCCAATACACGTGCAGCGTTCCGCCCTGGGCAAAGAAATAATTTTCCTTATTTTCGCCGCGCACAAAATTCGCGATAGTCTGTACAGTCTTCAGCGAAAGCGCTTCATCGGGATTGGTCTGTACGTTCATTCCCTTTTCGATCGTAATGCGCACATCCGCATCCGCCGCAAGCGTTGTCGCAAAAGAAAGTTCGATCGTCATTGCGTCAAACGAAACGGTTACCTCGCTGCCCCATTCGGAAAGCGCTTTGCCGTCCACTTGTATGTAACGCAAAATGTTTTCCGTAAAATCGCTTCCTTCCATGCGAACCGTCTTGTCAAACGTGATCGAAATCGTCGCAGTACCGCCTGTAACCTTCCATGTAACGAGAAGCGGCGTCAGACTCTGATCTATCTGCGGATCGCTCTCTGCGGACATCGTTACCTGCGTGCCCGATTCCAGCGCGCGGTTGGTATAGAATACCGCGTCTTGCGCCAGCGTGTACATGGTATAATCGCCCGTCGAACCGCGGATGGCAAAACCTTTCGCAAACGTGATCTTGTCAAAGGCATCGTTATTCAGACTGCCCGTCGAACCGCTCTTGATAAAGATACCCAAGCGATCGTGCCGCTCCCACATGGAACGAAGCGCATAGTCGCCGATACCGCTTTCCGAAACGGAAATGCCGTTGATCAGCAAAAATTCCGCAAAATCATCCAGCCCGACGCGCTCGTTATTCAGCCCTTTATCCGATGTCTTATTGAATATATTCTGGTCGAACGTGATCAGCAGAAGATCGTCGTACCCGCCTTCATAACGGTATGTGTACGAAACTTCCACGATCGAAACGGTGGCTGTGGCATAATCCGGCTCGGTCAGATCTTCCACCTCCGCCTGCACCGTCTTCTCGCTCAGCGTAATGCTGTCTAAGAAGAACTGCACGCCCGAATCCGTCATCGCCTGTACGATAAACCCGCGGAACACACCGTCTTTGAACAATTCCGTCGCCGACAGCTCCACCGTCGAAAGCCCGTTCGACGTGCGGAAACTCTGTACCGCGCTGTCATACCCAAGCTCCGTCGTTCCCAGCGGATATACATAGAAGCAAGCCGAGGCATTGTTCAGGATCTCCAGAGAAAAACTTTTGATCGAAGTATTTTCAATGGGAAGGACAAATTCGATGACAAAATAATCGCCTTCGGAAAGGATCTGCGTGTTTGCAAACCCGTCTCCCGTCAGTCCCCAGTCGGAATGGCCGCTGCCAAGCGCAATGCCTTCCGTCTCATATTCGCCGATCTTGCCTGCACCGTTCGTTTTGATCACCGAAGCATCGATGTCGATCTTCGTATCCGCTTTCCATTCGAATTTGACGACCTCTTCCACTTCTCCAGGATCAAAACTTTCCGTTGAAAGCGTAATGCTGTCCAGGAAGAACTGCACGCCCGCTCCGTCCGCAAGCTGTAGGATAAATCCGCCGAAACTTCCGTCCGAGCCCAACGCTTCCGCCGAAAGCTTCACTTTCTCTATGTCGTTTTCTGCCGTCGTCCTAAAACTTTGCAGCGCGTTTTCATAAGTCAGTTCCTGCGCGCCCAGCGGATACACATAAATGAGCGCTTTTCCGTCATACTTGAATTCGATTTCCACGCTCTTAGCCTGTTCGGTTTGGATGGGCACCACGAATTTAAATGCCGCATAATCCCCGATCGCAAGGCTCTGCGTATAAGCATCGCCGCCCGTCAGACCCCAGCTTTCGTGGCCGCTGCCAAGCGTAACGCCTTTTGTCTCACATTCGCCGATATTCCCCGCGCCGTTCGATTCGATCACGGAAGCATCGATATCGATCTTTGTATTCAGCGTCCATTCGAATTCGATGACCTCTTCCACTTCTCCAGGATCGAAACTTTCCGCCGAAAGCGTGATACTGTCCAGGAAGAACTGCGCGCCCGTTCCGTCCGCAAGCCAGAGAATAAATCCTTCCAACATGCCGTCCGGCTCCGCAAGCGCTTTTGCCGAAAGCGTTACGCTGCTGTTGCCCCCTGCCGTACGGAAGCTCTGTTTCGCCGTTTCAAAGCCCAGTTTTTCCGTATGCAAAGGATACGCGTAAAACAGCGTCTTTGCTTCGTTGAATTTATATTCGACGATCAGGCTCCTGAATTGGGATGTGTCGATCGGCGTGGTAAGTTTGAACACCGCAAACTGCTCTAAATTCAGTGCATTCACAGTATACGCGGCATAATCGGTCAGCCCCAGGCCCGCATGCCCCTCATCGCCGAAATACGAGGGCAGTACCCGCTGTGAATCGTAACCGCCCAAAACGTTTGTCTGCGCGGCGGTATCCATAAAGATTTCCGCGTCGGCATCGTATTTCTGCGCCGCCCACTCGATCGGCTTTGCCTGTTCCGCAAACGTTTCCGGTGTATCGTCTGTCGCATGATTTCCGCCCGATACCGATCGGAAAGCGACTTCCTCCGCCACTTCATAATAATCTATGGAACCTTGCCCCTCGATCGGGAATCGGCAGCCCTGCGCGATCGAAATCACGTCGTTCCCGTCGTTCTTCAAGGAATAACTTTCCCCTGCTTTCACTTCGATCATAAAGCGCGTCGGTTCACCGTAGTGCCCCTTCCTTGCCATGATCACTGACCCTGCATTTTCCGAAAGCAAGGTGCCGTTGATCGAAATGTACGGCATAAAATAATCAAACTGATCGGTAAGATCTTCATTGCTCGCAAAAGCCGCACCGCTGAGAGTAAAATAGATCCAGTTGCTCGATGCACTGTGCCAGACTACCTGTACGCCCGTAACCTCTACGTCCGCCTTTTTTGCAGGCTGTGCAGGTTCTTCCGGCTTTTCCGGTTCTCCCGGCGTGAAACTATCCGCCGAAAGAGTCATGCTGTCCAGGAAAAACTGCAAGCTGTCGCCGTCGATCAACTGCACAATAAAGCCGCTGCAGCTTCCTTCCTTTGCCAACGATTCCAAAGATATCGTCAAGGAATTGATACCGCTGCCGCTCGTGCGGAAACTCTGCACCGCATTCTCATACGTAAGCGCCTGCGTATCCAACGGATAAATATAGAACAGCGCCTTCGCGTCATACTTGACTTCCGCTATCAGGCTCTTGGCGAGCGACGTTTCCACAGCCTTCGTAAATTCAAAGACCGCATAATCCCCGATCGCAAGGCCCTGCGTATAAGCGTCGCCGCCCGTCAGACCCCAGCTTTCGTGCCCGCTGCCCAGCGTTACGCCTTTCGTTTCATATTCGCCGATGTTCCCCGCAGACGCCGCTTTCAGAACATCCGCACCGATGTCATACTTTTTGCCCGTTTCCCAAATAAATTGCTTGGCAAACGTTTCCGTCTGACCGCTTAAAGAAGTTCCCGAAGAAAGGTAAACCGCGTTTTCCGTAACCAGATAATAACTCTCGCCGTCATTATGCGGGATATGGCAGCCGCGGCGCACCTCAATGATATCCGTACCGTCCTGCTTCAGCACATCCTGCGGCAGATAGAAGCAGTAATGTTTCGGATTGGTGTACCGCCCTTCGATCGCCCATGCCACGCCCGAAATCGCCGTACCGTTGACAAAAATATGCGATTCGATCTCATGACGATGCGTATTGCTCGTCAGGTTGGACTCAAACGCCGCCCCATCCAGTGTGAGGATGACCAGATCGTTGCCTCCGCCGTTGCCGTCCCATTCGACGGAAACGCCGCCCACCGTTACCGCAGAGCCCTTTACAAATGTTTCTGTTCCCGTATTCTGCGCATTCACGGGCGCGACAAAGGATGCCGTTTCGGATACGACATAATAATCCGCACCGTCTCCCAGCGGTATTTTACAACCCTCGCGGATCTCGATCAGATCCGAACCGTCCTGTTTCAGGATGTTTTGGTTCAGATAAAAACAGAAATTCGAAGTCGCGGTATACCGCCCTTCGATCGCCCACGCCACATTGCCCGTGATCGCCGTACCGTTGACATATATGTAGGGCGCAAAATATTCCCAATGGCTGTTGCTGTCGGTATTGGATGCAAAAGCCGCGCCGTTCAGCGTCAGCGTTACAAGATCGTGGTTATTGCCGTTGCCGTCCCATTCGACGGAAACGCCGCCCACCGTTACCGTATCTTCCTCCGCAGCGCGCACATTCTGCATTCCCGTAACCACCGCAAACAGTACCGAAAATACAAAACACAATGCAAAAAACGCAACCGCTCCTCTGTACAATACGTACTTTCTACTCATTCCGATTCCTCCCTATCGGTTCATTCACCGCCCGGCGGCGGCATTAATCTTTACGATACGATGCCAATTCCACCAGCGTACCGCCTTTCAGCCTCGATTCCTCCGCCGCAATCGCCATATAATGGCTTTCCGCTGAATTTTCAATGGACGTATCTACCTGCTTGTTTCCCTCCGCAAGAATTTCATAGAGCTTATCGAGCATCCTGTGATCACCGCCGCCGTGTCCTTCCAGATCATCGGTCAGCTCGGAAATCTTCCACACCGTGTCCTCTCCGAAATACTTTTTCAGAACGATCTTGTCTTCCCCTTCGTGTAGCGACAACTCCCCGTCCGAACCGAAAAAGCGAATATCCCTGCCGCCGTTTTTCACAAACGCTTCCATTTTCAATGTCGCCGTGATCCCGTTTTCAAATTGCATGATCGTCGTCTGATTATCCACCACATCGTTGTCGCATGCAAAAACACACCTGCCGTAAGGGCCTTCCTCGATGGCTTTGTGTAAATTCTGCGCCGTCAAAGGCAGTTCGTCTGTGATCACGTTCATGGGCCAGGCATTTTCGGGCGCACCAAACTCGTTCTTCCACATGTCGACGTAGATACGCTCCGCACTGTACGGACAAGTCCGCACATATTTACATTTTGTACAGCGATCCGCCGCCCCTTCCGGCTTGTTTTCCTTGCGAAAATAAAACAAAGATCCCATGGAAGAGACGCTGCGGCATTTTGCCCCGATAAAATACTGGATCAGATCCAAATCATGACAGCACTTTGCCATGATCATGGGCGTCGTATCCTCGCTTCTGCGCCAATTTCCGCGCACATAACTGTGCGCCTCATGCCAGAAAACAACATTTTCCGTCTGATCGATGGAAACAACTTTCCCGATGGCACCCGAATCCAGCACTTCCTTCAGTTTGTTGACGGCCGCCGTATAACGCAGAACATGACAGACCATGATCACCCTGCCCGACTTCCGCGCACACTCCACCAGCTCACGCAGTTCTTTCGGATCCGCCGAGATCGGCTTTTCCAGCAAAATGTCGTACCCCAGCGCCAATCCCCGCTTCGCCATCCGCACATGCATCTGATCCAGCGTACAGACCAGTAACAGATCGCTGCGCTTTTTTGCAAAAAATTCATTTTCATCACGAAAACGATCACTTTGCGCCACGCCAAAGGTCTCTCCGTACTTTTCAAGGCGCTCTTCGTTGATATCACACAAACTTACAATCCGATATTTGTCTTTTAGCTTGTAAAGATATCTGCCATACGCTTCTCCGCCGCGCGCGCCGACACCGATAATAGACACTGACACGATTTTGCCCATCTCTCCTAAACCCTCCCAAGCGGCACAAAAAAAACTTTATCTGCTGTCCGCAAATAAAGTTTATCACACATAGATTTGCAAAATCAATATCATATTGACGATAATCAACTTCAAAAATTAATATTTTTATCTTTTGCCTCTTTTTGTGCCCTGTAAAATGTCGCCGTACTGCTGAATCCGCATTTATAAATAATTTCCAGAGTCGTCAGCCCCGTGCGCTTTTGTTCGGCAAAATATTCCTTGGCTTTGCGCAGTCGCAGAAAATTTAAATAGCTGCGAAAACGGATCCCCACAATGTCTCGGAATATTTTGGAACAATATTCCTTTGTATAACCGCTCTCGTTCGCCACCGTCGTCAGCGAAATATCTTCCGCATAGTGTTCGTTTATGTACTTCAAAACATTCACCGTAACACGCTTGTCCTTGCTCTCCACAATAGGCATGAGCGGATAGTATTTGACCAACTTTGCAAACAACAGCGTACTGTACCCGAAATTGCACAGATACGTATTATTTTCATCCTTCTCTTTCAGCCAATGCCGTATCATTCCGATCACATCGCGGTTGTCTTCCGTATTCTTCATATAGGTGGGCATCGTGAACCCTTTGAACGACTCCGAAAATACTTTCGTATACTCACGGCTTAAAACCAGCACAACGGCACGAATGTGCGGCGTGCATTTCTTATAACAATGGTATTCGAAACTTCCCACAAAAAAAATCTCGCCCGCCCGAAGATGCTGCACTTCGGCAAGATGCCGCGCTTCGATCTCCCCTTCCAGCAGAAATACAAATTCCACACTGTCATGGAAATGTCCCACCTCGGAAAGGATGGTTTCGTCTTTGAAATAGATCTGCCGCTCCAAATCCGCTTCCGAAAAATATACGCCCTTATCTTTCATCGTCCTTCCCCTTCATTCTTGTTTTCTACCCGTCCACGGGTATGCTCCGCCGCTGTTCTCCCCCTGCCACAGGTATACTCCGCCGCTGTTTTCCCCTCAGCCACAGGTATATTTCGCGCTGTTCTACCCTGCCACGGGTATAGTTTGCCGCTCCTTTTGCAAAAACATCTGCGCGCCGCTTTTCCGATCTCGGATTTAAAGTATATGCCCTATACTGATTCTATTATACCACACGCTCACAAAAATGCAATACTTAAAGTCAAACCTGCCACGGCGCCTTATTCGTCTTTTTACGGATCGCGCACCGGCTTTTACACGAAATTTCTAAACGCCGCTTAAACCGTATGGAAAATATACCTTGCAAAAGACAAACCAAAAATAAAATATACCTGGCAAAAGACAAACCATAATATAAAATATTCTTTGCAAAAAACAAAACGCCCGCAGATTTCCGAACGGAAATCTGCGGGCGTTATTTTCAATGATCATTGCGCCATCAGCATAAGCAAAAGAAACAACACGGCGAGGATCAACAAGACGACGCACATAGGCAAAAACATCATTTTGACTGCAGAAAAATATGTTCTGAGCTTATCCTTGAAAGTAGAACGGGGCGGCGGATCTTGCTGCGCTCCTTTCTTTTTTTTCACGGTAGCGGACATATCCACGATGGTGCTGTTGTCGTCATAATAAATGACCTTTTGTTTTTGCTTCTTTTTCTTTTTAGACATCAGTCCTCCTGAGGATAGCAATGGCAGGCAACAAAGTGCCCCTCCTCGTATTCTTTATAGACGGGCGCTACCTGGCCGCAGATCTCCATAGCACGCGGGCAGCGCGTGTGGAATTTACAGCCTTTCGGCGGGTTGGCAGGCGAAGGAATGTCGCCCGTAAGCAAGATCCGTTCCACTTTTTCGTCGGGATTGGGATTCGGGACGGCAGAAAAAAGTGCCTGCGTATACGGATGCATCGGGTTATCAAAAATTCTGTCCTTGTCGCCGTATTCCACCATGGAGCCCAGATACATGACGCCGATCTTGTCGGAAATATGTTTGACGACGGAAAGATCGTGCGAAATGAACAGATAGGTGAGCTGACGCTCTTTCTGCAGTTTTTTGAGCAGGTTGATGATCTGCGCCTGAATGGAAACGTCCAGAGCGGAAACCGGTTCGTCGCAGACGACAAAACTCGGATTCACGACCAGTGCGCGCGCAATACAGATACGCTGGCGCTGACCGCCGGAAAATTCATGCGGATAACGCTCGTAATAGTAATCGCGCAAACCGCACTTATCCATGACGGAAAGAACATATTCCTTGAGCTGCGAACGGGGTACGATGTTATGGATCTTTGCCGCTTCGGCAAGGATGCCGCCTACCGTACTGCGCGGCGGCAACGAAGAATACGGATCCTGAAATACGATCTGCATTTTCGTGCGCAGAGGGCGCATTTGCGCGGAATTGAATCCCGCTATATCGGTACCCTCGAAAAAGACGTGCCCTGCGGTCGGATGATGAAGGTTCAGAATTGTTCTGCCCATCGTCGTTTTTCCGCAGCCGGATTCGCCGACGATGCCGAGCGTTTCGCCTTTCCGGATCTTGAATGACACGTCATCCACCGCTTTCAACGTGCTCAGCGCCTTGCCCGTAATCGATTTTTTGAGCGTAAAGTACTTTTTCAGATGCCTTACTTCCAGGATCGCATCCGGATCGGGAGGAAGGTTTGTTTCCGAATCGGGCTGAACGTCCGCATTTTCCGTTTGCACGTTTTCCATGGTTTGCGTTTCGTTCAATTCGGCCGCCTTGTCGAGATCGGCGTTTTCCGTTTCGGGATTCTTCAGATTGTTTTTCTTTTTCATATCAGCCCCTCCACTCCTGATCGTCATACAGATGACATGCAACGTAATGCGTGGGACTGACCCTGATCATTTTCGGATATTCTCCGGAGCATTTCTCGATGCATTTGGAACAGCGCTCCTTGAAGTAACAGTTATCCGGCATATTGATCGGATTCGGCACGTTGCCGGGTATATTGAAAAGTTGATCTACCTTCGATTTCATCGTCGGTTTGGACTTCTGCAAGCCCTGCGTATAAGGATGGCAGGGATTATGGAAAATTTCGGACACGGTGCCGCGTTCGATGATCTTGCCCGCATACATGACGACGACATAATCCGCCATTTCGGCGATCACGCCCAAATCGTGCGTGATCAGGAGGATCGATCCGTTGATCTTTCTCTTCAGTTCATTGAAGAGGTTGAGGATCTGTGCCTGAATGGTAACGTCCAAAGCCGTCGTCGGTTCGTCTGCGATGATCAGGCGCGGTTCACAGGCAAGCGCCATGGCGATCATAACACGCTGACGCATACCGCCGGACAACTCGTGCGGGTACGAACTGTACACGCGCTCCGGCATGGCGATCCCGACAAGATTCAGCATCTCGATCGAGCGTTTTTTTGCAAATTCTTTGGTTGCGTCGGGTACGTGAATGAGCGTAACTTCGTCCAGCTGATTGCCGATCGTAAACACAGGGTTCAGCGAAGTCATCGGCTCCTGAAAGACCATCGACATCTGTCTGCCGCGCAGGCGGTACATTTCATGGATAGGCATTTTGGCGATATCGAAAACTTTCTCTTCCTTTTCATAAATGCCGATCCCGTTTTCATCGCGCGCCTGTACCGGCCGCATGATCGCGTCGCCGTTCGAATCCTTGCGGATGTTGCCCGCTTTATCCAGGACAGGTTCATACATGATGTCCCCGTTGTCGTCCCGAACATAGACAGGAATCAGCTTTCCGTTTGCGTCGCGCTTGAAATCCAATGCCTTAAAGCGGATAGAACCGCTCACGATCTGCCCCGAAGGTCCCTGCAACAGGCGCATGACCGACATGGACGTAACGGATTTTCCGCAGCCGGATTCTCCGACCACGCCCACGGTAGAATTCATCGGAACTTCAAAGCTGACGCCGTTGACTGCCTTCACCACGCCCTGATCGGTAAAGAAATAGGAATGCAGATCCTCAATTTCAAGAATGTTTCCGTTGTCCTTCATCTGCGTCGTATACGCAGACACGGGAAGTTTGCGGCGCTTTGCCTGTTCCAAACGGCGCATTTCCTTATTGTTTGCCTTGGCAATCGCACGAACCTCTTTGCCCGTCAGGTAATGGCCGGAGGCAGAAGTTTTCACTTCGCCTTCTTCTTTTTTCTTAAATAGTTTGATTAACTTCATGCCTATCGCCTCTGTTTCGGATCGAGCGCGTCCCGCAGCCCGTCGCCAATAAAGTTAAAGCCAAGCACGGCTATGACGATGCAAATACCGGACGGCACCCAGACGCTCGGGTAATTCTGCAGAATATCGCTGCGGCGGGAAATAACTTCGACCATCGTACCCCAGGATGCGTACGGGATCTGTACGCCGAGTCCCAAATAGGAAAGCGTCGATTCGTAAAGGATCATGCTGCCGAGCGAAAGTGTCATCGTAACAAGGATCTGCGGAAGTACGTTCGGGATCAGGTGTTTGAAGATACGGCGCATCGTGGAATACCCCATTGCCTCCGCTGCGACCATGTATTCCTGCTCGCGCAGATACAGGATCTGTCCGCGGACCAGCCGCGCCATGCCCGTCCATGACCATAGCGAAACCAAGCCCATCAATAAATATATGTATAGTTCCGGCGGAACGCCGTTCGCTTCCAGCACGGTACCCAATATCAACATCAGCGGCAGCGTCGGGAAGCACATCAGTATGTCGCAAAGACGCATGATGATGTTATCCACCACTCCGCCGTAAAACCCTGCAATACCTCCCAGCACGATGCCGATGAACGAGATCAGAATAACAGCCAGAAAGCTCAGCGTAAGCGACAGCCTGCCGCCGTACATCAGACGGGTAAAGACATCCATGCCCTGCTCGTCCGTACCGAGGATATGCTCGGAAGAAGGCAATGCCAGCGCGTTGATGGAGTCATGCGTAACGATCAGCTGCACAAAGGAGCCATCCTCGCTTTCCACTTCGTACACGGTGTAGGTGTTTGCCCCGGACCTGTCCACTTCCGTCTCGCCCCAAGCACTATAGACCACGGGGCCGAGCCAACTGAATACGATCAGAAAGGCAAGCATGACGATGCCGGCAATGGAAAGTTTCGAACGGAAAAACCGCCGCAGAACCATGCGCATGGGCGACATCAGTTTTATGTTTTTGTCCAGAGGGGTTTCCGTATCCTCTATTTCGGAAATTTCCGCCGCGTCTGCTTCCGCAACGACGGTATTTTCCTCTTCGGCGGATACGCCGAGTCCCTCTTCTTTTTCAAATTCTTCTTTGTCCATATCGCCCTCTCTTTATGCAAGCTTCACGCGGGGATCCACGATCGCATACATAAGATCCGCCAGCAGAACGCCCAGAACGGACAGACATGCCAGGAACATATTGTAAGTCATGATCACGGGAATATCGCCTTGCTGCATTGCGTTCAAAGCATAGCTTCCGATACCCGTAAGACTGAATACCTGCTCGGTGATCATCGCACCGCTGAACAGCGACGGGATCAGCCCTGCAAGACTGGTAACCAGAGGGATCATCGTATTGCGGAAGGCGTGCTTGTAAATGACCGTCCGCTCATTCAGACCCTTCGCACGCGCCGTGCGGATATAGTCGGAATTAAGCACTTCGAGCATATTCGTTCTCGTCATACGCATGCGCGCACCGATACTCAAGATGACGACGGTGAGAATCGGAAGGACCATGTGCCACAGGTAATCGCCGACAGCCTCAATTCCCGTAAGCGAAGAACCTGCACTCGTCATGCCCGAAACGGGGAACCAGCCCAGTTTGTTCGCAAAGATGTCTTTCAGCATCTGCCCGAAGAAGAAAGAAGGCAACGAGATACCGATCAGCACAAGCACCGTAACGACATAGTCGCGCACGGAATATTGATGCGTCGCCGCCGTGATGCCGAGAGGGATCGCGATCATGAATTCGAATATAGTCGCTATAAACGCGACAAAAAAGGAAGTTCCGATCCTGTCCGCATTGAAAATTTCGCTCAGAACCGGCCTTTGACTGATAAAGCTGTTCCCGAAATCTCCGCGGAATACGTTGCCCAGCCAGGTGAAATACCCGACAAACATGTTTCCGTCCAGACCGTATGTCCTGTACATCTGCTGTATGAACTCTTCGCTCACCTCGCCGCCGTTTTGCACGAGGGCGAGGATCTTGTTCTCTACGAAGTCGGTAGGCATACAGCGCAACAGGACATACAGAATGATGGATACACCGAGCAACAAAAATATTGAAATGATGATTCTCTTCAGAGTGTATTTCAGCATACTCGTTCCCTTTTATTCACCGATCAGGCGATCAGTTCAAGTTCCCAAATCTTTTCCAGCGGCGAAGAATACGGGTTTACGTTATCGTTGAAACCGGAAACGGTCTTGCTGTTGTAAGCAAACAGTTCCTGTCTCTGGTAAACCGGAAGTTCGACCGCCAGATCCAGCACAAGGCTCATCGCCTGCTGATACAGCGGCTTTCTGACTGACTGATCCATCGATTCTCTTGCGTCGTCGATGATTCCGCTCAGCTCTCTGATCACGCTGTATTCATAGCTGTAAAGGGTCGTGTCGCTCTTGATTTCACGATAGCCCCACGCATAAACGGAGGTAGCCGTGGAATTCATGTGGTAAACCTGATACATATCCGGATCGACAGTGGAACCCCATGCCGCCGCCCACACTTCGAGTGCACCGGTGGCAAGTTTGGTCAGAGCCTGCGAGTCCGCTTTCAGTTCGATATCCCAACCCATACTGTTGAGGATCTCCTGCGCCTGACGGAACACGTTGTAGCAAGGATGTTCGGTGATGGACGCGCCTGCGATCGTGAAGGTGATGCTCAGCTGCGAATCCCCTTCGCTTACGCCGGCCGCTTTCATGTATTCGCTGATCTTCTGTCTTGCAGCCGTTTCACCCGTCCACTGCGTGTAAGGATGTCCGTTCTGCAGGGAGGTTTCGCCGTCATCCGCAAACGGGTACGCCCAGCTGACGCGGGACATAGGCCAGTCGATGGTAACGCACGTGCCTGCCTGGTAGTACGATGTAGCCAGCGACGTGTTCATCGCAGCCATGATCGCACGGCGGATATTTACATTGGGGATCTTGCCCGCATTGATACCGATATAACCATAACCGAGCTGCCAGGTATCAAGGCTGACAAACCCGTCTTTTTCCATCGAGGACAGACGATCCGCATTGTCCTTAGTGAACTGCGGTACGACATAGTCCACAGCGCCGCTCGAGAGAACGTCGATCGCGTCGGACGAGCTAACAACCTGCATACGCAGTTTATCCGCTTTCACTTCAAACATGAAGTTGTCGTTTGCCTTGAAATATACAACGTTCTGGCTCCAGAACGCGGATCCTGCAGGATTGTCATTGTTGTCGCGGTCGGTCGCGGCGTAAGGACCTGCACCGACAGGCACTTCGACGTGCTCAAGCGACTGGATAACGTTCTGCTGGAAATCGGAAGAAGCATAATCCACACCGAACTGGTTGTTTGCAATGTCGATCTTCCTGCCGTTGGGATTTTCTGCGTCCGCCGTATAGTAATGCGCCGGCGCAACGGTAAAGCCGAAGTTATAGATCGCTTTCGGGTCCGTGCCGTTTACCGTGATCTGCAATACGTCGTATTCATTTTCGGAAACGGGCGTACCATCCGCATTGTGATTATGCGCCACCGTGTAATCTTTTCCGTTCACCGTAACTTTTGCAGTGTTCGAAGTATGTCCGAGCGATACGATACCCGAAATGTTCGGGAAAAGCAGCTGCCCGTCGTCGCCCAGCCTGTTGCGCAGGAGAATACCCGTCGCATCTGCCGCGTAGAGCGTCTGCAGCGTACCTGCCGTGCCCCACTGCGTCAGGATCGCGTTCAATCCGGTCGTAACCGTATCGTTATAGACGCGCTCGATCGCCGCTTCCTTCGTCGTGATGCGGTCAACAATGCTCGCATTGTCGAATTTTTCGATGACCGTCTTGTCATCCCTGCCGTTTACCTGCTTGTATTGCGGGGTAATATATCCTTCATACAGGAAAAATTTGAAGATGTCGTTGTCGATCTGGTCTTTCCATGCATCCCAGGGAGCCGTCGTCGTATCGTACGATTCCAGTGCCGCAATGTAGTCGGATTCCAGCTCTTCCTTGAATGTGTCAAGCGTGGTCTTATAGTCTGCCAAAAGCTGATTGCGATAATCCGCTTCCGTCCAGGTCTGGCGCTCGCTTTCCGTCGCCACGGCTTCCATGTATCCGTCGCTGACAGACCATTCGTTGATCGCGTTGCGCATTCCCTCTTCGTCCAGGCTGTACGAGGACGACGTTGAGGAAAGTTTGCCCGCGGTCTCATAAATGTCTACCATCTCCAGAATACGTACAGTCGCCATCGCATTCGCCTGCGAGGAGATCTGCGATTCGGTTTCACCGTCATCGCCCGACTGGTTGGTCTGCGTCCTGTACTGGGTAAGTCCTTCGATATCGATGGAATACATCGTCGACGAACCCGTATAGACAGGATCGAGATATTCGTAAATGTTGAACATGACGTCGTTCATCGTGAGCGGCATGCCGTCCGAGAATTTCAGTCCGTTTTTAATGACAAATGTGTAGACCGTCTTGGCATTGTCGCCAGAGCCGGTGGTCGTAAATTCGAAATCCTTGACAACCGTGCTTTCATCGTCGCCGGCGACAGGGTTTCCGCTTTCATCCGTGCCGAGCATACTGATCTGCGTCATTCCGACCACGTCCATGTCCGTGCCCGAAGTGGCATAGAAAGGGTTGAACAACCCGCTCAGCTCTTCCGTCATGATGACGATGCTGTCTTTTTTCTTGCTGCATGCTGTGATCGGAAGCACGATCCCTGCCACAAGCAGGATGCTCATGACGATCGCAAGCACGCCTTTTGCTCTGTATTTAAGCATTGGTTTCCTCCTGATAATTAATTACATAGGATGCGGTGTTTGTCCTTACCGTTGTAACAAATGTAATGCCGATGACGCCGGTATCGCTGACCGTTATATCCGGGCGCAGAGGATTGTTCTCCGCATCGCGGACAAATTGAACCGTGTAATTGTACTCGCCGTTCATCAGATCGGTACCGTACACCTCCAGTTGTATGTTTCCCGTAACGGTTACACCGGACGCATCGCCGTTCGCCAGCAGGTTGAGACTGTAACCGTTGCCCAACGTGATCGCACCGATTTTCATCAAGCCTTCGGTTACGGTAACGGACGTGATCTGCGCGCCTTCCTCTATATACCCAGCAAACAAACCGAAATTGGTATTGGACAGCCTTTTTCCCGTATAGGCAAGATCGTACGTGATGTTGTCAAAGGTTACTCTGTCCATGACCGCTTCCTGAGCGATCGACCCGAACAGCCCGCCCTGCAGCGCAGACGCGTTGCTGTGCTTGATCGAGACGTTTTTGATCGAATAAGTCTGCCCTTCCGTACTGTAAAATCTTCCGGTGAATTCGCTCACGCTCAACGTTGCGGGCCATGCCACTTCACCGTCTTTAAAGTCCAGATCTGCCAGGATCTCGTACCAGCCGCTCGGATCGCCGTGCGCCGCAAGCTGCTCCGCATTCTCGATACGGTAGCGCGTCCCTTCCAGAAAGTCAACATATACGTTCTGAACACGGTTGACCGCCGTCCCGTTTTCATAATTTATGTATCCCGCATGCACGAAATCATCCGTGATCTGCTGCGATCTGCCTGCATCCGCATATGCCGCGTCAAACGTGCGATTTTCCAGCGACGGGAAATTGAATTCATTGTTGTCCGCATAATTGTGCGCATAATTCATCGCACCGTCGTCCCAGCGCGGGATCCAGATCGTATCACGGTCTGTCGTCGTTGATCCTTCCGCATTGGTCGTCTTGTAATCGAAATTCGTCGAGCCGTACAATACCCACTCGCCGTCCGATTCATAGTAATAATCAAATTCGAAATACGGGATCCAGCAAGCATAGAGCGTCAGCGCATACGTGCCGTCCGCTTCGTTGTAAATCAGCCTGTCGTTTTCGAAATCCCACATTTTTTCATAGGTGTACGCGGGATAAGACGTCGTTTCCGTTCCCGCTATAACATACGAACCGTCTTCCGTCTCTTCCAGAACTTCTCCGTTCTCATTGACCGCGTTTCCCGCTGCATCCGTAACGAGATTCCTTGTCTGATACCAGCCCACCAGGAAATATCCCGAACGCGTAAGCACGATGTTCTCAGAACTGCCCGAAGGCCGGTTCGGACTCGTAGGCTCCGTGAGCTTGATGCTCACGTTGCCTTCCGTATCCTTGGTATAGAGCGAAGGATTGAACATATCGACGATCGTTATGCCGTCCCGCCCCATAAACGAGCCGCCGTTCGGATCGTAAGATACCGATACCGTATAGCCCTGCGCTTCATATTCGTCGGCGACCGACAGCGCCGTGCAGGCCGCTAAGCCCAGACACAGCACCGCCGCACCGAGAAGAAGCAGTAAAATTTTAAATCTTTTCATAATTCTTCCGATCCGATTTACGCATTGCGTTTATTGTTTTTCTTGAGCATGACCACCCATACAATAAGGCCTGCCACAGCTACAAGAAGTACGCCGGATATGATCAGACCGACCATATTGTTTTTGAAGAACGTCGCCACCGACGAAGTTGTATCCGAAGGAATTTCCGGGGTCGGATCTGTATTGCCCTGCTTGAGGTATTCGAGAATGGACTCCGCATCCGTCAGACGGGTGTAATTGGTAACCAGAGCTTTCTGCTCTTCCGAAGTAATGGCATCATACGCCTGCCGTGCCGCCACGATCTTCGCTTCGTCCGCAAGCGTTACCGCCGATGCTTCGGGAAGCTGTGCGATCATCGCGATCACTTCCAGCGTCGGCTGCATTGCTGCAGGAGTGCCGGATACCTTCACACTGAAGTACTTGTCAAAAATAAACGTATCGTATCCCTGTCCGTTGGAGGGGCTGACCATGATCAGAGGAGTTTTGATGTGCCCGATATAATCCACAAAGTTCGCGCCGTAGAAATAATTGCTTCCGCCGCCCGTTCCGACGTTCCACATGTAGTAATCCACAATGCCAAGCCCGCCGGCACTTTCCTTATACGGAACATTCTCTTCCGTCGCGTAAGCCGTATTGTACTCCTCTTCCAGGATCGGCGCTTCGTAGCCCTTGAACACGACCATACGCAGCGATTCACAATCATAGAACGCCTTGTCGCCGATCGCAAGCAGAGAGCTGGGAAGCGTTACCGTCTGCAACTCGGATCCCGCAAAGGACCTCGCCGTAAGCCGAACCGTTCCTTCTTCGACCGTGAAATCCGTACCCTGTTTTGCCATAGGATAGCAAACCAGTTCAAGACCGTTCGGAACTACCTGATACAGCACACCGCCGATCACGCGGACCGTCGAGCTCACATCATACGTCTCGGTCAGCTGCGAGCCGATCACACTGCCGTTAAAGATTACATCCGTCATCTTTCCGAATGTGGAAATCGCACATCCGTAGAAAGGATTTTCACCCAACGTAAGGAGCTGATCGCCGAGCGTTACTTCCGTAACAGCCGATTCCGCAAACGCGAAATCACCGATCTCGGTTGCCTTCGTAAGCACAAGCTTCGTCAGCGCCGTTCCCGTGAACGCATAGTTGCCGATCTCGCTGACTTTGTCAAGGTTATTCGCCGTCGCAAGGCCGTAGCAGTACGCAAACGCGCCGTCTTCCACTGCAGCGCCGTCCATGAACGTTACTTCCGTCAGATCCGTATCCGAGAACGCATACGCTCCGACAGTCTTTACGTTCGAAAGATCGATATTCGCAAGTTTGGTTCCTGTAAAGGCATAATCGCCCACCGCAGTGATGTGTGCGGGCAGTTCTACCTGAGCAAGGGATGTGCAGTACGCAAACAGATAGGCAGGAATCTCGCCTGTTTCGCTGCCGAACGTTACCGTCGTAAGCGAATTATTGAAAGCAAACGCACCTTCGCCCAATTCTTTGTCTTTGACAGAAGTGAGATCCGCCGAAACGATCTGCGGCGCCGCGCTCGTGTATCTGTATCCGGTTGCCGTCAGCTCACCGTTCATGTAAGCAAATTCATACGCCGGACTGATCATATTGTCCTGCAGGCACAGATCCATCACTCTCGTTCCCGAAAAGGCATAGGCTCCGATTTTCTCCGCACGGGAAAGATCCACCGAAGTCAGCTTCGCCGCATTGAAGAACGCATAATCTCCGATCTTCGCGCCGTCGCCGAGCGTAAGAGAAGAAAGCAGTCCGTTGCCCGCAAAAGCATAATCTCCCAACACCGCATTGCTGCCGATTCTCACTTCCGTAAGAGAGGAAAGCACCCCTGCATCAAAATTATAACGATAGTAATTGTACGTCGTGCTGCCGCCGTTCGGATTTTCTACCGTGTACGTATAAAGCGTATAGTAGCGGCTGAAATTGGTAAGCGTGCTCTCGTCTGCCACATCGACGACATACATCTGCATAGGATTAAAGAATGCATTATTGCCGACCGTAACATTGTTGCCGATCGTAACCGTCTCCAACGATAAGCAGTACGCAAACGCCGCCTCGCCGATCGTCGTTCCGTCCGCGATCTGCACGTCTTTGATGCCCGTGTTCGCAAATGCAAACGCACCGATCGAAGTTACTTTGGACAGATCGGGAGTTTCCGCAATGGATGTACCGAAGAAAGCATAATCGCCGATCGATTCCACCTGAGGCAGAGAAACCCAGTGCAGGTTCGTGCAGCCGGCAAACGCATACGCGCCCACGCTCGTCGCGTTGGGAGCCGTTACGCTGAACAGACGCGTGTTCCCTGCAAACGCACCGTTTGCGATCGAGTCCGCATCGACGGTGATGGAGTTCTCCGAACGGTTGGGCGCCGAGAGAATGAGTTCCCCGCCCTTATAGACAAGCGCACCGCCTTCGCCGAGCGAAAGTTCCTTATTCTGAGAACTGAGCGTGAATGCCGAAACAGCCGTTCCCGCAAATGCATATTCGCCGATGACGGAAACATCTTTACCCAACGTTACCCCCGTCAGGTTGCTGCAGTTATAGAAAGCATACGAAGAAATGACCGCCGCATTGATATTGACCGAAACAAGCATCGGGCATTCCGCAAATACATACGAACCGATCTTGATACGCGAAGCGCCGATCCTGACATCCGTCAGATATTTGTTCGCGTAGAAGGCGCCCATACCGAGCGACTGGCAGGATGCCGGCAGCTCCAAAAATCCGAGGCTGCTGTCCGCAAAGGCGTAATCGCCGATCGCCGCCACCGCGTCGAGTGAAATATCCGTGAGCGCCGTGTTCCGGAACGCCTCTTTGTTGATGAACTGAACGTGTTCGAGGTTGATCTTCTTCAGGCTCGTGCAGCCGTAGAAAGCACCCATGCCGATCCGGTTCAACGTGGAAGGAAGCACAACTTCTTCCAGCGCCGTCAGACCCGCAAACGCATACTGCTGAATATCGGTAACGCCCTCGGGAATGATCACCTTCGTGATCGTGTCTTCCCCGATGTACACAGGTTTCGAATACAACGGATCCTCATCGTTGATGACGTCGCCGTTTTCAAGATCTTTGGGCACATATTCATATCCGGAGAAGGCGTACGAGTAAATGGTCGTGATTCCCCTGTCTCCAGGGATCTCCACCGTGCCGCCCAATCCTTTGTAAGACATCAGATATATACTGTTCGTCGTGAACGGATCTTTGACCGTTACCATCACGCGTTCGGAATACAGCGTGTTTTTATCGTCGAATGTAACCGTAACCGTAACGATGGTCGTGCCTTCCTGCTGCGCAACGAGCGTGCCGTCCGCCGTAACGGTGGCCACCCTCGAGTTGCCCGAACTGAATTTGACCGAAGTCCTGTCAGGGAAATAAGAATCCAGCGAATAATGCAGCGTTACACTCTCGGACGGGAACATCGAAAGGTTATAATCACCGCCGAAATCGTATTCGTAACCCGTTGAACCGATCTCCCTTTCGTCCGAAGAAATACTGTAATATGCCTTGTTGACTTTGTATCCCGTCAACATGAAGTTATTCACTTCCGGAATGGTATAACCGGGCTTGTATCCTTCCTCACCCTCCGAAAGCACATGCACGCGGATCGTGTCGGATACCGGATTTCCAGAAGCATCGTAACCCGTCGCCGTGATCGTCGTGTCTCCGCTCTCTCTCGCAAGCACCGTCCTGTTGACAACGTCCGCGATCGTCGCGTCATCCGAAGTAAATTCGAGCATCTGGAACCAGCTGTCCGAAGGGTAAATGCTCAAAATCGAAGAAATGTCGAACGTTTCGTTCGGACTGAGAACGAGCTCGTCCTGCGTGAATGCCAACGCCAGGAATTCATCCGGAAGCCGGACCTCGAACATCGAAGTGTTGAGTGCATAGTCGTAGCAAACCGCTATGAACGAATTGTTGTTTTCCGCAAGCTGGACCGAACCGTCTTCACCGAACGTGAATCCGTCCGATTCCTTGATCTGCTCGATATAATCGGTCAGATCGATCGTAACCGTCGAGGTCGAGTTGAATGAGGAATAAACAGGCGTCAGGTATTTTCCGAAAGAGGAAAGCATGAATCCGCTGTCGCCCATCGTAACCTGACCGGCCTGTACAGCCATCGCATAATGGTTGTCGTAAATGCTCAGGTCTGCATAATAGGTCGTTTTACGCGTCGTCCTGTCATACTCGCTGCGGAACGTTACATCCGTCAGCGTAGGCGCCTCAAAATCAATGTACAGCGGGAACTGGAATGTGTTGCGCACATTCTTCTGGTCTTCCTTCGCCCCGTAATCGATATAGGCGGTTACCGTAACCGTGTATTGCGTATTGTTTTTCAGGTTTTGCTCCAGCGCGCTGAAATCGACCTCGATGGCAGATGCCACGATCGAACTTCCCGTATTGTGCGATTTGTACTGGTTATACTCGGTACGTTTGAACACCTCGTTACCCGTCGAATCTTCCACAATGGAAATATCCACTTCTTTCGCATTTCGCAAAAGTCCTGCGTAGATGTATTGTATACTGTTGATCGCCGACGAAGCGCCGTCTTGCTGGTTGGATATGGCAATGTGATCTTTGCTCACCGCGATCTGCGTCGCCGCAGGATTCTGCGTGAAGGCATAACTGCCGAGCGTCATAATGTAATCATTATACATACCGCCGATCGCACGGGTCGCATAGGCGTCCGCCATCAGCTTGTCTTCAGGATCCAGTCCGTCGTTGATCTCATCTTTGTTGGTATCGTAATACTCTTCGTCAAAGATCGGAGCTTCCGTCCAGTCGCCGTAGAATGCCAGCATCGGGATGCTCATGTCGACATCCGTGCCGCTTGCCGCCGTCAGAGTGATGAAACCTTCCACATACATGCCGTGCTCGAAAGACTCGTCCATGTATTTTTTATCTTCGGCCGAAAGAGTGATGCTGACGGATACGGTGGCTGTGCCGTGTCCGCTTACCGTAACGCTGTTGCCGTTGCTGGTGCCGCCCGTAACGTTTTTAACGGAAAGAACGCTGCCGGAAAGCAGATATCCGTCCATCGTAACGGTGGTATCACCGTGGCTCGTATATGTGGGGCTGACCCCTTCGGTCATCACGATCGAACCGAAATCGTACGTTACCGTGCTGTCACTGACATTGTTGATATCAAATTTCATCGTATAGACGCCGCTCTTGCTCTTGTCGTCGCCGAGCTCCAGCTTTGTCTTGTCCATTTTATTGCCTGCCGTATCATACGTGGTGATGTACGAAGCGGAAGCGGTCGCCTTGGCAAGGTTGACAAGTCCTGCGCCCTGCTTTCTGACAGCATACGGCAAACCGTTCTTGTTATAAACGATATCCGCCGTCGACATCATCAGCTGATTGACCAGAGCCGTTACTTCCGTAGGAGCGATATTTTCGCCGAATACGCCGCTGTAACGCACATACTGGCGGATCAGCGCCGTAACGCCCGCCTGGTTCGGCGCAGCCATCGAAGTACCCGAAAGCCTGTCGTATCCCTGTCCGGGAACGCTCGAATAGATCTCACCGCCGTGAGCCGTGATCTCCGGTTTGATCTTCAAATCGGACGTCGGGCCCCAGGAAGAGAAGTCTGACATGAACGGCCCTGCCGTCTGATCCCTGCTGATCCTGATCACGCCCGTCTCGCTTGCCGCAAGCAATTCGCCGTCATCCTGCGAAATGGAGCACACCGCACCCATATCCGCACCGACGGACATGGAAATGGTACCGGATACATTGTTATAAATAATGATACCTGCCGCGCCCTTTTCCTGCAACGCTACACGCACTTTATCTTCAAATGAAGTCGTTCCGCGCTTGACCAGCACGATCTTGCCTTCATAGAAGCTGTTCTCATACATGTAGTCGGATGAGCGCCCTACGCCGGGAATGGTTACATACTCAAAATCGTATGAATTTGTTCCTTCTCCGACCGTGGAAAGAATATCATCCACGAAACTCTTCTTTTCCGTGGACGAGGTGGTCGCCTCGTTGAAGTAAATGATCTGATCGTTATACAGCAGATACGGAGTCTTGACACCGTCTACCGACGCAACCGAAAGCGCCGCGTCGTAGGTACTCGGCGAACCGACCGTGCCCGAATCGGGGTTGGACGTCAGACCGTTGTTACCGTTCTTTTCGGAATTGAACGTGGAGTTGTAATCGTTGGACGCCGCCGCGATCAGAGAGATGCCCGCCTCTTTGATGCTTTCGTATATGTCGTTCACATTCTCCTCATCCACTTCGCGGGAGAAACCGCAGGATGTGCCGAGAGACATGTTGATGACGTCTACACCCAACACGACGCAGTCTTCCAACGCCGCAAGAATGGAGGATGTTTTTGCACCATCGGAATAATCGGAAAAGACTTTCATGATCACGAGCTGCGCGTTGGGTGCAACGCCCGTGATGGTGTCATCCTTACCAGCGATAATGCCCGCAACGTGCGTGCCGTGTTCGGAATTGAGCGGGAACACGTCGCTGTCTTTATCCGCGTAATCGTACGCATACGGAACTTTGTCGCTCACATACACGTCTTCGCCCGTCAGCCCCGTATTGTAGCTCGCCGCGACCGTATTGCCGACTTTCTCGGAGACATTTTGCAAGTTGAAAGCTTTGTCCGAACTTGTAAAATTGTTCACGCTGAATGCCGAGTGCGTATAATCGAGCCCCGTATCCAAAACGGCCACGACGACGCCGTCGCCCTGGTATTCGGATTTAGAACTGTTAAAAATACCCGTTTCATACACATCGACTTCGTTGGTAACGACTTCGGTTACAGCGGCGGGTTCGTATACTTCCCCAACGATCACTTTGGAATTACCCAAAATGCTGTTGACCTTGCTGAAATCCCCGGCGCTTACTTCGATCTCGAAACCGCTGAAAATCGTGTTGTACGATTCACCGGCAACGTAATCGATCCCCGCAGCGGTCAGTTTCGCCTTGGCCCGCGCACTCTCCGCATCGGCACGGTTTGCAATCCCGCGCGCCTGCGACGTCGTAGCGTATTCCTCCAGCGACAACGCGCTGCCGCTCTCATTATAGGAATCAATGACGGATTCCGCTCCCGTCTCGACGATCAGTGAAATCGTCTGGTCGTCCGAAACCGTATCGGGAAGCTTATAAACGGAGTTGCTATCGTAGAACGATTCCACTCCCGTATCGATGGGGGCCGTTATTTTGTTGATCGTGCTGTTGTTGTCTGCACCCGTACTGATTTTGTAATCACCGAAAACAGTACTTGTAAACAAGCTTGCCGCGCAAAACAACGCCAGCAGGCTAACGGCGGATTTTTTGAGTCTAATCATCGTGTGTTCCTTCATTTTTTAGTTTATCGCTCACAGCTGCGGAGCGGACAGCCGGCCTTACGCCAGCTGCCCTTCTGTCGCAGCGGGGACTTCCGTTACTTCGGCTACACCTTCTGCAATGCGGATCGTGTATTTTGCGCCCGCTGCCGTGGTAACCGTGTAGGTCTGCGTCTGATCGTCATACGCGCTTTCCGTGATCGCATAGGTCGTTTTGCCGATCACGAGAAGTTTTACGGTATTGCTTTCGGCTGTTATGTCAACATAAGAATTGCCGTCCGCCGTGTAATACGTATTTGCCGCTTCTTCCGTAACGGTAACCGACGCATAGACAGGAATAACTTTATCGTTCGTTTCGTCGACCGACTCGCCCGTCTTTTCTGTAAGCACGACTTTATAATACGTAGTGGAAAGGATCTTCCCTTGTGTATCGTCCTGCGTTTCTTCGCGCGTTCTTGCCACAACATAAATGTCTTCGCCGATATAGCCGGTCCATTCCGCTTCGAGCGTTTCGCCGTCTTTCACGATCTGGACCGAGAACAGCGATCCTGCCTGGTACGCCTCCGATCCGACGATTCTGCCGACTTTGACCGTCAGCCCGCTTGCCGTATCGGTAAGCTCCTGCATACGGACAAGCGCATAAAGCTGATATCCGTAGCTGCTCACATAACTGTTGTAAGAAGCAACAAACAGCAATTCATAATCATAGCCGTCCGTTCCTTTGAAGGAAGCGGAATATACATTGTTGCCCTCGCTCTTATAAGGAACTTTCGTCAGGTTGAACAACTCTCCGTTCGCGTCGTAAATGCCGGATCCTTCTCCGAACCAGAAGTTCAGATACGGTTCTCCCGCTTCGCCCGCTTCGTTGTAGTCGGTCATCAGCCAGATCTCACCCATACTGTTCTCAAATGCATTGGCCGTAGAAGAACCGTAGAACAGATACACGAGATAATACGTTGTGAGATAATTGTTAGAAGGAAGCGTGCTTTCCAGGCGCATTCCCGTGATCTCATATACGCTCGCAGACTGGCTGCCCTGGTAATTGACTGTAATGTCAAAACGATAGTAAGAAAGATTCGACATCGTCGGAAGTTTGATGTACATTGCATAGCCGTCTTCCGTCTTTTCACGGACAACCACGCAATTATACGTCGTATCGCCGACATACAGAGTTCCGTTCACGCTGAATTCCGTGCCGCCCGAAGGTGTGAAATACAGTGCTTTCAGATCTTCCTTGTGTTCCGTACCGTCTTCGTCCACGGATACCAGAACCGGATACTTCGAAGCCGTACCCTCTACCCTTTCAAACGTCAGGCGGAACCCGTCGTTCTTGTAATATGTTTTGCCTTCGTACACAAATTCATCCGTAAAGGAAGGGACGCTCGTGCTGTCCGGCACAAATCCGTATTCGTTCGCTCCGGATGCGGAAGGATCCTGCAAGTAGATGGTTACCTTTCCGTTCTCGATGTTGTAATAATACCGCGTTTCACCGTTGAATACCGCAAATCCGTAACTCGTGAAGAGCAGTGATTCAAGATCGGAAGTATAGTAAGCATATTCATTCAGTTTGACCGGTTCAATGGTGCCGTCTTCATTGCTGTATTTGTAAAGCGACGCATCCGTTCCGGCTGTATTCGCATAATAGAGCAGGTTGTCGGTGATCACCGTGTAAGCGCCCGATTCCGCAACGCCTTCCGAATTGTAACGGGTTACGTTGCCGTAGCCGTCCAGGATCAGAACCGACCAGTCGCTCTTGTTTACGTATGTCCGCGTGAACTCTTCGTAACGAACAACAAAAACATTGATGTACGAACTTGAAGATACGCTGTAAACTCGCAGCGCGCCGACTACCGTAAGCGTCGTGCTGGCATCCTTTTTATATGTAACGGATACCGTGCCGTCCGCATTCATGGTATAACTTCCGGCCTCGTCGATGTAGTTGTACTCACCTTCTCCTTCACCGGGAGTGAATACCGCTGCAGTACCGTAGCCGTCCAGACGCACGTAAATATTTTCGACCGCCTGGTTGTTCAAAAGCAAATACGAACCGTATTCTCTGCCGCGGACCGTGAAATCCGTGAGAGATTCGCTTTCATAATCAAAGTAGAAATATCCGCTCTCCGTGTACAGGACGATCACTTTATCGGAAACCGCATCCGACGTGATGAAATACATTCCCGTGTAGTTCTGACCGTTCAGATCGGTGTAACGCGCTCCGAATCCGTAGCCGTCCAGAACCAGGATGCCCGCCTTGGCCGAAGAATATGTACCGCTGCCGATGCTTTCGTTGTATTTTGCAAAATAAATGCTGTTCGATGCCGAAATCTGCACAAATTTGAACTGCATTCCATCTGCCGTAAACGTGTATACAATCAGGCCGAAATCCGTCTCGCCGCTCTCTTGGAAAGTACCTGCATATTCCGTTTCACCCGAAGTGTAAACCGCGTTGCCCTTTCCGTCAAACGCCATCGTTTCTTCCGAAGAAATGGTTCCGTCCGCAAGTACGCCCTTCGCCGTATACGGCGCCGTGGTGAGAGAATAATAGGTCTTTGCGTCAGGATTGATCTCAACGTACAGATACCCTGCCACCGTTCCGTTGGAAGTTACGGCGATCGAAAGCAGATTTTTATTGGTGCTCGAAGCCGAATAGGTTCCCGTATAAGTGTGCCCGCTCTCTTCCAGAACCGCAAAACCGCCTGCTAACGTGAGCTTGCCGCCCGCAATGTTCTCACAGGTATAAACCGTTGTATAATCTTCATTGACATCCGTGCCTTCTTCCGTTTCGATCACGGCAGAATGCCAGTAGTTAACATTGTAAACAGTGCCGTTGCTCGCCGTCGTAACGGTAACCGCAAACACCACACTCTTGACCTTCGTAACGTCCACAACGCCGCCGGTGATCTCCACATCGGCAGGTTCACCCACAATCGTGAGCGTGTACAAGCCGGTTGCCGCGTCGTATTCGTACGTGCCTTCCGAAACATAGACATATTTGCCCGTTTCCGTATCATAGCCGTACAGCGACGCCCATCCGTCTTTCTTGTCGTTGATCACGATCAGCGGAGCGTAGTAGATCGAGCCGTCGTTCTGATACTGATACTCGGCGTACCCTGCCGGTTTTTCCTCATAGGTGCTGACCGTGGTCGCGGTATCACCCGAGCCCGTCTTCTCAGTCAGAACAAGGAAAAGACGCGTCGTGCCGTTTGCCGTAAAGTTGACAAGCGTTCCGCCGAACACAGACGAACTTACCAGTGAGTAGTAGCCTGTTTCGGAAACAGAACCGTTGGTATATGTAGCGTTATACAGCCCGTCCAAAACCAACGTTCCGCCGTCCTTACCCGTATACGTCGTATCGTATGCGGACTGGTAAAGCATATAGCCCTTCGTGCCGTTGAATTCCATGATGCGGGCAACGCCTGCCGTCAACCCGTAAGAATTGAGCAATGTGATTTCCGTACCGTCCGCGTTCATCACATAACGGTAAGCAGACGATGTATCCCCGGCATTCATGACCGCCGTGTTGAAGCCGTCCAGCGTGATCCCATAATATTCGGGTTTATAATAGACTACCTGACCTTCGGAAATCGCGAAACGAACCAACGTACCCAAAGCTACCTGCTCTTCGTTGCGCACCATAAATGCGGGACGGGCAGCATTGTCTACGGTAATGGTCCCGACGCTCATAACAAGCGTTTGTCCGGCGAGATCGCCGTCCGTAAACGTAACGTGATAATATCCCGTTTCGTCTATGACATACGTACCCTTGGAATTGCTGTTGAGTCCGCCTTCCCCTTCTACCGTATAGGTCAGGCCGTTGTATTCGTCAAAGACGATACGCGTTCCCTCGACAAGCCCTTCGCCGACCACATACAACGTTGCGGAAGCATTGCCCCTGTCATCATTGTAATAAGAGAATGTTCCGTCCTCATTGAGTCTGCCGCGGATCATAAGATCGTCTTTGACAGGATCAATAAAGTTGAACTGGCGGCTTGCCGCATCGTATTCACCCTTGAAATATTCATCGCCGCGGCAAAGATAAACTTCCGCCGCATCTTCCGCAAAGAGGAAAATGTAGTCGTTGCCGCCGAACATATCGGTGTAGCCCTTGCTCCATACTGCATACAGAGCCATGTTGCGCGACGGGATAAATTCGTCCGCTTCCGCCACACTGCTGTCATCTTTATTATAAATAAGCGTATCTATGTAGTTGAGTCTGTACGCAATTTCGCCGCCTGCGCTCGTCGCCCAGCCGGACAGGAAATATCCCTCAAACGTATAATCGTAAGGCAGTTCCACAGCAACGCCGTAACGCACCTTGACCGAATATTCCGCAGCCGACGATCCGTCCGGATAGTTCGCCACAAACCGAACGGTATATTCTTCGCGGTCATAATACAGTTTCAGAACATTGTCCGCAGCATTTTCCGTAAGCACGATCGATGAAATTTCATCATCGTTCGTAACACGCTCAAAACCGGTCACTGTTTCTTCCGGAGAAACCGTCGCACCGACATAATCACTGCCTTCCACTGTCTCCGTCTGCTCGTAACCGGTAAGAGAAATATTCTGTGTCCAAATTTGTAACGTATATCCGACTTTGTATTCCGCAGTCAGAGTGATCCCTTCTTCGGGCATTCTGGTATTGCGCGCAAGTTCCGACTCACCGTTAAACCACGCCCCGAATTTGAATCCGCTCTTTGTGGGGACATAATCCTTCATGAAATCGTAGATCACTTCACCGCTCTTAAGATAGAGGGTCGTGCCAGCATCAAGCGTGCCGCCGTTCAGATCCAGCGTGATCACTCCCAATTTCTGCCATTTTGCATAAACCGTAACATTTCCCGTAACAGTAACGACTGTTACCGCATCTCCGGAGAAATCTTCCGCAAGATACCAGCCCTCAAAGCTGTAACCGGTCCGTTCGGGAACAGGAAGCGTAAACTCCTTTCCGTCCTCTACCTGCACAGCCGCAATGCTTTCCCCGCCGTCCGTATCGAAAGATACGGAATATGCCTTTGCCCCGCAGGATACCGCAAACGCGCTCACCGCAACGACAAACAGCAAGGACAGGATCACCAAGAATTTTTTCATTAAAAATTACTCCTTCAAGAGGTATAAAATCTCTTTCATCCCTTGTATGGCAAATGCCACGCCTATTATACCTTTTTCTGCGTCCGCTGTCAAATATTTCACACTACGGACATTTTCCGATCTTTTTCGGGAGAAAAAATTTTTTGAACTATCGTAAAAAATTCACCGCAAAAACACAATCAGAATTTGTTTTCGGCAGCAAACTTACGCTTGCTGCCACACTGCATACAAAGTCGTGCCGCTCGGCACATTTCCAATTTCCTTCGCCGTATATTCTACGGCACCGTCTGCACTCAAAGCCCACCCGGCAAACGTATAACCGCTGCGCTGAGGCGCTTTTACTGTGTTATGTTCATCGACATACAACAAAGAACTGTCCGTAACCGTTACGGATACTACATAGCTGCCGTCTTCCGAAAAAGTACATCCGAAAACGACGGGACAATAGGAAGAGTTCCAGTATTCGACCCAGCCTCCGACAACGCCTTCCCCGTCGGAATAGATGGTTGCACTCACATCCTCAAAGAAAGCATGGATCCCGATCTGTTCGACAGTTCCGGGTAAAATAATAGAATTGATCATCGTACAATAACGGAACGCACTGTCTCCGATATAGCGTACGCTCGAAGGAATGACGAGACTTTGCAAAGCGCCGAGCCCGCGGAACGCATAGTTTCCGATGCTCTCCACTCCGTTTCCGAGATCAAGTTCCGTAACAGCGCTGCATCCGCTGAATGCATAATCCTCGATCGTCTTTACAGAATCAGGGATCACCACCGAGGGAATGCTCACACAGTTATAAAACGCACCCTTACCGATCACTTCAACACCCTGGCCCAACGTGAGCTGCTTGACATTCGTGCATTCGTAGAAAGCCGCAACGCCGATGCTCTGTACCGTATCGGGCAAGGTAATTTCCTGCAGCGACGAACAATACGCAAACGACAGGTTGCCGACGCTCGTAAGTTTGCTGCCGAAATTCATGGAAGGAAGATTTATGCATTTATAGAAAGCATAATCATCGATCGTCTCCAGCCTTGTTCCCGTAAAGTTCACTTCACTCAGCTGTTCACAGTTATAGAATGCCGATCTGCCGATACTGCTGATCATCGGAGGAAGCGTAACACGGAAAACCGATTCGCAGCCATAGAAAGTGTAATCTTCGATCTTCTTCAGGTTGCCGTTCAGGTTGACCGTACTCAGTTTTTTACAGGAGTAGAACGCAGCTTCGCCGAGATACTCTGCATTAGACATTCCGTCCACCTGTTCCAAATTGATATGCCCGTAAAAAGCATAGTCCGCAATTCCTTTGACATCGTTTTCCAAACGGATATACGTTACCTTGGAAAGCTTTGCATAAGCCGCCATCGCATTCTTGTTATCGCCTTGTGCCATGTAATTAAAATATTGTATGGCGTAATTGGAATTTTCGTAGCCGATCACCCAGTTCCCTGCATAAACGACCCCGTACTCATCTACATTATTGTAGAGAGACGTTCCCGAAAATGCAAGCATTCCGATATGTGTAACGCTTTCAGGAATAATGGAACTGATCGAATTGTTCTCCAACACGCTGCACTCATAGAATGCGTACGCACCGATATCTTCCAACGCGTTGCCGAGATAGATCGTACGCAGGACACCGCAATTGATAAATGCCGCCGTGTCGAGAACGCGCAGAGACGAGTTAGAAGAAGCTTCAAAATACCATAATTTATCACAGCTGCTGAATGCAGAGTTGCCTATATAAATGACCGAATCGGGCAAAAATACGCGTTCCACTGTTGAATTTTTATAGAATACCGCATCCGCAATGCCCGTAATGTCGTCCCGCATGGGAACAAAATTTTCATTTCTCAAATTGGCAGGAGTGTTTTCGCCGCCGGCAACAACGATCGCGTCTGCCTTGTCTGCAACAATTTCAACCAGCCATGTATCGGCATATACGTATGTATCGCCCCGCTCTTTTGCCGCATTGTACAGCCCCGTCATCAGAAAAGCAAACTGCCCGATGCGCGTAACGCTGTCCGGAACGGATACTTCGTTCAATGCCGCGCAATCACGAAATGCGGAATCTCCGATACTTTCCAGCCCTTCAGGGAAGGTTACCGACGAAAGGAGCGCACAACTTTCAAACGCCTGACTCCCGATGCTTTTCAGTCCTTCGGAAAAATTCACAGACGTAAGGGAAAGGCAATTACTGAACGCCTCTGTCCCGATACTTTCCAGTGCTCCGGAATCCGAAAATTTTACAGAAGCCAGCTTTTCGGCGTTGCCGAACGCAAGGTCTCCGATGGTGCGAACTCCCGCCCCGATCGTTACGCTTTCCAGCGCCTTATCGTTCAGAAAAGCCGCCATGCCGATACTCGTAACACTGTCCGGCACTACAAACTCCGCAAGCAAAGAACAGTTGGCAAACGCATACTGGCCGATGGACTCGATCGCAGGGAGCTGAATGTTTGTTAAAGACCGACAGAAATTGAACATATTGTCGCCGATCTCGGTGATACTGTCAGGGATCACGACATTATTCAGCGCAAAACAAGCCTGAAAGGCTTCCGGCCCGATATACGTTACCGAGTCGGGAATCGTAACCGAAGTCATCTGCGCCGCATTGTAAAACGCGCTCTTTCCGATGCTCCTGACGTTGTTTCCGATAATCACGCTTTCCGCACGGCTGTTGCGGAATGCGGCATCGCCGATCTCCGTAACGGGCTTGCCGCGATACAGATCGCCGACTTCCACGACTCCGGACGAAGTGCCGTAACCGGTCAGACGGTATTCGGCACCGTTGGCAATCTTCTCGTAGATACAGCCGTTTTCATAATCCTTGTGGAAATAAACGACTTCTGACCACAGCGAATCCGCATAGCCGTCGTCGCCCACCGCCTTGATACGGATCTCGTAATCGCCGACTTCCTGTTTTTCAAGGTTGAAGTTGGTCAGACGCGCTTCCGTTTCGGTGGTTGCTCCTGCCGAATCCGTTACTTCCACAATGTACCCGTGTGAATGCTCGATCGCCTCCCAGCTCAAAACATAGGAATCATCGATGGTAATATTTTCGGGAGCAGGCAGTTTGTTCTGCGAACACGCCGTCGTACACACCGAAACAGCTACGAGCGTCAACGCCAGAAATACAGCCGTTAACAATTTCTTCATGGTTATACCTTATCTGCAGAGGATGTACCCTTTGTCTTGTTCTGTCCGTACACTCCCCTGCCTGTAGTACGAACTTTCTTTTGCTTGTAATCGCGTACAATCTCATGGATCCATTTAAATTTGAACTTTCTCACGGCAATATCGAGCAGGAACAGCACGATCGCTATGATCAGCAATACAAGTCTGGGATCATACTGTTTGGACATCACCGTTACGAAATCTTCATAAATAGCGTACGGGTTCATAAGATCTTCGATCACTTCGCCGGAGCCTGCTTTCGCCAGTTCCTGGAGGAACAATGCAGGATCTTCCCGCGTCTGATCAAAAACTACATCATATTCTCTCGAATAAGAATATTCAAGGTACGTTTTATAAGAATCGATAACATTTCCCTGCCCGTCAAGCAATTCCACGACCAATTGGTAAACACCCGGGCGCTTCAGGACAAAGTTGCTCATACTGTAGAGGTTGCCTGCATTCATCGTAGTGATGACATAGCAATCTTCGTCGCCGCCTTCACCTGTATTCAGCGAAAGCGAGAAATCTCCCGAACCGTCTGCCGAAACAATGCTGCCTCTGTATGAATAAGAGTCGTCCGGCAGCGGATTGTATATGCTGAGACTGTTGATAAAGTTATCCGTTTTTATACCTGTCTGGAAACTGTTTGGTTCAATTTCCTTCACGGGCATCAGCCCCTGAACCATGTTCACGATAAATCGGATCCCGTCTTCACTCTGCATGAACGACTTCGACCAAGCTCCGCCGTTGAGATCGCACATAAAACTTCCGACAGAACCCGCACCGAATTTCCACTGCGCATACAGAGGAACTTCAAAATCTCCCGCAAGGACCAAATAATCGGAATCCCGCACCTTGCCGCCGTAGAAACCGCCGAGCACGGCATTCAGCTTGTTGTCCTCCAAAAGCTCGATCCCGTTAAAAAGATTGGAACTCGTGTCGTATGCGATGGGATTGAATCCGTTTTCATACACGTTGACATCTTTGATTTCCGGTACATTGAGATCTTCGCGCATTTCCTGGACCAGCTTATCGCTGTCCGTTACGGCATGCAGCCTTCCGCCGCCGAGATTGCAGGCCTCCTGCATCTCTTGTGCAGCCGAACTGCCCTCTTCCACGCCGATCCCCACTACGGAAAGCGTAATGCCGTCCGCTTTGAGAACCTGTATGTTTTGCATATATTGTTCTTTATCAGCACCCGAAACGGCACCGTCCGTAACAATAATGATATGCCTTCTCGCCACATCGGTCTGTGCTCTGAGCAATGTCCCTGCACGGTTGATCGCTTCAGAAAAGACCGTACCGCCGCCCGTTTCATCGATCGAACTGATCGCATTCCGGATGGTCCTGTCCTGTGTACGCCGCGTGAGCGGGAGCACAAGATCGTACAGAGAGTTGAGAGCCATTACGCCGATATAATCGCGTTCGCTCAGGCTGTCCAAACAAGCAGATGCGCCCGTGCGCGCCCATGCAAGCCTTGTATCGTCCCCGAAAGTCTCGCTCATGGATCCGGACGCGTCGATGATGATCATGACGGCAACCGGAGGCGTATAATTGATCACTTCCACGGGAAGCATCGACTGGTAAGTCGTTCCGTACATATCACTGCGGTTGTATGCGTTGTTTTCGCCCGATTCGTCCGTACCGCCGAGCGTCAGCATGCCTCCGCCGTAATCATTGACATATGTATACAGAATATCGATAAAACCTGCAGGCAGATCTTTGTTGGCAATATTGTTCAGGATGACCTGGTCGTATTTGCAAAGCTCCTCTGCACTGGCCGGAAGAACCGTGTCCTCATCGTGGACATTCATCACATCCACTTCAAAGTCTCCGTTTTCTTGCAAAAGATTCTGCAGTTGTTCCGATTCTCCCTCGCCGCTTTCCAAAATCAGTACCTGATTGAAGTTGACGACATTGTAATAGGAATAATACACATTGTTTCCTTGCAAAATGTCGTCATCCGACGTTACCTGGAAACGCAATTCATGGAACCCGTCCTCGGCAAAAGAGTACGAAAGCTGTATGCTGTGAGTTCCAGCCTCCACCATGGCCATCTCTTGTTTGACCAGTTCTCCGTTATCGTACATTTCGACATTGACCGACTTGCCCGCGGCACTGTACACCTTACAGCCGAGCGTGAATCTGTCCTCCGCCTGAATGTGCGTATCCGGGAACTCCACACCGATCACTTGCAGTTCGGTCTTTTTATCGTTATTCGTATTCGTCGAGGGAATGTACGCCGTATCCACGGTGATTCCGCGCGAACTCAGAGAACGGATCACGGTCATCGCTTCCTCGTCCGTTTCTTTGCCGTCCGAAACCAACACGATCTTTTTGGACGCTGATTCCGTAAACAGCTCGCTCGTATAAGTCAGAGCCGCAGCAATGTCTGTACCGTCCCTTTCGGAAGGGAGCTTCGCCTTTGTATAGTTCTCATAAACGTTTTCGACATTGCTCGTCAGCGGTACTGCATACACCTGATCGAATCCGAAAGTTACCACGCCGACTTTGATTCCGTCGTACCAGTCTCCCGTTTTGATCGCCGCAGTAAGGAATTTTTCGCGATTTTCTTCCGCTTTGTCTCCGGAATGAGACACATCCACAACAAAGATCACTTCGTTGCTTTCTACCGGGATATTTTGATTAATACGAATGTCCGCCAGCACGAAAACGCAAAGCACGCATATAACGCAGTGCAAAACAAGAGAAATGATCCGGTTTCTTGTCCGTCTGTATTTTTTGTTGCTCAAAAAATACAGCAGCAGCGCTACACCGACCAACGGGAGGATCAGGAGCAAAAGAAGCGGATATGTAAAACTGATTGAATAACCAAACATATCGGTTTGTCCCTCCCGTCAGAAATTCTCACGCGAATGCAAGATCCATTCGCAGAACAACATTACAACAAATACGATCGCAAAATACAAGATAAGATCTTTATATGTCGTACCCATGGAATCCACAAGGTAAGGATTCCCGCAAGTATCCTCTTTGCTCCAGATATTACTCTCTTCGGCAGGTATTTTGACATAGATCTGCGCTACGATCTCTTTCCCGAAATCGGTCGTCTGCCGAATGGTATAAGTTCCGGGAAGATCGAGCGTTATGCTCGCAGGAAATTCGTTCAAAACGATTTCCGAATCCTGCGTCGCCGTACTCGTAACGGTTGCGGATTCTCCGCGTGAATTCACCGTAACTTTCTCGTGAACGTCGAATGTGTGCCCCGGCACGATGACCGGCATCCAGTTGTTGAGCACATTATAAAATAATCTGCTGAAATCAACGATATCCAACGCAATGCTGGAATAGTGAATGCTGAAAGGCAATACCAATACTTTTGAATTTTCGGTATCTTTGGCAAGGAGCACCGGACGCGTATCACAAGTAAGCAAAACTTTGTATGACGGATCTTGCGAAAGAATATCCGTAAAGCGGGATACCGATATATTGCCCGCATTTACACCCGAAAGCAGCGGGCTGTCCGTTGCCTGCGACAGATACAAACCGACTCCAGTCGATGTGTAATCCTTTATGCTTCCCAACGTAAGACCGGAATCTGCAGGTGCTTTATCCAGATCCCACAAGATCACAATGCCGTCCGTCGGCAACACATCGGGCATCGTATGTTCATAAACATAGATATCGTACCCTTCTGTGGGAGGATCGCTGTGCACTTCCGTGATCTGCATTTCCCAGACATTTGTGTTATAATTTGCCTGGAACGCTCCGAACAGACCGGATATAAAGTTGTTCGGCGCCGGCGAACTGTAAAGCACCTTGACAACTTCTTTGTCCCCTTCATAAATGGAAAAAGAATTGTCTTCCGAGAAAGAGTCCGCACAATTCAGGGTAACCGTGATGCTCTTATAGGAGAAAAACCGCTCGCTGTCCGGTATGGAAAAGATCACGACGTTTTCTGTGTCCTCAGGATAAGACCCGTCTCCCAGACTTTCCGAACGGAAAATAACCGTAACCGGTTCATTGTCCCGACAGGATACACTCGTATTCAGCGTAACCGTCTTTCCGCCTTCGATTTCCTCTGTGTTTGCGTTGTTGGCCTGCATTGTCAGGCTGATGTTCTGCGCTGCACCGTAACAAGCAACCTTCACATACACAGAGTAGTAGTTGTTTTCCATGACGGTATAGGCATCCAGAATACCTGCATTCCACTCTCCGTCTTCCGTAACATCCACTATTTTTACCTTTTCCGGAACATAAGAGTATTGCGTGTCCGTATAAAGGTAAAGTTCCGCATTCGCATTTTCGCGGATGACGTTCTGACAAAGGGTCATTGCCTCCTGGATGTTTGCACTGCCGTAGGAACAGCTGTCTTCAGCGATCAGCGCGTCCAAAGACTGCATAACCCCGTCTTTCATATCCGCCGTCGCACGCTGCGCAAGGATTACGGGTGTAGCACCCGCAACGATTACACTGACATATCCGCCCTCATTGAAGACCGTCTCGGCAAGCTCGCTTGCCTGTTCCACCGCTCTGTTAAAACGGGTGAAACCGTTATCGCCCGCCCGCATGCTGACCGAAGAATCGATGACGGCGATCACTTCGCGCTCGGCTACCGCCAAACGTGTGATCTGCGAAGGCTGAGCGATCGCAAGGACGCACGCAGTCAAAAATAATATCTGGCAAATAATCAGCAAAAGATTCCGCAATTTGCTGACATGCAGCCTCTTCTTTTTCTTCTTCAGGCTGAGTGCCCATACGTATGAACTGGAAATCTCTTTTTGCTGGTAATTTGCCCGGATTATATAAATTATGATCAGCGCCAGGATCGATACAAAAGCAACCAGGCCGATCGGTAACAAAAATGTGATCATGACAATATACCCGTCTTAAAAAACTCGGAGAATAACACCCTTTCGATCGGCTCCGCTGTAGATACGGAAATAAAATCCGCACCGCGTTTCACACAATAATTGCGAAGTTCGTCTTTCATACCGGTAAGCGCTTCCTGATACGCGCGCAAAAGAGAGGAGTTGATGCGGATCTTCATATTCCTGCCATCCTCTATCGACTCTGATTCCGAATCGATCAGATGCACTCTTCCGTTGTAAGAAGGATCGATTTCTTCGGGTGAAAGGATCTGGATCAGCATGACCTGTCTTCTTTTGTAAGTAAGATAGTCCACTGCTTTTTTCCAATCGGAATCCGTAAAAAAGTCAGATATGATAACGCTGAGGCCGTTCCTTGTCCCTGTATCCGGACAACTTGCAACACACGCTTCAATGTCGGTTTCGCCCTCGAAACCGACATTGTCAAGATTGCTCATGGCCCTGTAAAAGGCGTTTTTCCCCACTATCGTACCAAACGGATTTTCCGAATGTTTTCCTCGCATCAAATTGATGGAAACTTTATCCATGTTATGAACCGCAAGGAACCCGACCGCCGCGGCCGCCGCCACGGCATATGCCCCTTTCTTGGGAGCTACTTTCCCCATAGAAGCCGAACAATCCAAAAAGATCTGCACCTGCATCTGACGTTCATCGGTAAACAATTTCAAAAAATATTTTTCGAAACGGCTGTACAGATTCCAGTCGATACGACGGATGTCGTCTCCCAGCTGATATTCCCTGTAATCTGCAAATTCCACCGTCTGCCCGTAAGTCGTAACCAGATGCTTTCCGCCGAAATAACCCGTCAGATTCGATTTCAGATTAAAGGCTAACGCTTCTAACCGGCTGAAAAACCGGTCGTTCAAATATGTATTTTTCATTGAAAAGTTCTGTCCTGTGGAGGCACTTTAAATTTTGCCCTGGTATTTCTTGCTGACTTCCTGCACGATCTGACTGATGATCTCGTCCGGAGATACCCTATCCGCGATCGCTTCGAAGTTGAGCTTGATCCTGTGCCGCAGAACAGGAAACGCAAGTTCGTTGATATCTGCATACGCAACATTCAGTCTGCCTTTGATGAGCGCCATGACCTTTGCCGCAGAAATAAGCGCCTGACCGGCACGAGGGCTGGCTCCCATTCTCACATACTTCTTTGCCGCTTCGGATGCGCATTCGCCGTCCGGGTGCGTAGCAGAAATGAGGATCATTGTGTATTTGAGAACTTCTTTCGCCACGGGGATCTGATTTGCCGTTTCGCGCATCTGCAGAAGTTCTTCTTTCGTGCAGGCGCACTCCGCGACTTCTTTCATTGTCTTCTGCGTCATATCAACGATCTGAACAAGTTCATCGATACTCGGGTTGAGAACGTTCACCTTGAACATAAAACGGTCCATCTGCGCTTCCGGCAGCGGGTAAGTACCGTCCTGCTCGATCGGGTTCTGCGTAGCAAGCACGAAGAACGGTTCTTCCAGGCGTCTGGAAACGCCCATGACCGTAACCGTGTGCTCCTGCATCGCTTCCAGCAGTGCAGACTGCGTTTTCGGAGTTGCACGGTTAATTTCGTCCGCAAGAACGATGTTACTGAAAACAGGTCCGGGTTGGAAACGGAATTCCGAATCGCCTTTCTCGTTTTTCACTATGATGTTTGTACCTGTAACGTCGGCAGGCATGAGGTCGGGCGTAAACTGAATACGCGAAAACGGAAGGTTGAAAACTCTTCCCAACGACCGCACAAGTCTCGTCTTGCCGACACCCGGAACACCTTCCAGCAAAATATTGCCGCCTGCGATCATGGCGATGACCGCGTTCTGCACAACTTCCTGCTGTCCTACTACGTCCCTCGAAATCTGTTCGAAAATGCGATTGCACTGCTTGCAGAATTGTTCTATGTTCTTTTCCGTAACCATTTGTGTTTGTTCCTTTCCCTTTTTTAATTATCGTTTGATGATATCCATGTAATCTTTGATGATTCCTTCCAGATCATCCGGCATACCTTCCGAGGAAGATACCTCATCCTGCGCTTCTTCACACGCATTTTCATACGTCGATCCGCCGTAATCGGTCTGGCCGTCGATCACCTGGAATGCAGGATTCGAACTCCCGCCGGCACCGCCGCCGGGATTTTGTTCTTTGTCTTCATTGTCATCGGGCGAAAAATCGGTGTCGGTATTGCCAGGAACTCCGGGAGTCGCGCTTTCACCATTTTCTTCTTCTTCCGGATTATACCCACTGTCGTCAGCCGGCAAGAAAATCGCAATAAGAGTCATATCTTTGCGAATATCTTCGTCTACACGGAAAGGATCGCCTTTACCGTCCGACCATCCGGCAAAGAAATAGTTGACCTCATCATCAAAGCCGGCAATCGCCCAGACCGGAACCGCATCTTCTCCTTCCTTTACAACCTGGGTGTAAACGGTAACACCGTCTTGCGTATCGGAAGCGGTAACGCCCACCAGTCTGCCCTTACCCTCAACCGAATACGTAATGACGTATTCTTTTGCCGCTTCTGCTTCTCCCTTCATCAGATCCGCGCCGCTGGGAATGACATCCGCGGCAGCAAGAGCGGAAACAGTCGTCATACCTGCACCGAAAACCACGGCGACCGGAAGCATGATCGCAAGCGCAGTCGTAAATACTTTCAGAATGATCTTTTTCGGACCTCTCACACCCTGCATACGCAGAGCGGACACAGCGTTCGCCCTCTGCGCACACGCAAGCACTTCGCTGCTGTCCTTAAACTCCAGCGAAGTGATCATCCTTTCTTCCATCCCCAGATCTTTATCGATTCTCTTTGCAACCGATTTTTCCGTAGGACGGAATTTCAAAAAGTATAAGGCAGGTGCAGCACCGCCGAGAACTAATGCAAATACAACGGCGCAGATCCATACGAGTTTAAAGTCGACTAACCAAAAGATGATCCCACAAACGGCAACCGCTGCCAACGCAAGCACAAGCGCACTCAGAACTGCCTTAAAAACGGCTTCTTTTACCAAACGCTTTCTGTATAATTTTATAAGTTCGTCCATGATGCCTCAACCTCCTATAATAATTTATTAATCATTATTATAACTCATTTTTTTTATAATGTAAAGTATAAATATAGGGAAGCAAGAAAACCGGCCTAAAAATTCAGGCCGGTTTTCCTTTTTGTTTGATTATGTTTTGTATAAAGCCAGCTTATACAATTACAAAGAAACACATAATTATGCGTTTACTTCAGTATCGCTGCTTCCGTAGGAATAAAGCACAACAAATTCCAAAGTTGCCTTGCAGTTCTTCTTCCAGTTCATGTTCCAGTTGCAAGCCGAATCCAAAGCATAGATCTGCGCGATGATCTTCTGATCTGCCGTCCAGCCGCCGAACGCGGTACCGAATATGGAAGTTACACCTGCGGGGATCACGATCTCCATCAGAGCCGTGCAGTTCTCGAAAGCATTGGACCCGATTTCGACGAGCGATTCAGGCAATGTAACATTTTTCAGAGCCGTACAACCTAAAAATACCTTCGAGCCGATTTCCGTAACGCCTTCTTCCAGCACGACTGTTTCAAGCGACAGGCAGCTCTCGAATATGCTTGCACTGAGAACACTGATGCTTCCGGGAACCGTAACACTCTTCAGGCCGCTGCCTTTGAATGCGGAGCCGCCGAGCGTGGTGAGATTCTCCGAGAAAATAACTTCGCTAAGCGATGTGCAATTTCCGAACGCACTTGTATTGATACTCGTGATGCACGAGAGGTCGGCAACGCCTTCCTCGATCTGATTCAGAATTTCCATCTCACCCTCTTCGTTGATACGATAGGTAAAGACGTTTTTCAGCGATGTGCAATTATTGAAAACATCTTTATCGATCGCCGTCAGGCCTTCCGGAATGTATACCGTTTCCAATGCCGTGCAATCCGCAAAAGCATAGATGCCGATCGTAGTTACGTTTGCAGGTACTACCAAAGAAGTAATGCCAGACAGACGGAATGCGTACTCACCAATAGACGTAATATTGTCAGGAAGATCGATCTGCGTCAGATTCGTCATTTCATGGAAGAAATAATCCGGCAATATCTCTACGCCATCTCCGAGAACGATCTTTTCAAGCGCCGGACAATCAACAAAAGGTTTTGTAGTCGAACCGTACGAATACGCCTCCTTGAGCGACAGAATTGTAACTTCTTTCAGATTCGTGCATCCTCCGAACGGAGTCGAGCCGATATACTCAAGATTTTCGGGAAGCACGATGGACGTAAGTGAAGTACAATTTTTGAATTCCTGGTTACCCATTGTTTTAAGCGTCGAGGGAAGCGTAACACTCATAAGAGCATTGTTATTGTAGAACGTGAAGCCGCCCAACGTTTCGATCCCTTCGGGGAGCGTAACACTTAAGAGCGAAGAACATTCATAGAATAACTGCGCACCGACCGCCTGTACCGTATCCGGGATATCGATTTTCGTCAGATTGGAAGCGCCGTAGAAAGCATGATCGCCGATTTCTTCAAGTCCTTCCGGCAAAATGACGGAAGTTCCGCGATAATCCGCGAACGCATACGCGGCAAGCACTTTGGACTCACCGAGTTTGACGATGACGTCGCCCGTAAAGTACGCAAACGAATACTTAGTGATCTGGTCGGTCGTTACGGTGATCTCTTTGATTCCCGTAACCTGATTGAGCGCATACGAACCGATCTTGACAACTTCTTCCGGTACTACCATCGAGCCGTCCGTTCCGGTCATACCGGCAGGAGCACTCAATACCGTACCGTCGATTGAAAACAACATACCATCCTGTGCGAAATAAGCCGTATTTCCGTCTTCCACCGATACCGTATGACCGCAGAATGCATTGTCGTCGATTTCGGTAACTCCGGCAGGAATAACGATCTCAATATCCGCAAATGCGAGGAACGCGTCTGACCCGACCGAAGTAAGCGAGGACGGGAGCGTGATGCTCGTAACGCTTGAGCAGCCGTTAAAGCAGGAAATACCAATGTGTGTGATCGCATCCGGCAAGAGCACTTCGTTTTCATTTCCCGAAACGGTCTTATCTGTACTGTTGTAAACCTGAACGGTCTTCAGCGACGAACAGCCGTAGAAGAACCTGTCAGGCAAATAAGTGATCCCGTCGCTGAGAACAACTTTTTCAAGTGCCGTGCATCCCGCAAATACATAGGTTGAATAATTGCTCGAGCCCGTGCCGTATTTGCAGGAGGACGTAAGGTACTGCGCTTCTTTAAGCGAAGTACAATCCTGGAACAAAAACTTCCCTACTTTTGTAAGCGATTCGGGAATGACTGCTTTTTCAACGGCACTGCCGGAGAAAGCATAGTCGCCCAACAGAGTCAGGCTATTCGGAAGAGTAACTTCTCCCTCTTTACCCACGATCGTTCCGTCCGGCTGTGCATACTGTATGGTCTTTAACGAAGTACAATTCATGAATGTCTCTTCGCCAATTGACTGCAAAGCATCGTGCAGGATCACTTTTTCAAGTTTAGCGCAATCCGCAAACACACTGCTGGACGAGGTATTCGACGTAACTTTCGAAGACAAAACAGTCAGCGTCCTCGGAATCGTTACTTCACGGATCGCCGTGTTCGTGAACGCACCGTAATCGAGATAGGACAGGGAGGAAGGCAGTACCGCAACGCCTTCTTCGTTCTCCGTCGTCGTCTTGGTCGTTGAATCGTAAAGATCGACGGTCGTCAACGAAGTACAATTTCTGAACGCATTGTATCCGATTGCCGTAAGAGCATCATTGAGGACGACGTGCTGCAAAGATGTGCAACCGTCAAACAAATTATTGGCATATGCTGTCGATGTAGTGGAATACTTGCCGGAATTTGACAAGTACACAGCTTCCTTCATATCAAGGCAATCCTGGAAAGCATACGTACCAATATATTTTACGGATTCAGGTATAAATACTTTGGTAAACGAAGCACCTCTTTCCCCTTCATCCAGGGTAGGACTTGTACCTCTTCCGCTGCCAAAAGCATGGCTACCGAGAATTTCAAGGCCTTCCGGCAAAGTCAGTTCGCCCTCGTTGCCGATCAGTTCGTTCTGAGCATTCAGATACTGCACCGTACGCAGATTTCCGCAATTTGTAAACGCATATGCGCCGATCGCGGTCATCGCATCGTGCAGGACAACTTTTTCCAGCATCGGGCAGTTATTGAAAGCATAGGAATTGGAAGAAGCATTCGACGCATTGCTCGGAAGTTTCGTAACACCGCGCGGGATCGTTACTTCACGGATCGCCGTCTTACGGAATGCATAGGTTCCGAGTGTCGTCAGGGAGCTAGGGAGCGTTGCCACACCCTCTGCATTCTGCGTTACCGTGCCGTTCGACAAATTGCAGGTATCGATCGTAGCCAGCATGACGCATCCGTCAAACGAATAGTTATTGAGCGTGCTTACTACGTCATTCAGGATAACATGAGTCAGCGAAGTATTGTTCTGGAATACATATGTCCCGATCGTAACGGCGCTGGAAAGATTTGCTTCCGTGATCGAAGAACATCCGCTGAAGGCATAATTGCCGAGCGTCGTTACCGTAGAAAGATCTACGTCGGAAAGAGCCGCACAATTCTGGAATGCATTTGCGCCGATTTCCGTAACCTTGCTCAGATCGATCGTCGTAAGCGACGCACAATTCTTGAACATATTGGCAGGGATAACCGTCAATCCGCCCAGGTCTACCTCTTTCAGGCCGCTGGCATCAAAGGAAGTATCCGCACTTGTAAGGCTCTTGACTTCTGCAGGGAGTGCAATGGATTCAAGAGACGTGCAATTGTCAAACAAATACTTAGGAAGCCAGGTAATATCCTTGCTGAAGGTAACATTTTTCAATGAAGGACAATCTGCAAACATCGATTGCGCCGTGAAGTCCGAAGTAGACACAAGCGCAGGAATATTGACCGTCTCCAACGCCGAACAGTACTGGAAAGCACTGCTTCCGACATGGATCAGCGAGGAAGGCAAAACAACCTCGGTCAAAGAAACATCAATCGAGAACGCGCTTTTACCCAGATCCGTAAGGCCTTCGGGAAGAGCAATGGTCTTGAGAGAATAGCAGCTTGCAAATGCTTCGGCACCGATCTCTGTCAGCAGGCTGCCTTCCGCAAACTCGATCTCTTCCAAAGAACGGCAGAATTCAAACGCATTTGCGCCGATCGACGTAACACTTGCAGGAATATAAAGTTTCCTGATTCCGTTCTGTCCGGAGAAAGCACTTTCGCCGATCGTTGTAAGGTTGTCAGGCAATCTGTATTCGCCGCTTCCGCCCTCTTCTGTTACAGGCCCGTATGCAAGGACGATAGTCGTTCCTTCGACATTGAGGAGCAGAGGCTGCGTCTCATGCCCTTTATAGTTTTTATTGTCAGCCGCCACAGAAATGGTGCTGATGGTCATGCACTGCGTAAACGCACTGCCGATATCCACAATGCTCGTCGACAAATGAACCGTCGTCAGCTTATTGCAAGTGGAGAACAAATAGTTACCCAACGTAATATTGGAGGTGCTCTCCGGGAAGATCATTTCACTGATCGAAGTGCCCGCAAATGCAAGATTTTCGATGGATTTAAGATTGCTTCTGGAAACACCGTCTTCTCCTGCAGCCGCCGTAATGAATTCAACCGCCGTAAGAGAACCGCAATTCTGGAACGCCGATGCACCGATGGTTTCAACACTCGCAGGGATCTTCACTTCAACCAATCCGGACATTTTAAACGCATAGGCATCAATCACCGTCAGCGAAGTACAATTTTCCAGGTTTATCGCCGCAAGTGCAGAACAATTATTGAAAGCATACTCTCCGATGCTTTCGAGCAAGCTGTTTTCCACAAAAGTTACCGATGCAAGCGCCGGGTTATTGTAGAAAGCATAATTTTCAATGGTTTTCAGGCTGGCAGGTAAGCTCACCGCAGTCAACTTCGCGTTGCTCTGGAACGCATCTTCACCGATCGAAACAACCGTCGAAGGAAGGTTCAGCTCTTCGATCGCAGCTTGATAGAATGCATACCGCTCGATCGTCATTTCCGCAGAGCCGCCCGCCGTGAACGTTACATCTTTCAAAGTTGCAATTGCAAACGCATATTCACCGATTCTGGTAACCGTGGAAGGAATTGTTAATCTTTCCAAACCGCTTTCGCCGCCGCGGTTCGTATCCCTGTAGAAGGCATAGTCGCCGATTTCCGTCGTACGTTCGGGCAGCACAACCGCTTTCAAACTTGCGCATCCCGCAAATACGCCGTAATAGGATGTCGATGACGACGAACCCGAACCCGATGAAGAATTCGTACCGTCTGCCAGAACGAGAGGACTCGTTCCGCCTTCTTCAAATACGACTTCCGCCAGAGAAGCACACTTGTAGAAAGCACCCTCCCCGATCGACGTTACCGTATTCGGAATATAGATCGTCTTCAACGATGCCTCGCTGAACATTCTCTCAGGGATCTCCGTAAGACCGGAAGGAAGCGTAACTTCTGCCAGATTCGTAGCAAAATAGAACAGTCTCGAACCGATCGTCAGTGCTGTCGATCCCGTCCTGTCTTCAAAATCGACAACGGTGATCGCGGTGTTGTTGAAGAACGCCCTGTCCTTGATATCCGTAACAGTTGCAGGGATCGTAATTTTTCCGTCCGTGCCGGGATTGCTCATGGGCGAGAAATACAGTGTATCGACAACGCTCGTTTCCGCATTTTTGCCGTACAATACGCCGTCGATCATTACATAGCTTGTATTGCCTTCCGCAATTGTGATCGTTTTAAGGTCCTGGCAATAGTTGAATACGTCTATGTTATCTACCCCGGCACTTGCGATCTCGGAAGGAGCAAACATATTGCCGGAGATGATATCGGTATAATCATAAGAAGTCGAATAAGATGTCAGACTCTTCAGGGAAGCAGGCAGACTGACACTCGTCAATGCTCTGCAGAAGTGTAAAGCCGCATGGCCGATGGAAGTAACACCTTCAGGGAAGACCATCGTCTTGAGCCCCGTGCAACCCGCAAATGCTTCATCCCCGATCGTAATTTCCGTCTTGCCCTCAGGAAGCGTTACGGAAACAAGACTCGTGCTGTGGAAAAATGCTTTTTTGCCGATCGCAAGCGTGCCGCCTGCGGAAGAACCGCTTTCAAAAATCACTTCCGTGAGCATCTCGCATTCCTGGAATGCGCTTTCTCCGATACTCGTAAGATTTGCACTCAGAGTAATGGAGGTCAGGTTGCCATTGTTATTGAATACATTCGCGCCGATTTCCTGAACGCTGTCGGGAAGCGTATATGCGCCCGTTCTGCCGCTCGGATAGTAGACGATACGCGTCATGCCCTTGTTGAACAGAACGCCGTCGACCGCTTCATAGTTCTGGTTGGAAGGATCCACTTCCACACTCGTAAGGCTGGTGGAACCGAATACACCGTTGACATCGAATACTACGACGTTCGGTCCGAGAACAAGCGTCCTGACGTATGTTTTGCCGCTCATATCGGCAAACGCACCGTTGCTGTAGTCGATCTCCGGAAGTGCCGTATTGATCGTTACTTTTGTAAGGCTGACAATGTTACCGAACGCATACTGGCCGAGAACTTTCAGGTTCTCAGGAAGCGAAAGCGACGTAAGCGACGTGCAGCCGTAAAATGCAGACTCTCCGATCGTCAGCGCCGGGTCGGAAGCGATTCCTTGGAATACCAGCTGATTCAGCATCGTGCAGCCGCGGAATGCTTCTGTACCGATTTCTACGACGTTGCCGGGGATTACAATCTTGGTCAGTTTATCGCAGCCGTAGAACGCACGTTCACCGATCTTGGTAACGCTCGAAAGCACAACATATTCACCCGTTCTGCCTTCCGGACAGAACACGATCGTTGCACCGTTGTCCGAGAACACGATACCGTCCACAGAGGTGTAAACGCTCGTGCCGGTTGCAGATGCTTCAACGTTGACTCTCTGCAATTCATCGCAGGAAGTAAAGATGTTGACGTTAAAGTTCGACAGGCGCGCGGGAAGCGTGATTTCCTGAATGTTGGAGTAGTAGAATGCTTCATCTTCAATGACAAGCGGTTTCTCCTGCGTTCCTTCCGCTGCAGGCAGGAAGTTGACTTCCGTGATCTTGCTGCTGCCGAAAGCACGCGTACCGATCTGCGTTACGCTTGCAGGAACATTGATAACAGTTATATTCGTAGAAGAAAAAGTTCTCAAAGGAATGGTCGTAACCACGTCAGGGATAGTAAATTCACCCGTGATCCCCAGAGGAATAAACGCAAGTTCCGTTTCGCCGAACGGGTTGTCATAAATCAACACGCCGTCAACCGTCGAGAAGTACTGTTTATAGTTTCCGCTGATGGATGCGGAAGCATCGTAAATAACGATTTCTTTCAGGCCCGTGCAGTTATAGAATGCCGAACCGATACCGTTGGAACCATTGTCGCCCGTAAAGATCTGAACGATGCTGTCCGGGATATTGATGACTTGCAGTTTTGCACAGCGGGCAAAGCAGTTACTTTCAATCGTAGTAACGGGCAAACCGTTGTACATTGCAGGAACCGTAACCTTCGTCAGATAATTGATGCCGGGGCCCTGCGAAATCGCATAAGACTGCTGTGTAGGATTATCCGGATGCGCTATCAGCGTATAGGAGAATGCCTCCACCCAGCTCGGATAGAATGTCTGGTCGGACGCAAGATTCCAAACACGCCCTTCCAGGCTCGCGCCGTCCGGATCCGTGTATTGCGTACCCGTGCCGCCGAATTCATTGTACCAGCCGAAGAATGCACGCGTGCCGTCTTTGCTGTAAGGAACAGGCAGTGTAAATGCGCTGCCGAACGTTACATCCACTTCCATCGTGTAAACCTGCCCGGATCCGCTTTCAAAATAGCCTTCCGATTCAGGCACGGTGATGGTAACCACATAGGTATTTGCCGTCCAATGCGCGTAATACGTTACATTCGCCGTAGCCGTAACGCTGCCGCTTTCCACTTTCTGACCGCCCGTGGCGCTCGTGAACCAGCCGCTGAACGTATAGCCAAGACGCTCCGCATCGGAGGGCAGAAGAATATGATCGTTCGCCGCAAAATAAAGTTTGCTCGTCGTGGAGCCTGTACCCGTATTGTTATCAAGCGTTACCGTAACCGAAGCATCCACATTGATCCCGATCCAGTCGTTCGGCTTCGAACCGGTATAATATCTTACCTGCAAAACGTTCTGTCCCGCCTGCGTCAGAGCCACAGCAACGCGCGACGCATCTTCCACCATCATTTCTTCGCCGCCGTTGACGCGCACGCCGTACTTCGAAACGCCGATCACAGGATTCCAGCTGAGCGTTCCGTCCGCATAGACAATATTCGTGAGTTCACGCGAAACGACCGCCGACGCCGTAAACGAATTGTTCGCCGTATCTGCCGCCACAGCCTGTACCGTTACCGTAAACTCCGAACCAACCGCCGAAAGATCTTCCGGCGTGAACTTGTTCTTCGTTACCGTATACTGCTTGTCGCCGATCGCCACAACATATCCCGTTACACCGGAAACAGCATCCCAAACGATGGAATCGCCCGATGTACGGATGTTTGCAGGCGTGCTCAGTCTCGTTTTATTGTAGACATATGGAGCCGCCGCCGAAGCATTGTAGCCATGCGCCGCCGCACTCACGCTGATGTTGAGTGTTCCGTAGAAAGATTGCAGATCGAAGCTCAAAGCCTGCGAAGTAAAGCTCTTCGTTCCCGATTCGGTTTCGATCGTAATGGTATAAGATGTTGCATTTTCAACCGCATCCCAGGTAAGGACGTCTTTCGCAGTGTCGACCGCGATCCCCGTTACCTGTTCCAGATGACGTTCAAACACGAAAGGCGCGGAAACGGAAGTAACATACCCATCCGCAACAGCCTTCACGACGAAGGAGAACCCGTCAGCGACCATCTCGCAGTCGGAGAAATCATACGATGCCGTATCCAGACGGATATCCGTATGCGTATGTCCCACCGTACCGCAAGTATAGCTCAGCAGATAATATTCCGCGTTCGCCACTTCGTTAAAGATCAGAGTCGATCCTTCTGCTTTAAAGAGTGAAACTCTTGCCAGCTGTTTATTGGTATAATAAGCGGTCGTCGTCTTGCCTCTGGCCGCAACGGTAACCACATATTCGCCCGCCTGCGCAGAAGCAAAATCAAATGCCTGCGTCAACGCGCTGCTGATCTGCCCGTTGACAGTCGTCGGGCTGCCGTCCGGTCCGAGGATAGTAATCGTATAGGATATGTTGACGCCCATAGAAAGCCAGCTCACTCCCGTTGAAGTAACGGAAACCGCCGGAGCACCGTTATCCCACACCGCGAAAAGCGTGGTGTTTTCATCCAATTTCTGACCGTCTTCCACTTTCGCCGTCAGCTTTGCAGCATCCTGGCTGTCGCTCATCCACCATCCGAGGAACGCATTCGTTCCCTGTGCAGGCAGTTCAGGCAGCATATACACGCAGCCGCCGATCGTCTCCATATCCGCGACGGGATCTCCCGTGTAATCGGAACCGGTGTCGAAAGACACGACGAATTCCTCATCACTCAGATCCTCCACAAACCGCGCATACAAGGTCATATTCGACGTAACAGGTGTATCGAAAGAATATACTGTTTTAAACGAACTGTCCTGATACCATGCCAAGAATACAAAGCCGCTCTTTGTAGGGTCTGTCGGACGAGTCAGGGTTCTGCCGTTCAGCACAGTTGCCGATTCGGTGCCTTCTCCTCCGTCCAGATCAAATGTAACGATGTATTCGATCCGCGGCAGCATTTCATATGTAACACCGTTGTATGTTACTTCCAGAATGTCGCCGTCGAATGCCGCAGACGCGCTCGTACCGTCGCTGAACGTGAGCGATACAGCGCTGCCGTCGTAAACATAGGTACCCGTGAGCGCATTCTCTCCCAACGTGAACGTAAACGATTCGCCGTCAAAGACAAACGTATACTCGTCTCCTTCCACGTCGGTATAGTATGAACCGCTCAGGGTATCGCCCGAGGTATCGTCCTTGCCGTTCTGGCTGCATGCACTGGTCGCAAAGAGTACGATGCCCAGCGATAACGCCAAGAACAAGCACAGGAATGCCATTGTTGCAAAACGCCTGATACTTTTCATATATCTCCTCCGTTTATGATTTCCGCTGCGTTCGTTTTTCCGCCGCGGTTGCATGAAATTTTATCGTTTATTCATTTATTCACCGCTCTATACATTCGTGAATCTGAATAAATTTCCCCTTGTCATTGTGATGATATTGTATGAATTGTGTTCATTTTGTAATGATTATAGTCTTTATTATAGTTTAACCGTTCTGAATTGTCAACTATTTATTATAAAATTACGTATAAGAATGGCTTTAAAATGTATAATTATACTTTATATTTTGTCCTGTTGCGGCAGCGGAAAATACCCTTGCCGCAAGCGAAAATCTTCTCCCGGGCTATCGGCTTTTTGCTGAAAGTATTTTTTGCACCTCCGTAAAAGGTATATTCTGATTTGCAATATACTTCAATATATAAATCGAAAAGCGGAGCTTCCCGCA
>ENA-UOJL01000450-UOJL01000450.1-human-gut-metagenome-genome-assembly--contig:-P47-NODE-450-length-60303-cov-10.384428_pt1 | contig 60303 bp, 57 predicted proteins | sample MGYA00242347_ERZ723894 | MGnify/ENA metagenome assembly ERZ723894
ATTTTAAAAGAAGTCGTAGAAAACAATAAAGGAAAAATATTTATAGGTAAAGATGCAGCTATAATTTTATGTAAAGATATAAATAACATTTATCGATTGACTTTTTATATAAAGAATAGAGTGGCTATTAAAGAAGTATTTAATTTAGTGCCTAAATTAGATGCAAATATAATTTGTGATTTAATTGGGAAAAAAAATGTTATTGAAAAAGATAAAAATTTATTAGAATCTATTAATTTTAAATTATATGCTGTTTTCCAACGTATGGTATGTAGAAAAATTATTGTTGATGAAAGTTTAGATTTGAGTAGTGTAGAATTAGCAAAAGAAGATGATGTTATAGAAATTTTAGCAATTACGTATGATGTTTTTGATCCATTAACAGCCAGAATTCATTCAGAAAAAGAATTAGTTGATTTAATAAAAAATCAAGAAGTTTTTGTTGTACGGGTGGGTGAAAAAATTGCAGGTTTTGCAATTTTTAATTCAATCGGCAAAAAAGTGGCGCTTTTAGATCATATTATTGTCAGAAAAGAATACAGACATAAACAAATTGCAAATAAGATTTTATATTATAAATGGAAATATAAAAATGCAAGTGAAATTTATTATTTATGGGTAAACGAAAAATGTGATGGGGCGATAAAATATCATGCAGGAAATGGATTTAAAACAGATGGAATTTATGATTATATATTTGTATTGAATAATTTAAGGAGTGATAATCATGCTCTTAAAAGATAAAGTTTGTTTAGTTACAGGAGCGGGAAAAGGCATAGGACGAGCAACATTAGATGCCTTTTTAAAGGAAGGAGCTTTTGTTTATGCAAATGATATAATAGAAGATAGTTTAATGGATTATAAAAATAATCCAAATGTTGAAATAATGTATTTTGATGTTGCAGATAGTGCCAAAAATAAAGAAAGTATTTTAAAAATAAAAAAAGAAAAACAACGTTTAGATGTTTTAGTTAATAATGCTGGTATTATGCAGGATGCTTTAATTGGTACGATACCTTATTCGTTAATTGAAAGGTTATTTTCGGTTAATGTGTTTGGAGCGATGGATTTGTTGCAATTAGCATCTAAATTAATGATTCATCAGAAGTCTGGTAGTATAATAAATTTGTCATCAATTGTAGGTATAACAGGTAATCCTGGGCAATTAGTTTATTCTTCTACTAAAGGAGCAATAATTTCTATGACGAAAACTGCTGCTAAAGAATTAGGCAAGTATGGTATTCGTGTAAATGCTATAGCGCCAGGAATGATTGATACAGATATGATGCGATCAGTTGGTGAATATCATTTACAAAAGCATATAGATAACATTCCTATTGGTCGTTTAGGAAGACCGGAAGAACTTGCTGATGCTTGTGTATTTCTGGCATCAGCAAAGTCATCGTATATCAACGGGCATATTTTACAAGTAGATGCCAGTGTTTTAGTTTAAAAGTGAAGGAGAATAAAAATGGAAAAAATATTAGCTATTTTAAATGATTTGCACCCTGAGTTCGATTTTAAAAATTCAAAAGATTTTATTGCGGATGGATATTTAGATAGTTTTGATGTAGTAGTATTAGTTAGTGAGTTAGAAAATAGTTATGATATTTTAATTGATGCGCTGGATATTTTACCGGAAAATTTTTGCAGTGTAGAAGCAATTGCTGAGGTTATTAAGAAAAATGGGGGCAAAATAGAATGAAAACCATTTTCCGCAACAAAAAAATTAGCGGATTGTTAAGCGTTTTGCCAGCAACAACCATAAAGTTTGAAGATGAAATTAATAATTATACTTTCCCACCAAAACAAACTTTGCGCCTACAAAAGGTTATGGGTTATAAGCAGCATGCTATTGTTAAAGAAACAACGGCAACGTCAGATTTATGCCTTGCTGGGTTAGAATATATTCTGCAAAAAGGATGGCTTAAAAAAGAAGAAATTGGTGGTATTGTAGTCGCATGTTCTTACCCAGACCATTTTATTCCGCCGGTTAGCTTAATTTTGCAAGGTAAATTGCAACTGTCGGAAGATGTTTACTGCGTTGATATAAGCCAGGGCTGCGTGGGATTTTTAATAGCGCTTACGCAAGGACTTATGCTGCTGGAGTACATGAAAGATAAAAAGGTTGTAGTAATATCGGCAGATGTTTTAAGCAAAAAAGTTTCCAAACAGGACAGAAATAGCTTTCCGCTCATCGGTGATGCAGCCGGCATTGCTGTGGTAGAAAACTGCGAAGAAGAAAATGAAATTTTTACAATTATCCGCAACAACGGCAGTATGGGCGATGCTTTAACCATACCGGCAGGCGGTTCGCGTATGCCAAGCAGCGCTGAAACAGCAAAACTTGTTGATAAAGATAACGACGGCAATTTGCGTTCACTTGATAACTTGACCATGAAGGGCAGCGACGTGTTTACTTTTGTGCAAACCAAAGTGCCGCCGATGATTGACGAAGTGCTTGAATATGCAGGGGTAACTAAAGAGGATATCGCGTATTATTTGTTCCATCAGCCTAATAAATTTATGCTGAAAAAGCTGGCAGAAAAAATTGGCGTGCCGTATGAAAAAGTACCGATGAATGTTGTTGAAGAATTTGGTAATTCTTCAGGCGCCTGCATACCGGTCTGCGCAACCTTTAATATTGCAGATATTTTGAAATCTGAAAACTATAAATATTGTTTGTCTGCTTTTGGCAGCGGCCTTACATGGGAAGCAATGGTTATGGATATTGGAAGGTTGGATTTTTGTGAAATGTTCGTATCCGATTGCTGAGGAAGAAGTATATACGTTTTCTTTAGAACCAATAGATTCCAGAATGTATTGCATTATTAAAGACAACCAGGCTTTGGTGATTGACCCGTGTTTGTCTGAAGCAGCAATTGAATTTTTGGTTGAACAGAAAGTAAAAGATATAACTGTTCTTTTAACGCATGAACATATAGACCATATTTCCGGTGTTAACAGGCTTAGAGAGCTTTTTAACTGTAAAATAATCTGTACCGTGCAATGCGCACAGCGTATAACGGATAACCGCAAAAATGCGGCGGCATATATTGAAGGTATGTTTGCAATACGTTCTAAAGAAGAACTGGAGCAGATTAAGGCATTAAATTTATTGAATTACACCTGTTATGCTGATGAAACTTTTGCAAAAGAAACAGAGTTTTGCTGGCATGATTTGAAAATAAAGTGCCTTGGGATGCCCGGGCATGCGCCGGGAGGAATGATAATAGTAATAAATGAGAAATATATTTTTAGCGGTGATAATTATATACTGGGCGAAGCAGTAATAACGCGTCTTCCAGGCGGAAGTAAAAAAGATTATGAAAAGTATATAAAACCATTCTTTGAGAATTTGCCGATTGGGTGTGTAATTTATCCTGGTCATGGAAACTGTATAAAAATATAATCTAATTCCGGAGCTTTACCATGCCGATAAAAATAATTAAAATCGTTCTTGCCGGGGTATTTGCCGGGCATTTGTTAAAAGCGAATAGAGTGCGTTCTGTAGCGCGGTTCAGCCGGGCAGGATGGGTTATGTTTTTTACGGCAGTTAAGTTTTTCTGGCTGGTGTTTAAGTATGCGCGTCAGAGGGATAAGGAGTTAAAGAAAAAGATTTAATGGTTAAGCTCATTTTAAATTTTTTACACTGGTAAGTTATAGTTAAGCAAAAGATAGTTGAGCAATATTAAATAAAATTATCTAAAGGAACACATCATGCAAATCATAATTTCGCCGGCGAAGAAGATGCGCGTCGATAATGACGATATTGGCGTGGCACGTTTGCCGGTGTTTTTAAGCAAAACTGAAGAACTTTTAACTGCCCTGCGTGCGTTGGATTACAAAAGCCTGCAAAAGTTGTGGCAGTGCAACGATGCTATTGCGGAGCTTAATTACAACCGCTTACAGCGTATGGATTTGCGCCGCAATTTAACGCCTGCCGTTTTCAGTTACGATGGCTTGCAGTATCAGCATATTGCGCCGAATGTTTTGGATGAAGCCGCGTTAAAATATCTGGAAGGACATTTAAAAATACTCAGTGGGTTTTACGGAATTTTAAATGCGTTTGACGGTGTTGTCCCTTACCGGCTGGAAATGCAGGCGCGGCTTGCCTGCGGCGGAGCAAAGAACCTGTATGCTTTTTGGGTCAGCAGACTGTATGATGAACTTGTTAAGGACGATAACGAAGTTTTAAACCTGGCTTCCAAAGAATACAGCAAAGCGGTGGAGCCTTACGTTACGGATAAAATCCGTTTTGTAACCTGCGTGTTTGGCAGCCTGCAAAACGGCAAAATTAAGGTTAAGGCAACGGAGGCCAAAATGGCGCGGGGCGAGATGGTGCGCCGCTGTGCGGAGGAAAACGTGCAGCACATTGATGAAGTGAAAAAATTTACCGTTAACGGTTACAGTTTTGCCGGAGAATTATCCTGTGCAAACGAGTTTGTTTTCTTAAAATAAAAATATTTAATCTGCCTGCGGCAAATGCTGCGGGCTTTTTTATTTATGTGGGTTTAAAAGAAATTGCTGATGGTATAAAACAGATTTAAGACATTATCTGCTCTTTTACTAATAGCATAGTTTACAATAATAATAGCATAGCATAAATCCACAGAAACCGGCATAAAATAAATACTTTTGTGGAAAAACAACTCAAAGTACAATATAAAAGAACAAAAATACACTAGAATTTAAAATAATTATACAAAACTTCTTGACAGAAATGTGAAGTTTTGCTATTTTATTAATAAAGTAAAGCAAAAAAGTAAACTAATTTGCTTGAAAACGGTATTTGTCTGCGCAGACAGATGAATACTGTTTTATTTTAATTTTATGAGGAGGAAAAATGATGGGTATTAAGGAAAATGCGTTTGCGTTTATTGATGCGCACCGCAATGAGATGCTGAAAATGTGGGAAGAACTGGTCAGCATAGACAGCGGCTCTGACTATAAACCCGGTGTTGATAAGGTTGTTGCCAGAGTGGCGGACGTGCTGACGGCGATGGGCGGTAAAATGCGCATTGTTGAGCATGCAAATGCCGGTAATGCCGTTGTAAGCGAATTTGGCGACTGCAAAACAAAGCCTTTTATTGTTTTAACAGGGCATCTGGATACTGTTTTCAGCGACCCGGAAACGACGAAGAAGCGTCCGTTTACCATTAAAGAGGGCAGGGCTTACGGACCTGGCGTACTGGATATGAAGGGCGGCGTTACGCTTGCCATTCACGGGCTGCAGGCCTTGCAGAATGCCGGATTTGACAAATATGCCTTTAAAGTTGTTTTTGCCGGTGACGAAGAAACGGGGCATAAAAACAGCGATTTGGCAGAAACCATGATGGCAGAATTTAAGGGTGCATTAGCGGCGTTTGATTTTGAAACCGGCTTTATGAACGATAACGTAGTTGTAGAGCGCAAAGGCTTTTACCGTTTTGTTATGGAAACTTTTGGCCGCAGCGTACACGCAGGCAACGAACCGGAAAACGGCCGCAATGCAATTGTAGAGCTTGCCCATAAGGCTGTGGATATTGATGCACTGACGGATTGGGAAACCGGTACTACCATTAATGTCGGCACTATTGAGGGCGGCACTGTTGCCAATGCAGTACCGGGTTACGCTAAAATGGTTGTCGATGTGCGTTATCTTGACCCGGTAGATTTTGAAAAGAAAAAAGAGCAGTTCCAGGCTATTGCCGATAAGGTTTACATTAAAGACGTTACTACCAAATATACCCCGCTGGCAGGGCTTGAGCCGATGGTGCGCCTTGATGGCAGCATGAAGCTGTTTGATGTTTACAAATCTGTTTACGAAGAGAACGGTTTTGGGCATCCTGAACCGATAATGGTTGGCGGCGGCAGCGATGCTACTTACACTACCAAAGTTGGCGTGCCTACTGTCTGTGCCGTTGGCGTAAAAGGCGGCTTAAACCATACGGTTGACGAATTCGCGGATGTAGAATCCATCTTTATGCGTGCCAAAGTATTTATTGGCACTGTTTTAAAATTGTAATCAGGGGGGATTATTGTGGCTGAGAAAGATGTAACCGCTGTTGATGAGAAAGATTACGAGCATCATCTGACATGGCGCGGCTGGCTGTCTTTTATAGTTGTTGCATTGTCGTTTTCGGGTGTTTTAAAAGATATGGGCCCGCTGAGCGCCTTTGATTTTACGGTGCTGACAGGCAAGTTTGGCAAAATTGCCGAAGGCGCGACTTTTATCGGCAAGGGCGGCATTGGCGCCAGCGAAGGTTTTATGTTTTCGCTTACATTATTCCCGACCGTTATTCTGGCGCTGGGCATTGTGCGTGTGGTTGAAAGCCGCGGCGGGCTTTTGGCGGCAGAACGCATTATCCGTCCGCTGCTGCGCCCCTTGATGGGTTTGCCAGGTTATGTCGGGCTGGCGTTTATCAGCAGCTTTACTACAACGGACGTTGGCGCGGTAATTACGCGCGATTTGTATGACGAAGGCAAATTAACCGATGATGAGCGCACAATTTTCGTGGCTTACCAATACGCTGCTTCCGGCACGCTTGCCAATACAATTAACTGCGGCGCGCCGCTGATGCCCATTTCTTTACTTTCTTTCGGTATCATCTTTATGGTGGAAATTATTGTTAAAATTATCGGTGCCAATATTATAAGGGTTTACCTGGCAATGAAACGCAAAAAGGCCGTAGGGGGTGCAAACTGATGGCAGCACAGGCTAAAAATAAAACAATTTTGGAAGAATTTATGGTGGGCTGCAAAAAAGGTTTTTACGTTGGCGTTGAAAATATTATGCCTGCTATGGTGCTGGCATATGCTTTAATTTTGTTCCTTAATATTACGGGGTTGATGGACATCATCGCTTCGGCAGTTGCACCGGTTATGGCGCTGTTTGGTTTGCCCGGCGGGGCGATTGTGGCGCTGATTTCCGCGTTTTTTGCCAAGGCTGCGGGCGCTGCAACGGCGGCGTCGTTATATGCTGACGGTATTATCAATGCGGCGCAGGCAACTATTTTGTTCCCGGCAACTATTACCATGGGCACGCTGGTTGGCCACTTTGCGCGCTGCGTATTAACCGCCGGCACTAACCCGAAGCACCATGCATTTTTGCTGGTAATTCCTATTATCGACGCTTTGCTGTCGATGGTTATTGTAAGGGTAATTTTAAACTTTATGGGGATTTCCTGCTAATAGGAGGTTTAACTGAGGATGAATGAGAAAGAGCAGACATTTGCGTATATTGAAGGGCACCGCGATGCTATGATGAAAATGTGGGAAGAACTTGTTATGATGGACAGCGGCTCCGGCAATAAGCCGGGCGTTGATGCCATTGTGGCAAAAGTTGCCGGCATTTTGGAAGGCATGGGCGGCAAAACCCGCATTATTGAACACGAAAATGCAGGCAATATGCTGGTAAGCGAATTTGGCGACTGCAAAAATAAACCTTTTGTAATTTTTACAGGCCATCTGGATACTGTTTTTGACGACCCGGAAACCACCAAAAAACGCCCCTTTACCATTAAAGACGGCACTGCTTACGGCCCGGGCGCGCTGGATATGAAGGGCGGAGTAACGCTGGCCATTCATGCTTTGCAGGCTTTGCAGAGCGTTGGCTTTGACAAGTACGGCGTAAAAGTTATTTTGGCAGGCGACGAAGAAGTTGGGCACAAGCACAGCGATTTTGCCGGTAAGATGATGGAAGAAGCCAAAGGCGCGGCTTATGCTTTTAACTTTGAAACCGGCTTTATGGATGACAGCCTGGTGCTGGCGCGTAAAGGCGTATACTGCTTTGCCATGGAAGCCTTCGGCCGCGGCGCGCATGTAGGCAATGCTCCGGAAGAAGGGCGCAGCGCCATTAAGGAACTGGCATACAAAATTCTGGATATTGAAGCGTTAACCGACTGGAGCAAAGGGCTTAATTTAAACGTCGGCGTTATTGAAGGCGGCACTGTGCATAACTCCGTACCGGCGTATGCCAAAATGATTGTGGATATGCGCTTTACCGACCCGGCAATGCTGGAAGCAATGAAAGCCAAATTCCAGGAGATTAACGACAAGGTTTACGTTGACGGCGTAACCTGCAAAATGACGCCGGTATCTTTAATGCAACCGATGGTAGAGCTGGAAAGCAGCAAAGAGCTGTTTGAGCTTGTTAAAAAAGTTTATGAAGCGGAAGGCTTCGGCAGCCCGAAAGCAATTACCGTTGGCGGCGGCAGCGATTCTGCCTATACAACCATGGTTGGCGTGCCTACCGTGTGCGCTATGGGCGTTAAAGGCGGCCGCAACCATACGGTTGACGAGTTTGCCGATGTGGAATCGCTGTTTATGCGTGCCAAATTAATGTGTGCCGTAATGCTGGCGCTGTAATTTGCGGTTGACAACGGCGGCGCAAAACTTTATACTTAATTTAACTGAACAGGGGAGCTTACAGATAGGCTGAGAGGAAGCTGTGCGCTTCGACCCTAAACCTGATTTGGATAATGCCAACGTAGGGAATGTTTGCAGATGACGGCAAGTGCCTTGTTGGTGCTTGCCGTTTCTTTATATCAGGCAGTTGCAATTTAATATGCCGTTAGAGTGAGCAAAGCTCATGAAGGGGTGCACCACCGCGGGTGCAGGCTTCTTCATGGGCTTTTTTAATTGCGGCGGAAAGGAGCAGACATGCGCGTAAACGGAAAAGAAATTGAACTTAAACGCGGTATGACGCTGGCGAAATTTTTGGCAGCGCATAACTACCGCGCAGAACTGGTGGCAGTGGAGCGCAACGGGCAGATTGTGCCGCGTGCGGAATTTAGCGCAGCCGTTTTAAAAGACGGCGACGAACTGGAAATTGTAAGTTTTGTGGGAGGAGGTTAAAGCCGTAGCAGATTATTTTAAAAAGCAGCTTGAGAAAGTGCGCGTGGGCATTGCCGGGCTGGGCGGTTTGGGCTCGCACATAGCGGTGTTTTTGGCGCGTGCGGGCGTGCAGCACCTGCACCTTGTGGATTTTGACCGCGTGGACGAAAGCAATTTAAACCGCCAGCATTACTTTTTGCGCGACGTGGGCAGGCTTAAAACAGAAGCGCTGGCGGAGCAGCTTTTGGCAATTAACCCCGCGCTTAAAATTAAAGCGGAAAATATAAAACTTACGGAAACAAACGCCGCCGCTGTTTTTAAAGCTGACGGCATTATCTGCGAAGCGGTGGATAAGCCGGAAACCAAAGCCATGCTTGTAAACACGCTGCTTGCCGCTTATGCGGATAAAACGCTTATTGCGTGCAGCGGGCTGGCAGGCGCCGGCCGCAGCAACGCCATTAAAACGCGGCGCATAAGCAAAAACTTTTATTTGTGCGGCGACGGCGAAAGCGGCATAGAAACCTGCGGGCGGCTTTCGGCACCGCGGGCAGCTTTATGTGCAGCGCATGCGGCAAACCTTGCTCTGGCACTTATTTTAGGATTGGAGGAATAACAATGGAAGATGCACTTATTTTAGGCGGGCATAAATTTAACAGCCGCTTTATTTTGGGCAGCGGCAAATATTCTCTGGAGCTTATTAAGGCGGCGGTGGAAAACGCCGGTGCGGAAATTTTAACACTGGCCCTGCGCCGCGTAAACGATGGCGGCATGGCCAATATTTTAGATTATATCCCCAAAGGCATTACGCTTTTGCCAAACACCAGCGGCGCACGCACCGCGCAGGAAGCTGTGCGCATTGCCCGCCTGGCGCGCGAGGTATGCGGCAGTGATTTTGTAAAGATAGAAGTAATCCGCGACAGCAAATACCTGCTGCCAGATAATTACGAAACAATTAAGGCAACGGAAATTTTGGCAGCCGAAGGCTTTGTGGTAATGCCCTATATGCACCCCGATTTAAACGCCGCACGCGACCTGGCAAATGCCGGTGCTGCCTGCGTAATGCCGCTTGGCGCGCCTATAGGCAGCAACATGGGGCTGGTAACAAAAGAGTTTATACAGATTTTAATTGATGAAATAGAACTGCCCGTTATCGTCGATGCCGGTATCGGTTCTCCTTCGCAGGCGTGCGAAGCAATGGAAATGGGCGCGGCGGCAGTAATGGCCAACACTGCCCTTGCCACCAGCGGCGATATTCCCGCCATGGCGGAAGCGTTTAAGCTGGCCATTAACGCCGGGCGCAAAGCCTACCTTGCCGGGCTTGGCGCAGTAACGGCGCACGCGTCGGCAAGCAGCCCGCTGACAGGCTTTATAGGGGAGTGACGCTGATGAAGGAAAAACAAAAGCTTGCGGCAGCTGCGCAGGACTGCATGGCCTACCTGCCGGGAATGGAAGTAATAGAATCGGATATTTTGTGCGAGGTGCAGCGCGCGGCGGACAGCGTGGATTTTAACGCATTTACGGAGCGGGAGGTAAAGGCCGCGCTTATGCGCAAACACAAAACGGTACAGGATTTTGCGGCGCTTCTTTCACCGGCGGCGCTGCCGTTTTTGGAAGAAATGGCGCAGCAGGCAAGGCAGCTTACCTTCAAATGGTTCGGCGCGGCACGCAGCATTTTTACGCCGCTGTACCTTGCCAATTACTGCGAAAATTACTGTGTGTACTGCGGTTTTAACTGCCATAACAAAATTAACCGCTTAAAGCTGACCGAAGACGGCATGGAACGCGAAATGCAGGCCATTGCCACCACCGGCCTGCGTGAAATTTTACTTTTAACCGGCGAAAGCCGCAGCATGAGCGGCGTGGAATATATTGCCTCCGCCGTAAGGCTGGCGCGCAAGTATTTTGCCGTTGTAGGGCTTGAGGTATACCCGCTGAACAGTGATGAATATGTGTACCTGCACGAATGCGGGGCTGATTATGTAACGGTGTTTCAGGAAACTTATGACGTTGACGCTTACGCCAAACTGCATTTAGCGGGGCATAAGCGTGTGTTCCCGTACCGTTTTTACACGCAGGAGCGCGCGTTAAAAGGCGGCATGCGCGGCGTGGCGTTTGCGCCGCTGATGGGGCTGAGCGCTTTTTGCCGCGATATTTTTGCCTGCGGCTTGCACGCTTATTCGGTGCAGCGCAAATACCCGGCTGCTGAAATCAGTTTTTCGTGCCCGCGCCTGCGCCCGGCGGAAGGCAACGAACTGCCGCCGGAGGCCAACGGTACGGATTTGCGGCATTTAGTACAGGCAGTGTGCGCTTACCGCCTGTTTATGCCGCAGGCAGGCATTACCGTTTCCAGCCGTGAAGGCGCCAAAGTGCGCGATAATCTTTTGCAGATTGCGGCAACGAAAATTTCCGCAGGCGTAAGCACGGGCATCGGCACGCACAGCAAGCAGGAGCGCGAAGGCGACGAGCAGTTTGAAATTGACGATAACCGCAGCGTGGACGAGGTGTTTAACAGCATAAAAAAAGCCGGCTTACAGCCGGTGCTTACGGATGGCAGCTATGTATAAAAATTTTGTTTGCGTTACGGACAGAAAAATAAGCCGCGCGCCGTTTTTGCAGCAGATAGAAACAATCTGCGTACTGCGCCCCAAAGCACTTATTTTGCGCGAAAAGGATTTAACCGAAGCGGAATACATGCAGCTTGCACAGAAGGTGCAGGCAGTTTGCAAAACCTGTGGCGTTAAATTTATTGTACATACCTTCTGGCGGGCGGGGCTGGCGCTCGGCGCGGACGGCGCACACCTGCCTCTGCCCGTATGCGCCGCAATGACAGCGGCAGAGCGTTTGCAGGCAGGATGCTTTGGTGTTTCCGTACACAGTGCGGAAGAAGCAAAGGCGGCGCTTGCTTTGGGCGCGGCATATTTAACAGCCGGGCATATTTACGCAAGCAGCTGCAAGCAGGGCGTACCGCCGCGCGGCCCGGCGTTTTTAAAGGAAATCTGCACGCTGAGTCCGGTGCCTGTTTATGCCATTGGCGGCATCGGGCTTAATAAAGCGCAGCTTGAAGAAGTGCTGGCGTGCGGCGCTGCGGGGGCGTGCGTGCGCAGTGCGTTTATGCAGCTTTAAAACTTAACAGCCTTAACGCAGAACATGGGCACTGGAATATAAAAAATATCTTCGGCAGCGTAAATGCGACTGCCTACCGTGGTATCCGTGCTGACGCTGCAAAGCCCGATGCTTTGCAGAAATTCTTCGTCCCACTGCGGGCGGTTATAGGCGCTGATGTCCAGCATGTGGTAAATGTTGTGGCATTCGTCCAAAAGCTCCGGCGCAATATCCGCATGGGCGTTTTTGGCAGGCAGCTTCTGGCTGTGGTGCGCGCGGGCATATTCGGCGTCGTAATTTAAAAGCAGGCCGCCCGGTTTAAGCACGCGCAGCCATTCTCGGTAGGCGGTTTCCGGGTGGGGCAGGTTCCACATTACGTTGCGGCTTATTATAGCGTCAAAACTTGCGTCATCAAAGTCCAGCGCTTCGGCGTCCATAACCATAAATTCTGCATTGCTGCGTTCTGCGGCGGCAAGTGCCCTGGCGGCTTCAATCATTTCCGGGGTCAGGTCAATTCCGGTAACGCGGTGCTTCTGCCCCAGCAAAATGCCAAAAAAGCCTGCGCTGCAGCCAATGTCCAAAATTTTTAGCTTGCGGTTCTGCGGCAGGTGACGCGTAATTTCCTGCTGCCATAAAAGCTGTTTATCGCTGTGCAGCTCTGCCTTGCGCAGATTGGCAAAGCCTGTGCTGCGTTTTTGCCAGTAGCCTGTTATATATTCTTTTTCGTCTGTGCGGTGGATGATGCTTGCTGCGGAAATTTCACTCATAATAATGCTCCTTTAATCTATGCTTAAATCCTTGGTTATTTCGTAATAATCGCAGGGGTGCGCGGCAAAGCCCTGAACCGTGCTTTTCATTACCAGCGTCATTTTTAAATGGGCAATGTAGGCAAAGGCGCTGCCGTCAACCAGCTTCCGGCTGATGGCTGCCGCAAGCTCCGTGCGCTTTTCGGGGCTGAACTCGCTGCCGAGCTGCCCTATGAGGCTTTCGGTATCGGGGTTATAGTAATTGCCGCTGTTGTAGGCGCTTTCCTTCAGCACGTGGGTGGTAAAATAATACTGCGCGTCACCGGTGGGCGCGGTAACAAAGGCTTTGGCGTAAATATCCCACTCGCCGCGCCGCAGAAAATCGGCATAACCGTCGGTTGGGTTAATTTCAAGGCGGATGCCTGTTTCTTTAAGCCAGCTTTGCGCGGCTTCTGCCAAAAGCGGCAGCTCCGGGCGGAAGCTGTAAGTAAGCCAGCGCAGGGTCAGCGGTTGGCCGTCCTTATCCACATAGCCGTCGCCGTCGGTATCCGTCCAGCCTGCTTCGGCAAGCAGCTGCCGTGCGCCTTGGGGATTATATTCCGGTGCATGCACTTTAGCGCCGCCAAAAGGCAGGTTTGGCGGAAACGGTCCGGCTGCGGCAATGCCGTTGCCCATCAGCTGCACTCTGGCAAAAGTTTCCTTGTCGAGGCTCATAACAACGGCGCGCCTTACGCGTTCATCCTGCAGGGCAGGCGTGTTAAAGTTAAAGGCTGGCAAAAACGTGCGTGAGGTATCCGTGCTGCTGGTTTTATAAGCTGCGCTGTCTTTAAAAAGTGGCAGCGAAGCATAGGGCAGTCCCTGCGCGGCGTCAATTTCGCCGTTTTGCAGCGCCAGCGCCAGCGTGTTGCCATCGGTAATGCTGCTGACGATAATTCTGTCCGTTTTCGGCATGCCGCCGTAGTAAGCGGGGTTTTTAACCAGCACAACTTCTTTCGGTGTCAGGCTTTCTACCATAAAGGGGCCTGTGCCGCTTATTTTTGTATCGTCGCCGGTGCCGCGGCTCATGTCAATAATGCAGCCGTAGGGGTCGCACAGGTAGTTAATCAGCACCGGCACTTTGGCGGCCGATGTAATGGTTACGGTCTGCTCCTCGGCGGTAATGCCCGTTATTTTTAAATCAACCCTGGCGCGGTTGTGGCGGCTAATTAAATCCTCCAGGCAGGCTTTAACGGCTGCGCCTGTCATTTTGTTGCCGCTGGAAAAGTAAATATTGTCTTTTAAGGTAATTTTAACTGTGTTTTCATTAATAAATTCGTACTTTTCGGCCAGCCACGGCTGAGGCTGCATGGCATCGTCAAATTTAAAAAGCGTTTCGCCTACGCCGTAGCGGATAGCGCTCCAGCCCTGATAGGCTTCGTGCGGGTCCATACCGGCGTTTTCGTTGGCAATGCCGTAGGCAGGCGTGCCGTAGCGGAATACCTTTTCGCCGCCGGGGGCGGCGTTGTTGCCGCAGGCAGAGGTTAAAAGCGCGGCAGAAAGTACAAGCAAAGCTAAAAATTTCATAAAATCACCCAAATAAAAAAGCCATGAAGAATTAGCCGCTTATCGAAGCGGTTACAGCCTTCATGGCTTTGGTTTATGTTTTAAAAGAATAATTTTAACGGCTGCTCCGGCAGCAGGCGGTTGCTCCTGCAACCTGTAATTTATTATAAAACTTAAAGCGGACTCTATGTCAAGCCCTGCTGCTTAAAAAAGAAACAAATTTTACGTGCTTATCCATGTATTCGCCAATACTGCCTATAACCTTGCCCATGGTAAAGGCGGCAAGTATTGTGCCGAAGCCAAGCCCGTCCACGCGCCCCAGAAAGAAAAAGGTCATGGCGGCGGTAATGGCAAGGCAGATAACGTCAAAACCTATTTTAATGCGCGCATAGCTCCAGCTGGTAATGGCGGCAAGCTCGCGCGGGAAAAGGTCGGTTGGTATAATTGGCAGCTGGCAGCGGTTTGCAAGCGCCACGCCAAAGCAGATAACAATGTAGCTGATGATAAAATAAATAATATCGAGCGTCAGGCTCTGCGGCAGCTGCCTAATCCACATTTCGTGCACGTCAATCATGGCGCTGAAGGCCGAGCCGACAACGAAGCTGAACAGGTATACCGGCACAAAGCGTTTGCTTAAAAGCATCAGGCTGAGTACTAGCGAAACCTGAAAAACCTCCGTCCATGCGCCGAGCGTTATTACCGGCAGCACATCGGCAAAGGCGTAAGGCACACTGGAAATTGCCGAAATGCCGGAACCGGAATGCAGCATTAAAACAACGCCCAGGCTGTTGATGATAATAACCAATAGCAGCGACAGTTCGCCGCGGATGGTAAGTTTGCTTTCCTGCATAAAAAATCCCCCTCAAAACAAAAAATACATTATATAATTATAAAACTCTGCCTTGCTCAGCGCAAGAAGTGAATTGCCGGTCAGTAAAATTTTGCGGGAATTTAATATGGGGTCAGATTATGCAAAGGTTTCTTTGGTTAAAAAATTACGGATGTTACAATGTTTTATGCCATTGCGGCTCATGTCAAATTCGTCAAGCGATACTACATATTTGGGAAAATTGTCGTTTACATTATCATAAACGCCAAATTCACGCGCTATCGTTTCCGGTGAAGCCAGCAGATAACAAACCTGTACATAAATTTTTTCACCGTGTTTTTCGGCAATGAAATCAATTTCTAAATTGCCGGTTTTGCCAACGGTAACATTATAGCCGCGCCGCAAAAGTTCCATAAACACAATGTTTTCCAAAATCAAATTAATATCGCGCATATTGCCGCCAAAAACGGCTTCACGCACACCGTGGTCGGCAATATAGTATTTTTCGGAAGAAGCAAGTATTTGTTTTCCTTGTAAATCCTGCCTTTTTACCGGATAGAACAAATAGGCGTCGGTGCAGTGCCTGATATAGTTAAGAATGGTTTCCGGCGCGACATTGCGTTTTTCGCTTTTAAAAAATTTAGAGATGGACGTTGCAGAAAAGGTAGTGCCTACATTAGCAATAATATAAGAAAGAATGCGTTCCAATAAATCAACATCGCGTATTTTATTGCGCTTTACAATATCTTTTAACTGTACTGAATTGAATACATCCGTTAAATATTGGCGGCACGGTTCTTCGGCATAGCGCAGGTTGGCAAGGTATGGCATGCCGCCGAACAGCAGATATTTTTGAAAACATTCCTGCGGCTGCGCACCGGGGAAAATTCCCTTATAAAGTTCGGTAAATTCCTGGAAAGAAAAGGGGTAAATGGTAAATTCTACATAACGCCCGCCAAGATTGGTGGCAAGTTCGCCGGAAAGCAGTTTGGCGTTAGAGCCTGTAATGTAAATATCGCAGTCAAATTCTACTCGGAAAGAGTTAATGCATTTTTCCCAGTCTGCAACTTCCTGTATTTCATCAAAAAATAAGTACACCTTGCCGCTGATATTTTGCGCCCGCATGATTATTTCATCGTGCAAAGCTTTAGCTGTCAGCAAACTGGCATAGCGCATATCTTCAAAATTAATGGATATAATGTTGGCTTCTGGCACGCCGCTATTTTTTAATTCTTCTTTTATAAGTTCAAGCATTACAGATTTACCGCAGCGGCGGATACCTGTCATAACTTTTACTAGTTCACTGCCGATAAATGGGCGTATGCGGCGCATATAGGTTTCGCGTTTAATCATCGTCAGCGCCTCCTTATGTTTATTTTATTTCTATGATTAGTTTATCACAGTTATAACTGATAAACAACGCCGAAATTACATTTTTATCAGTTATAACTTATAAAATGCGTAAAATTATCAATCTTATCAGTTATAACTGATGAAATTTTAAAAGAATGCTTGCGAAAATTACATTAAAGATTTACGGCAAAGCGGCAGGAGAATTTCAGGAAGGGGAGAATAATAATAAAGTTATGCTGGTATAGAATGAATGTATTTAGTTAGTGTTTTATGGAGGAAAGAATGACTGTTGATTGTACTTACGGACTGAATCCGCAGCAGGCGGAAGCTGTTATTAATACCGAAGGGCCGATGCTGATTATGGCAGGCGCAGGCAGCGGCAAAACCAAAGTGCTTACCTGCCGCGTGGCCAACCTTTTGCAAAAGGGCGTGCGCCCGTACCGCATTTTGGCAATTACCTTTACCAACAAGGCTGCTGCCGAAATGCGCGAGCGCGTGAACAATATGAGCGGCCCGGCTGCCAAGGATGTGTGGCTGTTTACCTTCCACGCTTTCTGCGCGCGTTTTTTGCGTATGGAAATAGATAAGCTGCCCGGGTACGGCGGCAATTTTGCCATTTATGATACAGCCGACAGCCAGAACCTGATTAAGCAGATTTTAAAGGAAATGAACCTTGACGATAAACGCTTTCAGCCTTCGGGCATTTTGTCGCGCATCAGCAATGCCAAAAACGCTTTGCAGGACGCAGCGGCTTTTGCACGCCAGGCAGGCGATTTTTACGAGCAGAAAGTGGCGGACATTTACAGCCGTTACGAACAGAAACTGCAGTTAAACAACGCACTTGATTTTGACGACCTCTTAATGCTTTCCATTAAACTTTTGCAGGAAAACAAAGAAGTGCGCGAAAAATATCAGGACCGTTTTGATTATCTTCTGGTGGACGAGTATCAGGATACCAACCATGCGCAGTACCTTTTAACAAAGTTTCTGGCTGCCAAGCACCGCAATATCTGCGTTGTGGGCGATGCCGACCAGAGCATTTACGGCTGGCGCGGCGCCGATATTCAAAACATTCTGGACTTTGAAAGGGATTACCCCGATGCCAAAGTAATTAAGCTGGAACAGAACTACCGCAGCACGCAGATTATTCTGGACGCTGCCAACGCAGTTATAGAAAACAATACCGGCCGCAAGCCGAAGAATTTGTGGACGGAAAACAAAAGCGGCGCTGATATTATTTATTTTCAGGCGGTGGACGAGCGCGACGAGGCACGCTTTGTAATTGAACAGCTGCAGAATTTGCAACGTACCGAAAACAAAAAGCTGGGCGATATGGCAATTTTGTACCGCACTAACACGCAGAGCCGTATTTTTGAAGAAATGCTGATTAAAAGCGGCATCAGCTATAATATGGTAGGCGGGCTTAAATTCTATGAGCGCAAGGAAATTAAAGACATTATTGCTTATCTGCGCGTAATTTTTAACCCGGCCGATTCGCTGAGCCTTTTGCGCATTATCAACGTGCCCAAGCGCGGCATCGGCGATGCTTCGCTGGCAAAAATTCAGGCTTATGCCGCGGCTAACAATGTAAGCTTGTTTGAGGCTGTTTCCAACGCGGCGGCAATTGACGGTTTAAGCAGCCGCTTTGTAAGCAAGCTGGACGATTTGGCAGGCATTATTTTTGAACTGATGAATCTTGCTAATGAAGCGCCGGTTGAAGATTTAATTGACCGTGTGCTGCGCGATACCGGCTACCTTGAAGAACTGGAGAACGAGCGCACGCCGCAGGCGCAGAGCCGCATTGACAACCTGCACGAATTAATCAGCGTGGCGCAGGAATTTGCGGCATCCGAAGAAGAAAATAATCTGGAAAACTTTTTGGCGCATGTTGCGCTGGTAAGCGATATTGACGATACGGAACTGGGCGAGGACGCCATTACCTTAATGACGCTGCATTCTTCCAAGGGGCTGGAGTTTCCGGTAGTGTTCCTTGTGGGCATGGAAGAAGGGCTTTTCCCGCATGCGCGCACGCTGATGGACGAAACGGAAATTGAAGAAGAACGCCGCCTGTGCTATGTAGGCATTACGCGCGCCAAAGAAAAACTGTTTTTAAGCAGCACCAAAATGCGCACCATTTACGGCAATACGGTAACGTATCCGCCTTCCCGCTTTTTGCAGGAAATTCCCGCGCGTTTGGTGAAAACCATTAAAAGGCAGGAACGTTTCAGCGCGCTGGAGAACTTTAAACAGGTAAGCGAAAAATACAGCGCAAGGCCGCAGAAGCCTGCAAGCACTTTTAACCCGCACAGCTTTATGCCGCAAAAACCGGCTGCCGCCGCAGGAGGCACGGGTACGCGCTTTAACACCGGCGACAGGGTAAGCCACAGCAAATGGGGCGAAGGCATGGTTGTAAGCGTTAAAGACAGCCCGGACGGGCAGGAAGTAAAGGTTGCCTTTGCCGGTGCTGGTGTGCGCAGCCTGCTTACCAAATATGCGGTGCTGAAAAAATTGTAAGTTTTAAGCGGAGGGCATTATGGATTTAGAACGTGCGCAAGCACTGGACGAAGCGCAGAAACTGCGCAGAGAAATACGCCATCACGAATTTTTATATTATGTACTGGATGCGCCGGAGATTACCGACGCCGAATATGACGCTTTAATGCGCCGTTTGCAGGAGCTTGAGCGCGCATATCCTGAAGATGTGCCGCCCGATTCGCCTACGCGCAGGGTTGGCGGCAAGGTAAGCCCGGAATTTACAGAAGTGCGCCATATGACGCCGCTGCTTTCTCTGGGCAACGCCTTCAGCGATGAAGAACTTGCTGCGTTTGACGCGCGTGTAAAAAGCGGTCTGCCCGAAGGCAGCGAGGTGGAATATGTTTTTGAACCGAAAATTGACGGCCTTGCCTGCAGCCTCATTTACGAAAACGGGCGCCTGGTACGTGCTGCAACCCGCGGCGACGGCGAAGTTGGCGAAAACGTAACCGCCAATGTGCGCACTATCCGTTCCATTCCGCTGACGCTGAACGTTAAGGAAGGCGAAGAAGTACCGGAGCTTTTGGATGTGCGCGGTGAGGTTTACATGCCCCGCCACGCTTTTATGAAGCTGAACGAGCAGCGCAGCGAAGCGGGTGAAAACGAATTTGCCAATCCGCGCAACGCGGCGGCGGGCAGCCTGCGCCAGCTTGACCCCAAAGTAACGGCAAGCCGCCAGCTGAGCTTTTTTGCCTACGGCGTGGGCGCAGGGCATAAGGATAAACATTCCGCCAGCCTTGCCATGCTGCACGATTACGGCTTTAAGGTAAGCGAGGGCTATGCCGTTGTAAAAAATATCAATGAAGCGATTGCCAAAATCAAGGATTTTGCCGCCAAACGCCAAAGCCTTGCCTACGATACGGACGGCGCGGTAATTAAGGTTAACGCCGTGTACCAGCAAAACATTTTAGGTGCAACCGGCAAAGACCCGCGCTGGGCCATTGCCTTTAAATTTCCGCCGGAACAGGCAGAGACAAAACTGGAGGACATTATCATTCAGGTTGGGCGCACGGGCGTGCTGACGCCGACGGCGGTGCTGACCCCTGTAAAACTTTCTGGCAGCACCATCAGCCGCGCAACGCTGCATAATGAGGACTTCATCCGCAGCAAGGATATCCGCATTGGCGACACGGTTGTTATTAATAAAGCCGGCGAAATTATACCGGAAGTGCTGCATGTGGTGAAGGAAAAACGCACCGGCGCGGAACAGGAATTTTTTATGCCCGCCGAATGCCCGGAATGTGGGTGGAAAACGGAACGCCTGAACGGTGAGGCGGCAATACGCTGCACTAATCCGCACTGCCCGGCGCTGGGGCGCGAAGGGCTGATTCATTTTGCTTCCAAAGGTGCAATGGATATCGACGGCTGCGGCCCGGCAGTTATCAACCAGCTGTTGGATAACGGACTTATCAGCGACCCTGCCGACCTGTACCTTTTGGTTAAGCCGCAGCTTACGGCGCTGGAGCGCATGGGCGACAAATCGGCAGACAATCTTTTAAACGCCATTGCCGAAAGCAAAAAGCAGAACCTTGACAGGCTGCTGTTTGCGCTCGGCATCCGCCATGTGGGCGCAAAGGTGGCAAGGCTGCTTGCGCTGCACTTTGGCAGTATGGAAAAACTGATGGCGGCGGAAACGGACGAAATTGCCGCCATTGAAGATATTGGCCCGAAAATTGCCGAAAGCGTGGTAACGTATTTTGCTTCGCCGGTGAATATTGATTTGATTGAACGGCTGAAAGAGCTTGGCCTTAACATGAAAATGGAAGCTGCGGAGCTTGACACGGCGCACCCGTTTTACGGCAAAACCATGGTGTTTACCGGCACCATGCCAACGCTGGACCGCGCAACGGCGCAGACCATGGCGCAGCAGGTTGGCGCAAAGGTTACGGGCAGCGTAAGCAAAAAAACGGATTACGTTGTTGCCGGTGCGGAAGCAGGCAGCAAGCTGACGAAAGCGCAGCAGCTGGGAGTAACCGTTATCGACGAAGAAGAGTTCCTGCGCCTTTTGGGCGAGCGCGGCGGCGAAGCCGGAAATGACGCGCGCCCCGAGAATGAAGCGGCAAAACCGGAGCAGGGCGAAGAACAGAGTTTGTTTTAAAGCGGTGATATTATGAAAACATTTTATAAAATTTTAGCAATGTTGGCGCTTGTCCTGTGCTTTGCAGGCACGGCGCTGGCGGCGGAAAAAGAAGTGAGCAGCATTGACGCTATCGACATGGGCGTTGCCGATACCGGCGAAACGCATTTTACCAATACAGATGCCGAGATTACCGAATGCACGCAGCCCTATACTGTGGCTGTGCTGCCGTATGTTGATGTATCCGGCCTTGAAGGGCGCAGCCGCGAAATGGCGGTGAACGCCGTTAAAGAAGCGCTGGAAACCAAATACCCCGGCAAAAAGAAAAGCGTTACCAAAATCATAGGCAACAACGCCGTGCAAAAGGCGCTTTTGGCGCATCCGTTTGAAAACGCCGAAGTGCCGACACTTGAAGAACTTGTTGCCGTGGGCAAAGTCTGCGGTGCGGACAGGGTGCTGTTTATCAGCCTGCTGCCGGTGCGCGAAAAGGAAACGGGCTTTATGGTTATTGTAGGCTCGCAAACCTACAGCGCCGTAGTAACGATGAAATTAAAATGCGTTGATGTTAACGAAGAACGCTTTTTGTTTAACCAGAACGTGGAAAGCATAGGCTCGTCCAGCTCCATTAACTTTTGGAAAATCGGCGAACCGAGCCGCGCCAAAGCCGTTAAACGCGGCGTTGAGGACTGCATGCGCAACTTTTTAACGTCATTTGAATAAAAAATCTGCCTCCGTAAAGGTTTTGCGGGGGCATTTTTGCTGTCTGGCGGCATTAAGCATTTATTTTACGCAATTTTATTTAGCTAAGGCTTACCAAAATACTGCACAAGACTGGTACTGTGTGGTATAATAAAACAGGTTATTGATAAAATTCATCATAAATTTTTTAGGAGGCGTACTAATGAAGGTAACAGTAAAAGATGTTGAACACATCGCCGGGCTTTCCCGTTTAACGATTCCGGAAAGCGAAATGGAAAAATTTACCGAACAGTTTAACCAAATCCTCAATTATGCCGATATTCTGGAAAAGATTGATACGGAAGGCATTGAGCCGACCCCGTATGTACTGCCGATAAGCAACGCATTCCGCGAGGATGTTGTAAAACCGGGCGTATCCCACGAGGACGCGCTGAAAAACGCGCCTGCCGTATACAACGACGGCTTTAAAGTACCGCGCGTAATCGAATAACAGAAGGAGGAACAACTGTGGATTTATATAAATTAACAGCCCACGAACTGCATGACAAGCTGGTTAAAAAAGAAATCAGCTCCGTGGAGCTTACCGAAAACGTATACAGCCGCATTGACGAAGTTGAAGATAAAGTACAGGCTTATGTAACTTTAGATAAAGAAAACGCACTGGCACAGGCTGCCAAGGTTGATGCCAAAATTGCCGCAGGCGAAGGAATCGCCCCGCTGGCAGGCATCCCCGGTGCAATTAAAGACAATATCTGCACCAAAGGCCTTTTAACCACCTGCTCCAGCAAAATGCTGGCCAATGTTGTGCCTATTTATGACGCGCACGTTATCAGCAAACTGCGTGCGGATGACGCCATTTTTACCGGCAAAACCAATATGGACGAATTTGCAATGGGCTCTACCACCGAAAGCTCTTACTTCCATAAAACCTACAATCCGTGGAACCTTGAACGTGTGCCGGGCGGTTCTTCCGGCGGCAGCGCTGCTGCCATTGCTGCAGGCGAGGCAATCTGGAGCCTTGGCTCCGATACCGGCGGTTCCATCCGCCAGCCGGCTTCTTTTAACGGCTGCGTTGGCATTAAACCGACTTACGGCCGTGTAAGCCGTTACGGCTGCGTTGCGTTTGCGTCCTCTCTTGACCAGATTGGGCCTATTACCCGCGACGTTACCGACGCTGCCACAGTTTTAAACTGCATCTGCGGCAAGGACGAACACGATTCTACTTCCCTGCCGGTTGATGTGCCCGATTTTACCAAAGCGCTGCGCGCCGACGTTAAAGGCCTGCGCATTGGCCTGCCGAAAGAATACTACGGCGAAGGCGTTGACGCCAAAGTTAAAGCCGAAATTGAAAAAGCCGTAAAAAAATACGAAGAACTCGGCGCTGAAATTGTTGATGTTTCGCTGCCGCATACCGAATACGCAGTAATTACTTACTATATCATTGCTCCGGCAGAAGCAAGCGCCAACCTTGCACGTTATGACGGCGTGCGCTACGGCTTCCGCGCTGCCAACGCCACCAGCGCGCCGGAAATGACAAGGCTGAGCCGCACCGAAGGCTTTGGCCCTGAAGTTCGCCGCCGCATTATGCTTGGCACTTACGTTTTAAGCAGCGGTTACTACGACGCTTACTACAAAAAAGCAATGCAGGTTCGTACCCTTATCCGCCGCGATTTTAACGAAGCGTTTGAAAAATGCGACGTGCTGCTGACCCCGACTTCTCCGGTTGTTGCTTATCCGGTTGACGGCAAAATGGACCCGCTTTCCATTTACATGCTGGACGTAACCACCATTCCCGTAAACATGGCAGGCCTGCCGGGTATTTCCATTCCGTGCGGCTTTGCAGACGGTATGCCTGTCGGCATGCAGCTTATCGGCAAAGTTCTGGACGAAGAAACCGTGCTGCGCGCAGCCTATACCTTTGAACAGGCTACTGACTTCCATAAAGCAATGGCACCGCTGGGAGGTAACAAATAATGAAAAACTATATTACAGTTATCGGCCTTGAAGTACATGCCGAATTAAAAACCAAAACCAAAGCCTTCTGCTCCTGCTCCACCGAGTTCGGCAGCACGCCTAACACTCATGTTTGCCCCGTGTGCCTCGGCATGCCTGGCGCACTGCCGGTGCTGAACAAACAGGTTGTTGAATTTGCTATCCGTACGGGCCTTGCACTGGGATGCGAAATTCAGAAATTCAATAAATTTGACCGTAAAAACTACTTTTACCCCGACCTTGCCAAAAACTACCAGATTTCTCAGTTTGACCAGCCGGTTTGCCTCGGCGGCCATATTGACATTGAAGTTGACGGCGTGCCCAAACGCCTTGGCATTACCCGCATTCACATGGAAGAAGACGCAGGCAAGCTGAACCACAGCGGCGCAACCATCAGCACTTCCGATTTCTCTTCCGTAGACTACAACCGTGCCGGCGTACCGCTTCTGGAAATCGTTTCCGAACCGGATATGCGCAGCGCCGAAGAAGCACGCGCTTATATGGAACAGCTGAAAGCAGTTTTGGAATACATTGACGTTTGCGACTGCAAAATGCAGGAAGGCAGCCTGCGCTGCGACGCCAACATTTCCATCATGCCGGAAGGCGCCAAAGAATTCGGCACCCGTGCCGAAATTAAAAACCTTAACTCCTTCCGCGCACTGGTACGCGCCATTGAATACGAAGTTGAACGCCAGAAAGCAATTCTTGAGGACGGCGGCCATGTAGTACAGGAAACCCGCACCTGGGACGAAGCCAACGGCGTAACCCTTTCCATGCGCAGCAAGGAAGAAGCACACGATTACCGTTACTTCCCTGAACCTGACCTTGTACCGGTTGAAATTGACGATGCCTGGATTGAACGCGTACGCGGCGAACTGCCGGAACTGCCGGCACAGCGTTTGCAGCGCCTTGTTGAAAAACACGGCCTGCCGAAGTATGATGCTTCCTTAATCGTTGCAACCAAAGCCATGGCAGATTATTTTGACGCTGCCTGCGCAAACAGCAAAGATGACAAAGGCGTATCCAACTGGCTGCTGGGCGATGTTTCCGCATATCTTAATGCTGAAAACATTACCATTGAACAGTTCCCGGTTAAACCGGAAAACCTTGGCGAACTGGTAACTTTAACTAAAGATGGCGTACTGAGCAGCAAGCTTGCTAAAAAAGTATTTGCCGAAATGCTGAAAAACAGCGATAAAACCCCGAAACAGCTTGTTAAGGAGCTTGGCCTTGAACAGGTTAGCGACGAAGGTGCCATTGCCGCTATCGTTGACGAAGTGCTGGCAGAAAACCCGCAGTCCGTTGCCGATTATAAAGCAGGCAAAGATAAAGCCATCGGCTTCCTTGTTGGCCAGGTAATGAAAAAATCCCGCGGCAAAGCTAACCCGGGCATGGTTAACAAACTGCTGAAAGAAAAAATGCAGTAAGGAGCGCACATGAAACGCGATTTTGAATTTGACGGCAGTGGATTCGGTTATCTGTGGCTTTGCATATGGACAACCGTGCTGACCGTTATTACCTGCGGTTTGTTCTTTCCGTGGGCATACAGCGCGCAGCAGCGCTGGATTTGCAGCAATACCTACGTTAACGGCAGGCAGCTGCGTTTTGAAGGAACAGGCTTTGGCTTCTTCTTTCAGTGGCTGCTGATTATGGTGCTGACAACCATTACCTTCGGTATTTACATTCCGTGGGGCTATTGCCAGTTTAAACGCTGGGAAACCCGCAACACCGTATTTGCGGACTGAAAACTAAAAAGTTATGACAAACATTAAAACGGCAGGCGTAAAAGCCTGCCGTTTTTGCGTGCGGGTGCTGTTTTATTGTAAGTCCATGGCGTATTCCAGTTCAGTTACACCTTCGCGCCAGGTGTTGTTAGGCTTTTCGCCTGTCTTTTTAAAACCGGCTGCTGTGTAAAGGCTTATAGCTTTTTCAAGGTCGCTGGTGGTATCAAGGTAAATGCTTTTGTAACCGCGCTCTTTGGCAAAATTGATGGCGGCATGCAGCAGCTTTTTGCCAAGCCCGATATGCCTGTAAAGCGGGTCTACCAAAAACCAGCGCAGCTGCGCGCGCTCGCCGTGTGCAGCCACGCCTATGCAGCCGATAATTTTTCCGTTGTGCTCGGCGCACCACAGACGGTCTTTCTGCTGGCAAAAAATATTTAAAATATAAAAGAACAAAATTGTAAATTTTGCCGGTAATATGTTATACTTTAAATATAATTAATTGAATTGGGAGGCGGGCAAATGCAGTATCTTTCGGCAGCAGAAGCGGCAGAAAAATGGAAAATTTCCGAGCGCAGCGTTCGCAATTACTGCGCTAAAGGGCGAGTAGAAGGCGCGGTTTTGAAAGGCAAAACGTGGAAGATTCCCGCAGATGCAGAAAAGCCGCAGCGCAGCAACACTAAAACTGCAAAGCCGCAAACCTTGCTTGAAATTTTGCAGCGCGAAAAAGCCAATAAATACAGCGGCGGCATTTACCATAAAATGCAGATTGAAATGACATATAATTCCAACCATATTGAAGGAAGCCGCTTAACGCATGACCAGACCCGCTATATTTTTGAAACCAATACTATAGGTGTAACGGGCGAAGCGGTTAATGTAGATGATGTTATTGAAACAGCTAATCACTTCCGCTGCATTGATTTTATTATTGAGCACGCCAAAAGCGCGCTTACAGAAAAAATGATAAAAGAGCTGCATTTAATGCTGAAAACAGGCACCAGCGATGCGCGGCAGGATTGGTTTGCCGTTGGCGCCTACAAAAAAATGCCTAACGAGGTAGGTGGCATGGCAACAATCATGCCGGAAGATGTTGCTGCTGAAATGCAGGCGCTGCTGACGGCGTACAATACTAAAAAGGTAAAAACGCTGGAAGATATTTTGGATTTTCACGTGCGGTTTGAAAGGATACATCCGTTTCAGGACGGTAACGGCCGCGTCGGCAGGCTGATTATGTTTAAGGAATGCTTAAAATACAATATTGTTCCGTTTATCATTGAAGATAATTTAAAAATGTTTTATTACCGCGGCTTGATGGAGTGGGGCAGGGAAAAAGGCTATCTTACCGATACATGCCTTACCGCGCAGGACAGGTATAAAGCCTATCTTGATTATTTCAGAATTAAATATTGATTTTCGGCAAATACACAACGGCAGCAGGGTTTGAGCCTTACTGCCGTTTTTGCGTGTTTGAGTTTATTAAGCTGTCAGTTTTCAAATATGGAAACTACGTGTTTTGGCTGCTGCGGTTTAAGCGCCGGTAAAAAATTCTGCCCGGCAGGATTAACGCCTGCGGCGGCGAATTTAATTAGTATAGCAAATTAAAGGAGGATAGCCATGCGTAAATTTATTAAAGACTATCTGGCAAAAGAGTACGATAACTATGTGAAGGATTTGGAAGCGCTGACCAATATCGACAGCGGCAACGGCGATTTGGAAGGCACGGAAGCCGCCAATAAATTTGTAGCCGCCAAAATGCAGACTCTTGGTGCGGAAACCGAGTTCCGCTACAACGACCGCGGCTGCCATTTAATTTCGCGCCTTAAGGGCAAGGGCACGCAGACTGTGCTTTTGGTTGCGCATGTTGATACCGTGTTTAAACGCGGCGAAGCTGCCAAACGCCCCTTCCGCGTGGATGAAAACGGCTTTGCCTGGGGCCCGGGCGTAGGCGACGACAAAGCAACCGTTATGGAAGTTATTTACGGCCTTGCGGCTTTAAAAGAAGCAGGCTTTGACGATTATAAAGAAATTATTTACTATACCAACGCCGAAGAAGAAGGCGGCAGCCCGACTGCCGAAGGCATTGTGGCAGAGCTTTCGCAGCAGGCAGATTTTGCCGTTATTATGGACGTTGCACGCCCGAACTGGGGCATTGTAACCCAGCGTAAAGGCAACGCTAAATATAAAATTACAGTTACCGGCAAAGGCGGGCACCACGGCAACGCTTCGCAGTGCTGCGCCAACGCCATTCACCAGCTGGCTTACACTATTACCGAGCTGCACAAGCTGGCAAGCCCCATGCCCGGCAAACCGGAAGATTTTACCGCCAAAGCACTGGAAGCGCGCGGCATTGTGGACAGCGGCCAGTTCATTCCGCCCAACACCGTTAACGTGGGCGTTATCGGCAGCACCAACGATAAAATCAGCGTTATCCCCGGCGACGCTTACTGCGAAGTAAACGTGCGCTGCTTTGAAGTGGCTGAGCAAAAACGTTTGGACGCCGCCATTAAAGCACTGGCAGATAAAATCGTTATTGACGGCACTAAAGTAGAAGTTACCGGCGGCATTGTAACCGGCCCGATGGAAAAAACTCCTGCCGTGCAGAAAATGATTGATGTGTACAGCAGCGTTGTTGCCGAAGAATTCGGCGGCAAAGTAAATGAATGGGTGGCAGGCGGCTTAACGGACGGTAACCGCACCGCTAAATTCATTCCGACTTTGGACGCTTTGGGCGTAGAAAACTACGACGAGCATACCGACCACGAATCGGTAGACTTAAAAACCGCCGTACCGCGCACCGCGGCGTTTGCCATTACCCTGGCAGAACTTTTAAAAACCGGCGTTAAATAATAAAAAATAAAACGCAATAAAAAACGAGGTTAAGCGTCAGGCTTAGCCTCGTTTTAACATGTAACCGTTTTGTGCGGCATATTAAGTTTTAATTTTTGTTTGACGCTATTTCCACAATTTTTTCGGCGGCTTTTTTTACAAGTACGCCGATGGATTTATTTTCTACGCCAATAAATTCAAAGTGGCTTTGCGATACCGGCAAAAGCAGTTTGCGCGCGCGGCTTGAAGCAACCGCCTCCGCCATACGCGGAGTTACTTCGCCAAGCATGGCGTTTGGCAGTACAATGCCAATAGGGCCAACGATAATATCCGCCGTCTGCGCCGTTACGCACACCGCGTTTTCGCCGGTGGCCACACGTTTAAGCCCTGCTTTAAGCATTGCCGCCGTGGCCAGCGCGTTGGTGCCAAGCCCGATAAGTTCCGTATCCGCCGGAAGGCGCCCCGCTGCCTGGCTGATAACCTGCGCAACAAGCCCGCCGCCCATGCCGTCTATAAAAACAATGCGCATAAAAACCTCCTGTAAACACCTTAAAACAAAATAAAATCCTGTTTATTATACCATAAATCCGTTTTGCCAAAAAGAACAGTATTTTTTACATTCGTTTTAAACCGGCGTAAATTTTTTGTTAACTTTGCAATTTATCTGCCCGCGCAGTTGAATTTATGATGATTTTACTGCATAATAAAAATAGAGTTTGGCACTGAAAGGAGTGTTTACAATAGAAAATTTAGATGAAATCAGAAACAAAAAAGGCTTTATATGCGATATGGACGGTGTTATTTACCACGGCAACAGGCTGCTGCCCGGCGTTAAGGAGTTTGTGGAATGGCTGTACAAGGAAGACAAAAAGTTTTTGTTTTTAACCAATTCCAGCGACCGTTCGCCGCGCGATTTGCAGCAGAAATTACAGCGCATGGGGCTTGATATTGACGAAACCCATTTTTACACCAGCGCACAGGCTACGGCGCGTTTTTTAAACAGCCAGTCGCCCGGATGCAGCGCTTACGTTATGGGCGAAGCCGGTTTGATGAACGCTTTGTACGAAGTTGGCATTACCATGAATGATTCCACGCCGGATTACGTTGTTATCGGCGAGCCGAAATCTTACAACTACGAGATGATTATTAAAGCCGTTAAGCTGATTCAAAACGGGGCAAAGCTTGTTGCCACCAATTCCGATTTGACCGGCCCGACGGAAAACGGCATTATTCCGGCCTGCCGCGCCTTTGTTGCGCCGATTGAACTGGCAACTGGCAAAAGCGCTTACTTTGTGGGCAAGCCGAACCCGCTGATGATGCGCACAGGGCTGCGCCTTTTGGGCGTACACAGCGACGAGGCGGCAATGATTGGCGACCGCATGGACACCGATATTGTTGCCGGCATGGAAAGCGGACTGGAAACGGTGCTGGTGCTCAGCGGCGTAACCACGCGCGAAAACATGCAGGTATTTGCTTATCGTCCGCGCCATATTCTTAACGGCGTCGGCGATATTGTTCCGAAAGAATAACATAAGCAGCTTTTTTAGCAGGAGCCTATGGGCTTCTGCTTTTTTCATGCCCGGAATATTTATTGCATTAAAAGCCGAAACTTCGGTTGAATAGCGTATACTAATAGTATATAATGGAACTATATACCGGATAACTACCGGATTATTAGTTATAAAGGAGCATTGTTTTGATGGAACTGAAAACACCTCTTTATGATTGCCATGTTGCGGCCGGTGGTAAAATTGTGCCTTTTGCAGGGTATCTCCTGCCGGTGCAGTATACGGGCGTTATTAAGGAACATATGGCAGTACGCACTGCCTGCGGGCTTTTTGACGTATCGCACATGGGCGAATTTTTAATTAAAGGCGTTGATGCGCTTAACAACGTGCAGAATTTGTTCTGCAACGATTTTGAAAATATGTATGACGGGCAGGTACGTTACAGCCCGATGTGCAACGAGCGCGGCGGCATTGTTGACGACGTTCTGATTTATAAAGTAAACGGCGAAGAATATCTTTTGGTTGTTAACGCCGCTAACCGCCATAAGGATGCGGAGTGGGTTAAGGCGCATCTTTTTGGCAGCGCTTCTTTTGAAGATATTTCCGATTTCGTTGCCCAGCTGGCACTTCAGGGGCCGAAATCCAAAGAAATTGCGGCTAAAATTGTTCCGGAAGACGGCATACCCAAAAAATATTACAGCTTTGTAAAAGATGTGGACGTGCAGGGTATTAAGTGCATTGTTTCGCGTACCGGCTATACCGGTGAATTTGGCTACGAGTTTTACTGCGCTGCCGCAGATGGCCCGAAGCTGTGGGATATTTTGCTGGAAGCAGGCAAAGAGTTTGGCCTTATTCCCTGCGGGCTTGGTGCGCGCGACACCCTGCGTCTGGAAGCTGCCATGCCTCTTTACGGGCATGAACTGACCGACGATATTACTCCGCTGGAAGCAGGGCTGGACTTTTTCGTAAAACTCGTTAAAGACCGCTTTATCGGCATGGACGCCATTTTAGCCAAGGGTGACCCGAAGGTAATCCGCGTGGGCTTAAAAATTACCGGCCGCGGCATTGCGCGCGAGCACTGCGATGTTTACAGCGGCGAAGAAAAAATCGGCGTTGTAACAAGCGGCACGCACTGCCCGTACCTTAACGCGCCCGTTGCCATGGCAATGGTGCCCGCTTCTTATTCCAAACCTGGCACCAAAGTGCAGGTGGATGTGCGCGGACGCAGAATTGACGCTGAAGTAGTACCCCTGCCGTTTTATAAACGCGCTTAAAATAAAATCAATTTAAGGAGGCTATTTATTATGAACATTCCTAACGACGTTTGCTACACCAAATCCCACGAGTGGGTGAAATTTGCCGAGGACGGCAGCGCAACGGTAGGCCTTACCGATTATGCCCAGAACGAACTGGGCGACCTGGTTTTTGTTAACCTGCCCATGCCGGGCGACACCTTCGCCGCAGGCGATACTTTTGCCGATGTGGAATCCGTAAAAGCTGTATCTGACGTTTACAGCCCCGTTACCGGCACCGTTGCCGAAGTGAACGAAGAACTGGCCGATGCTCCGCAGAGCATTAATGAAGCGCCTTATGATGCATGGCTGGTACGTTTTGACGAAATTACCGATCAGGAAGATTTGCTGACTGCCGAAGAATACGAAGCATTTGTAAAAGAAGAACAGGCATAAAGGAGGGCGCCTATGGGAAGCTATATCCCCTCTACTAAAGAAGAACGGCAGGAAATGCTTGCCGCAGCAGGCTACGGCAGTATCCGCAGCCTGTTTAAAGACGTGCCTGCCGAAGTTTACCTTGATAAGCCGCTGAACCTGCCCCAAGGCATGAGCGAACTGGAAGTGCGTGCCAAAATGCAGGAGCTGGCCGGCAAAAATACCGTGTTCGGCACAATTTTGCGCGGCGCAGGCGCTTATGACCACTACATTCCTTCCATTGTTAAATACATTACCTCCAAAGAGGAGTTTGTAACCAGCTACACGCCGTACCAGGCAGAAATGAGCCAGGGCATTTTGCAGTCCATCTTTGAATATCAGACGATGATTTGCGATTTGACCGGCATGGACACTGCCAACGCTTCCGTGTATGACGGCGCTTCTGCCGCTGCCGAAGCCGCTGCCATGTGCCGCGACCGCAAACGCAGTGTGGCGCTTGTAAGTGCTGCCGCTAACCCGGACGTTATTGCCACCATGCAGACTTACTGTTTCGGTGCAGGCACTGAACTGCACCTTGTGCCTGCCAAAGACGGCAGAACCGACCTTGACGCGTTAAAAGCAATGCTTACGCCTGATGTTTGCTGCGTTTATGTGCAGCAGCCCAATTTTTACGGGCAGTTTGAAGAAGCAGAACAAATTGCTGAACTTACCCACGCAGGCGGCGCCAAATACATTATGGGCGTAAACCCCATTGCTCTTGCCATTATGAAAACCCCGGCCGAATGCGGCGCAGACATTGCCGTTGGCGAAGGGCAGCCTTTGGGCCTGCCGCTGGGCTTCGGCGGGCCGTACCTTGGCTTTATGGCAGCAACCGGCGCTATGATGCGCAAGCTGCCGGGCCGCATTGTTGGCGAAACTGTTGACGCTGACGGCAACCGCGCCTATGTTTTAACTTTGCAGGCGCGCGAGCAGCACATCCGCCGCGAAAAAGCCAGCAGCAACATCTGCTCCAACGAGGCGCTGTGCGCTTTAACCGCTTCCGTTTATCTGGCAGCGGTAGGGCCGCAGGGCTTAAAACAGGCAGCAACGCTGTGCCTTTCCAAAGCGCACTATCTGGCGCAGGAGCTTGCCAAAATCGAAGGTGTAAACCTCGTTTACGGCGGCGAATTTTTCCACGAATTTGTTACCACTCTGCCTAAGCAGGAGGAAGTGCTGGCCGCACTTGCCAAAGAGGGCATCCTCGGCGGGCTGCCGGTTAAAGAAGGCGTGCTGTGGTGCGTAACCGAAAAAGCCACCAAAGAAGCACTTGATAAGGCGGTTGCCATTGTGAAGGAGGTGTGCGCATAATGGAATTGTTGTTTGAAAAAAGCACTCCCGGGCATGGCTGCGATATTTTTCCGGCCTGCGATGTGCCTGTAACTTCACTGCCGGAGGCTTTGGCGCGCAAGAGCGCTTTGCCGCTGCCGGAACTTTCGGAAACGGAAATCAGCCGCCATTATACTGCGCTTGCAAACCGCGCGCACGGCGTAAACAACGGCTTTTACCCGCTGGGCAGCTGCACTATGAAATACAACCCGCGCATTAACGACGAGATGGCAAACCAGGCGGGTTTTGCCGCCGTTCACCCGCTGCAGCCCAAAGAAACCGTACAGGGCTGCACGGAAGCGCTGGAACTTTTAGATAAATACCTGTGCGAAATTACCGGCATGGATAAGATGGACTTTCAGCCGGCGGCAGGTGCGCACGGCGAATTTACCGGGCTTTTGCTGATAAAGAAATATCACGAAGTCAACGGCGATACCAAACGCACCAAAATTATCGTTCCGGACAGCGCGCACGGCACTAACCCGGCAAGCGCTGCCATGGCGGGCTTTACCACGGTTAACGTGCCCTCCAATGCGGATGGCTGCGTAGACCTTGACGCACTGCGCGCCGCTGTTGACGATACTACCGCTGGTTTAATGCTGACGAACCCAAATACCGTCGGTCTGTTTGACAGCAATATTCTGGAAATTACCAATATCATCCACGAAGCGGGCGGCCTGTGCTATTACGACGGCGCTAACTTAAACGCCGTTATGGGCATTGCGCGCCCCGGCGATATGGGCTTTGATGTTGTGCATCTTAACCTGCATAAAACCTTCTCCACTCCGCACGGCGGCGGCGGCCCGGGCGCAGGCCCTGTCGGCTGCAAAGCCCTGCTTGAGAAGTTCCTGCCTAAATCCGCACTGGGCGACGGTGCAGGCAAGGGGCATTTGCAGATGCGCGCGTTTTACGGCAACTTCCTTGTTTGCATGAGGGCGCTGGCCTATGTGCTGACACTCGGCGCGGAAGGCGTGCGTGAAGCCAGTGAAACGGCAGTGCTGAATGCCAACTACATGATGCACAAATTAAAAGATACTTACGATATGGCTTATGACCATACCTGCATGCACGAATTTGTTATGAGCCTGGAGGAACTTAAAAAAGCCACCGGCGTAACGGCGCTTGATGTTGCCAAGTCCCTGATTGACCGCGGCATTCACCCGCCGACGATGTACTTCCCGCTGATTGTACACGAAGCGCTGATGCTGGAGCCGACCGAAACTGAAGCGCGCAGGACGCTGGACGAAGCAGTGCAGGCACTTTTGGAGCTGCACGAGCTGGCGCATACCAACGCGGAATATATGCATAACGCTCCGCACCATGCGCAGATTAAGCGCCCGGACGAAGTACAGGCGGCACGCAAACCTGTTTTAAAATATGTACACAGATAAAGTTCCGGTTTCCTGTTATATTACCGGCTGCACCGAACCTTACCGCAACCTTGCCGTGGAGCGTTACCTTTTGGAACATACCCCGGCGGGCAGCGTAACGCTGTATTTGTGGCAGAACAAAAATACGGTGGTCATCGGGCGCAACCAAAATCCATGGGCCGAGTGCAATATGGCGCAGCTGCGCAGGGACGGCGGGCATATTGTCCGCCGTCTTTCCGGCGGCGGTGCCGTGTATCACGACAGCGGCAACTTAAATTTTACCTTTTTAACGGATGCGCGCACTTACAATCTTGCTCGTCAGCTGGAAGTTATTACCGGTGCGCTTAAAAGCCTCGGCATTAATGCCGAAAAAAGCGGGCGCAACGATATTTTAGTGAACGGGCGCAAGGTATCGGGCAACGCCTTTTATACCAGCGGCGGCAAAAAGTATCACCACGGTACGCTTTTAATAGACGTTAAAACGGACGAAATGGCAAAGTACCTTACCGTGTCGCCGCTTAAATTGCAGGCTAAAGGCGTAAGCTCCGTTAAAAGCCGCGTGCTGAACTTAAAAGAAGTTTGCCCTTCTTTAACCGTGCCGGTGCTGCAAAACGCGCTTGTACGTTCCTTTGCGGAAATTTACGGCAGCGAACCGCAGCATTTAAGTGAAGCGGATTTTGACGCGGCAGAAGTTGCACGCTACGAAGCGGAGTTTAAAAGCGACGCCTTTCGCCTCGGTACGCGCCTGCCGTTTACCTGGCAGGCAGAAGCGCGCTTTGAATGGGGCAGCTTTACGCTGGCGTGCCGCGTTGACGGCGGCAAGGTGCAGGAAGCGGCAGTTTACACCGACGCTATGGACTGGGAGGCGCTTGCCGGCGCAGGACAGTTTTTTAAAGGCTGCGCATTTACGCCGGAGGCACTGGCGCAGGCAGCACAAAAAATTGCCGGGCAGGCAGGAAACGACATCAGTAAATTTTTAGCACAACTTACAATATAGAAAGGCATACAACCATGCAATACGATTTAATTGTTATCGGCGCAGGGCCGGGCGGCTATGTGGCGGCTATACGTGCGGCGCAGCTGGGGCTGAAAACTGCCGTTGCGGAACGTGCGGAAGTTGGCGGCACCTGCCTGAACCGCGGCTGCATACCTACCAAAACCTTAATGCACAGCGCCAATTTGTACCGCGAAATCGGCGAAGCCGGTAAAATGGGCGTTAACGTAACCGGCGCAGAGGCCGATTTTAAAGCCATGCATGCACGCAAAGCGCAGGTAGTGGAACAGCTCCGCGGCGGCGTGGCGCAGCTTTTAAAGGGCAACGGCATTGATGTGCTTGAAGGTGAGGCGGCTTTTGTTTCGCCGGAAAGCATTACCGTCGGCGGCGAAACCTATACCGCAAAAAACTTTATTATCGCCACCGGCAGCAAACCGGCAGTACCGCCCATTCCCGGTGCGGATTTGCCCAATGTTGTTACCAGCGACGAAATGCTTGATACCGACAGCTGCGATTATAAGGAGCTGGTAATTATCGGCGGCGGAGTTATCGGCGTGGAAATGGCGGGAGTTTATAATGGCATAGGCCGCAAAGTTACCATTATTGAAGCACTGGACAGGATTTTAGCGAATATGGACCGTGAAATTTCGCAGAACCTTTCCATGATACTGAAAAAACGCGGCGTGGCAGTTAACACCGGCGCTATGGTAACCGGCATTACGCAAGAAGGCGGGCGACTGACCTGCACCTTTGAGCGCAAGGGCAAAACCGAAAGCGTAAGCGCCGACGGAGTACTGATTTGCGTAGGACGCCGTGCCGTTACCGAAGGGCTGAACCTTGAAGCTGCGGGCGTGGAAACCGAACGCGGGCGCGTAAAAGTAGGCGAGGGCTATAAAACCAATGTGCCGCACATTTACGCCATCGGTGACGTTACCGGCGGCATTCAGCTGGCGCATGCAGCCGAAGCGCAGGGCATTGCCTGCGTGGAAAGCATTTGCGGGCTTGCGCCGACGGTTGACGCAAACCTTGTGCCTTCGTGCGTATATACTTCGCCCGAAATTGCCACGGTTGGTATTACGGCGGACGAAGCCAAAGGCGAGGGACGCGCCGTTATTACCGGCAAATACGTTATGAGCGGCAACGGCAAATCCATTATTGAAAACGAGGACCGCGGCTTTATTAAGCTGGTGTTTGACGCAGAAACGGAAAAACTTATCGGCGCGCAGCTGATGTGCGGGCGTGCCACCGATATGATTGGCGAAATGGTTACGGCCGTAAGCGCAGGGCTGACCAAAGCGCAGCTGGCAATGGCGCTGCACCCGCACCCAACCTTCTGCGAAGGCATTACCGAAGCGGTACACGCCGCTGACGGCCATAGCATCCACACCATGCCTCCGCGCAGGCGGTAACACTGCATAACAAAAAAGCAGGCTTAACGCCTGCTTTTATTTTTTATATTTATATGCTATAATTACTTTTATGACAGCCGGAGCCGGTTCCTCCCGATTTGGGAGGTGATAGCATGACTGTTTACGAAGCATTGTCTTTGATGATTGCTTTCGGAGCACTCGTTGCTGTTATCTGCTTATCGAAAAAGTAATCACTTTTAGATAAAAAGAAACCGCCTACTTGCGGTACGCGGCTTCCTTTCACTCTTATTAGATTCGAGGGAGAGCCGGCGTTTCCCAAAACCGGCTGTCTCTATGCTTATATTATATCAAACTGAAATTCATTGTCAAATACAAAACTTGCAGAGTGCAAATGCCTTCTGCAAGTTTTTATTTATATTAAGTTTTGTATTCAATTTTCACTGCATTTGTTTGATAATCTGCATAATTTCTTCAACGCCTGGCACATTGCCGCCTGCCACAACTTTACCGTCGATAACAAGCGCCGGTAAGGTCATTACACCGTAGGCCATAATGCGGCGCAGTTCGCTCACGCGTTCAAATTTTGCAGGGCATTTTAACTTTTTAGCGGCCACAGCAGCATTCTGGAACAATACCTCCACCTGTTTTGTCATTGGCCCTAAAACTTTAATTTGCATATCATCTCACCTTCGTTTCTGTATTTGCTGCACCTTTATCATAACAAAAGGCTTTGGCTAAAGTAAGTACAAACGGTGAACTATTTGCAAATTTTATTACATTCAAAATAAGATATATTTTTATTTAGCCTTCCGGGTAGCTTTTATCCTTCCAATACCACCATTTCAGTTTTTCGGGGTCCGGGTTTTCTGTATCGGCATAATACACTGCCATGCGGAAAACATACAGTTGGCACAAATCCTCCTGCCGTCCTTTAAATTCGCAGTCCATGCGGTAAAGTTCTTCCGGGTCTTTGCCTTTTAAATCGGCAATGCGGCTGATGCCGATATTTAATAAATCCTGTTCTATGTTTGGGCCGATAAACGGTATTTTGCGCAGTTCGCTTTTGTTTTTATTCATCTTTTACCACTTCAACCTTAAAAACGTTAATGGTATCGACATCGGGGCAGCAAAATACTGCCGTGCCGGGTTCAGCTCCGGGAATTGAACCGCCGTAGCGCAGAATGTCGATATAGGGAAAGGCAACGTGCATTGCCATGGGGCACAGTTTGCCGCGCTCCGTGTCAAAATCAAAGCTGTCGCCGGGTTTATGCCCGCGGTGGCAGCCGCAGGGGCCTTTGCGGCCGATAACGGTTATTTTAATTTTCGGTTTCTGCATTGCTGCCGCCTCCGTAATTTTTTATAACAGCCGCAGCCCAGTTTAAAAGCAGCCCGGAATAAGCACTGAATTCTGCGGGGCTGAGTTTTGTTTTAAACTGCGCCGGGCAGGTGAGTATTTTTAAATCCTCGCCCTGCAATTTATTGGCAATGGCTTTTCTTTTGGCAATATAAGCGCCGGTTTCAAGGTAATGTTTTGCCTGCAATGCAAAAAAGGCCGATTTGTAAAGCGTTTTTAAAACTTCCGCGCTTTCTTCATGCACAAAATTGTGCACGCAGGAGTGGTAAATATTGCATGCCGCCGTGTGCAGCGCACGTTCGGCATCAGCTTCGCCTGTTAAAAAAGCAATAAACTCCAAATCGCCGTAAAGGGCTTTGGTGTCGCGGCAAAACTGAAATAAATCTGCCTTGTCCCACGCTTTCAGTTCTTCGGTGCCGCTTACAAAGCCGCATATTTTTGTGCGTTCTTCCAAACCGGCAATGGCGCTTTTGTAAAGGGCTAAGTCATCAAGCGTAAGGCTGTTTAAAATTAAAACAACGTCAATGTCACTGCCTTCGTGCGCTTCGCCGCGCGCATAGCTGCCTTGCAGGCCGATGAACACAATCCTTGCGCCAAACGCCGCGTCCACGGCTTCTATGTATTTATCAAGCCAGCGGTCTAAATCAAACATTACCTGCTCCGTTTCTGCCGCTTTTTTGCGGCTTTTTAAGTACGTAAATAAGGTGCGGCATTTCTTTGCCTTTGTAGGTTTTTACAAAACTGCCGCTTATTGCCATGCCAAGCCTTTCCGCCACGCGGCGGGATTTTTTGTTTTCCGGGCGGATTTCCGCGATAACTTCTTCTGCGCCAAGCGCGCCGAAAGCATGGTTAACGCTTGCCTGCGCTGCTTCCGTGGCGTAGCCCTTGCCCCAGCAGGCTTTGTTAAAAATATAGGCCACGCCCATGCGGCGCTCGCCGTTAATGGTTTCTATAAGCGGCCCGCACACGCCCAAAAATTTGCCGCTGCATTTTTCGGTTACGGCGTAAAAGCTAAAGCCGTCCGCCTTGTAGCGGCGCAGGTTTTCATTAAGCCATGCCGTAACTTCGGCATCCGTAAACGGCGCTTCCCAGGCGTACATTACTTCTTTATCCTGCAAAAAGGTTTTCAGTTCGGCTTCGTCGCCTGGTGTAAGTTCGCGCAGGTAAAGGCGTTCGGTTTTTATTTTGGCGTTTGCCTGTGCCGCAATTTCAGCAACTATTGCTTTATCTGCCGGGCAAAAGTCATAGGCAGTTACGTTTTGGGGCAGTACCCACGCCAGTTCGCTGTGCTCCAGGCGCTGCGGCTCGTCCTGCGTGGTGCAGTTAAACAGCGTTAAGTGTATCGTAATATCGGGGTAGGTGTGCGTTACTTCATAATAAACGCTGCCGGGCACAACGGTTATGCCCAGTTCTTCGCGGCATTCGCGCACCAGCGCCTGCTGTTTTGTTTCGCCTGCTTCCACCTTGCCGCCGGGAAACTCCCATAAGAACGCCCGTGCCTTGTTTGCCGGGCGTCGGCAGATTAAAATTTTATCCTCGCGCCATATCAGCGCGGCCACAACCTGTGTTATTTTCATAAATATACCTTGCTTTCTTAAACAAACGGCAGAATAAGCCGCTTCTGCCCTAATATTAACATAAGTAAAAGTGCGCGGCAATAAAATTTGCCGTTTTAAAAGCCATGATGTATAATAAGAAAAGAGAGATAATCTGATGTTGGTGCGTCAGTCCTCTCCTCGAATATTTTCAGTATTGAAAGAAAGGCTGTCCGCGACCGTTGGGACGGCCTTATTTCATTTCCGCGTTATTAACGCCGGGCAGAAATAATGGTAGCTACCAGAATACCGAAAGCTACCATTAAAGATAACGTTTCATAGGTACTCACTGGTTCACCACCTCCCTTTTAAGGGAGAGAAGCCGACCATCAGATTATCTCACGAAGGGTATTATACCATAAATACAACTTACATAAAAGCAAACAGCCGGTAAAGAAAATACCGGCTGTTTTTAGTATAAGCATTAAAATTAAGTTACAGCGTTATCATCCACGTGATGATGATGGCGTTGGTAAAGTCAATTAAAAACGCGCCGACGAGCGAAACTATCATCCACGCTTTAGGGGAGAAGCCGTATTTGTCGGAAAGCGACTGCATGTTGGCAAGGCCGTTGGCGGTTGCGCCCATGGCAAAGCCAATGCCGCCTACCGCAAGCATTACAGAGTCGTAATCCTTGCCGAACATTAAGAAGTATACGCCCCAGGCGAAGGCCACCATTAAAAGGGTCTGAATGATGAGAATAACAATCAGCGGCAGTGCCAGGTTAATAAGCTCGTACAGCTTTAGGCTGTTAATGGCCATGGTTACATAAAGCACCAGCGAAATATCGGCAATGCAGTCCATGCCGACGCCTTCAATTTTATATGCTTTGCTGAAGTCGCCGATGTTGCGGATAACGGCGGCGATAAGCATACTGCCGATATATACCGGCAGCGTAATAAACTGGCCGAGGTAGGTGCTTAAAATACTGCCCAGCCCCATGGCGATAGCGACAAAGCCCAGCGCTTTTAAAATTTCCGCAGCAGCCGCCGGTGCGGGAATGAGGTTTTCGCCGGTAACGGTGGTTTCCGTTTCGTCGATTTCTTCCAGCGGAGCATCCTCTTTAGCGGCTTTAGGGGTTTTGAGCTTGTATTTTTTAATCAGCTTTTCGCCGAAAGGGCCGCCGATAATGAGCGCCGTTGCCATACCGAAGGTGGCCGCCGTAATGGCAACCGTTGTTGCGCCGGTAACGCCGTAGTTCTGTTCAAAAAACGGGCCGAAGGCGGCGCTTGTGCCGAGCCCGCCCATCAGTGTCACGGCGCCGGCAAGAATGCCGTAGAATTTATCAATGCCCATCAGGCTGCAAACGCCCATGCCGATGGCGTTCTGCAAAATGCCGAGTATTGTTGAAGTGAACCAGAAGCCTACGAGAAGCAGGCCGCCTTTTTTAACAAGTTTTAAACTTGCCATCATGCCGATGGTGGTAAAAAAGCACAGCAGCGCTACTTTTTGCAGCGTGTCGTCAAAGGTAAAATCGGCAATGCCGTAAATTTTCAGCAGCGAAAATACCAGCGCAAAAGGCAGGCCGCCTATTACCGGTGCCGGAATGCTGAACCTTTGCAGGGCGGCGCTGTGGCTTTTTATCCACATGCCTATGTAATAGCTGACTATGGCGAGCGCAACCGACTGCACCATATCAAGATGAATGGTTGTAATTTCCATATTATAACCTCCGGTTATTTATTAACAGATGTCTGCATTTTAGTGTGAGCCTTTCAATATCAGACTTGTATATTATAGGCTTTTTTTAATAAATTTACAATACTGTTTTTAATTTGCAAACTAATGTATAATAAACGCCGCTGCGGTAAATTTTCCGGCAGCGGATAATTTTTATTAAAAAACTGCGAAAAAGCAAGATAACCAAAGTAAAAACCGAAAAATTACTGTTAAAAGAAGGCACACGGGCTTGACAAAAACAAACTTTGCCGGGGCGTAAACAGATGGAACAAAAACTGTAAAGCACAAAATATTGTTAACATAAAAATTAGATTAACAATATATGGTGGTGTTTTGCTTTACTTTGCTATTAAAGTATGGTATTATGGTTAGGAATTATTTTGTAAAAGCGATGACTTTACGTTAAATATTTAAACACGGAAAGAGGGAGGACAATGAAGGTAATCAAGCGCGATGGCTCTACGGTTGACTTTGACCGCAGCAAAATAGTTGTAGCCATCCAGAAAGCCAACAATGCTGTTGATGAAAGTGAACGCATTGCCGAAGACAGAATTGAAAACATTGCACATTATGTAGAAAGCCGCAACCGTATGCGCCTTTTGGTAGAGGATATTCAGGATATGGTAGAGCATCAGCTGATGCAGGAGGGCAAATTCGACCTTGCCAAAGCCTATATCATTTACCGCTATACCCGTGCGCTGGTGCGCAAGGCAAATACTACGGACGAAAGCATTCTGTCTTTAATCCGCAACAGCAATAAAGACGTTATGGAAGAAAATTCCAACAAAAACGCCGTTATGGCTTCCACCCAGCGCGATTTGATTGCCGGCGAGGTTTCCAAAGACTTAACCCGCCGCATTATCCTGCCGGAGGAAATTTCCAAAGCGCATGACGAAGGCGCAATTCATTTCCATGATGCCGATTATTTCATTCAGCCTATTTTTAACTGCTGCCTGATTAATATCGGCGATATGCTGGACAACGGCACGGTTATGAACGGCAAACTCATTGAAAGCCCCAAGAGCTTTCAGGTTGCCTGCACCGTTATGACACAGATTATCGCCAGCGTTGCCAGCAGCCAGTACGGCGGCCAGTCGGTTGATATCCGCCATTTGGGCAAATATCTGCGCCGCAGCTACAACAAATTTAAAAAAGCCGTGCTTGACGAAGTGGGCGACAGCCTGCCTGCCGAAACGGTGGAACGCCTTGTGCAGGCGCGCTTAAAGAGCGAACTGCAAAGCGGCGTGCAGACCATTCAGTACCAGATTAACACTTTAATGACCACTAACGGGCAATCGCCGTTTGTAACCATCTTCCTCAACTTACAGGAAGACGACGAATATTTGAAAGAAAACGCCATGATTGTGGAAGAAATTCTGCGCCAGCGTTTGCAGGGCATTAAAAACGACAAGGGCGTTTATGTAACCCCTGCCTTCCCGAAACTGGTTTATGTTTTGGATGAGCACAACTGCTTAAAAGGCGGCAAATACGATTATATTACCAAACTTGCCGTTAAATGCAGCGCCAAACGCCTGTATCCTGATTACATTTCCGCCAAGAAAATGCGCGAAAACTACGAAGGCAATGTGTTCTCGCCGATGGGCTGCCGCAGCTTCCTTGCTCCGTGGAAGGACGAAAACGGCAACTACAAATTTGAAGGCCGCTTCAATCAGGGCGTTGTTTCCATCAACCTGCCGCAGGTGGCAATTATCGCCAAGGGCGACGAGCAGAAGTTCTGGAAGCTTTTGGATGAAAGGCTTGAGCTTTGCTACAAGGCTTTAATGTGCCGCCACAACGCGCTGATGGGCGTTAAGAGCGACGTAAGCCCCGTGCACTGGCAGTACGGCGCCATTGCCCGCCTGAAAAAAGGCGAAACCATTGATAAATACCTTGTTGGCGGTTACAGCAGCATTTCGCTCGGTTATATCGGCGTGTACGAAATGACCAAGCTGATGAAGGGCGTAAGCCATACCGACCCCGTGGGCGAAGAATTTGCGCTGCGCGTAATGCGTTACCTGCGCGCCAAATGCGATAAATGGAAACAGCAGACCGGCATCGGCTTTGCACTGTACGGCACTCCAGCCGAAAGCCTGTGCTACCGTTTTGCCCGCATAGATAAAGAACGCTTCGGCACTATTGACGACGTTACCGATAAAGGCTACTACACCAATTCCTACCACGTTGACGTGCGCGAAAATATCGACGCTTTCAGCAAATTTTCCTTTGAAAGCCAGTTCCAGAAAATTTCCAGCGGCGGCGCCATCAGCTACGTGGAAATTCCGAACATGCGCCACAACACCGAAGCGCTGGAAGATGTAGTGCGCTTCATTTACGATAACATTCAGTACGCAGAGTTCAACACCAAGAGCGACTACTGCCATGTGTGCGGCTTTGACGGCGAAATCATCATCAACGACGATTTGGAATGGGAATGCCCGTGCTGCGGCAACAAAGACCATAACCTGATGAACGTAACCCGCCGTACCTGCGGCTATCTGGGCGAAAACTTCTGGAACGTGGGCAAAACCAAAGAAATCAAATCCCGCGTTCTGCACCTGTAACGGAGGCCTGCCATGAATTACGCGGCAATTAAAACACATGATGTCGCCAACGGGCCGGGCGTGCGCGTATCGCTGTTTGTAAGCGGCTGCACGCATTACTGCAAAGGCTGCTTTAACCAGGAAGCCTGGGATTTTGACTACGGCCAACCGTTTGACGCAGCGGCGGAAGAAGAAATTTTAAACGCCTTAAAGCCGCCGTACATTAAAGGCTTCAGCCTTTTGGGCGGCGAACCGTTTGAACCCGCCAACCAGAAAGCCCTGCTGCCCTTTATGCAGCGCCTGCGCAAAATGTACCCCAATAAAACAGTATGGTGCTACACCGGTTACGACCTTGAAAAAGACCTGTTGACCGGCCGCCTGTGCGACTATGAAATTACGCGCGCCCTTTTGGACTGCATTGACATACTGGTAGACGGCGAATTTGTGGAAGCAAAAAAAGACCCCAACCTGCGCTTCCGCGGCAGCAGCAACCAGCGTGTTATCCGCCTTGCGGAAACCTTAAAAGAAGATAAAATAGTTTTGTGGGACGACAACGAAGGTTTGTTTGAACCGGGAAAATGATTGAATAGTTTGTACATAATATTTTGTGTGCATGTATAGTAAAAAAGCAGCAACCGCTGAAAGGTATATTGCCTTTGGCAGTTGCTGCTTTATTTATTTTTAAATTAAGGTTCGTAAATTTTGCTCATTATTTAATCGCAAAATTTGCATAGCCTCACTGGCACAAATATTGCCTTTGCTATCACTCGGTATCAAGTAGTGATATTTATTAATGTTCGTAAATTTTGCTCGCTATTCGCTTGCAAAATTTGCATAGCTTCGCTGGCACAAATATAAGCTTCGTCTTCGGCTCGCTTATATTTGGCGACTCAGCTATCGGTTAAAAAGTATACGTTGCCTGTACGTTAAAGCTGCCGCCCTGACGCTCGCCTGCGTAGCCGCGCATGTTAAGGTCAAAACTCCACGGGCTGTCGGGCGTGGGTTGGTAGTTAAAGCCAACTTCCGCCATTACACTACTTCCCTGTAAGCTCTGCGTATCTGCCCGCAGTCCCTGCGCCGTCATATCAGCGTCGCCGTTAAACTCGTACTCATACGCCAAGCCATAATAAGTGCTGAACTTATTTTCCTTATTGCTTGTAATTCGCGCGCCAACTCTTAATCTGTCACTGGTAATGCTGTCAAAATCAAATTTATCGCCTGCAATGGTAACACTGTCGCCTTCGGTATAGGTATGGAAGAATTTACCGTATATATCGAGGTCACTGCTGTCGCTCAGGCTGATGATTTTACCAACACCGATGTGTGCGCCGTAGTAAGCACTTTCTGTTTCGTAGCCGTAACTGCCGTTAACATTACGCATGGCGTTGTCGAGTTCGTTTTTAAGCATGCCTGCACGGAGGCTGCCTTCGGTATAAACGCCGTTTTTATTTTCGTACCTTGCCGCAATGCCGCCGCCGTTATAAACAAGGCTGCCGTCACCGCGGAAGAACTCGTTGTTGAACTCATTGTAAGTACGGTAATTGCCGCTGCCGTTTTCGTAGAATACGCCCCAGCTGAACTCGCTGCCGTTATCAAACTTATCGGCATTGCCTACGCCTGCAATAACGCTCCAGCCGTTAATTTTAATATCGCTGTTCACGTCATACTTGCTGCGGTTGCCGTGTACGGCGGCAAAGGTTTTAACGCCGTAGTTATCATCACGGCTTAAGGTATCCAAACTGTCGCTGATTAAATCTGTGCCCTGGTTTACAAATGCAGCGGAAGCCGCACGGGTTTGGACGGCATTTTCTGCCTGGCTGCTAGTTTTTAAGTTGTTAACAGTAAAGGATACATTGCCTTCGTTATCGACACTGGTTGTGCCTGTACCTTCCAGCGCAACGCCTGCGGTAAAGGTATCATTGATGTTATAGTTTACTTCATCAGATAAATTAGTATTGCTGGCAATAAAGATCATTTTGTCTCCGGCTTTAATGCTGCTGCCGCCAGCGATACTATTTAAATTAATGTTAGTATTGATAAGGTCGCCTTCAGAGCCATTAGTAATTTTCAGTACAGTTTCTCCGTTTTTCCAGTTTACATTATTAAAATTGATATCGCTGAAGTTTTGCACAGATTGTGTACTGCCGCTCCAACCGTCAATGGTAAGGGTATTGCCGGTGTTGTTATTATTTACATTGCTTTCATAAAGATTAATGTTGCTGTTGCTTATATTGCTTCCAAAAAGATAAGCCTTTGTAATATCGGCATTGCCGCTGATGATTATATTATTGTTATCTGCATTACCTTTAGAAGAATAGCCGCCTATAACAAAACCAGTAATTTTGCCACCGTTAATGATGACAATGTTGTCCTTTGCTTCGCCCAAACCGCTGTACCCGCCGTAAATCAGTTCAGTTTTTCCACCGGTAATTTGTACTATGTTTCTTTCGGCAGTACTGTTTTCTGCACAACCGCCGTAAATAACAGCAGGTAGTTCTAAAGAATCATAAGTGCTGTCATTAATAATTACAATGTTATCATTTGTATTACCTTCATCTGAGTAGCCGCCGAAAACGATATTTGGTAATTGGCTGTTATTAATAATGACAATATTGCCATTTGCATTGCCTTCAGTGGAGCCGCCACCATAAACATTGTCTAATACTGTGCTGTTATTGATTAAAACAGTATTGCTGTTTGCGTTACCTTCACTGGACCTGCCGCCATAAATTCTGCCTGATATTGTACTATCATCACTTATTAAAACAGTGTTGCCTTCCGCATTTCCTGTTCTGGAAGAGCCGCCAGTTATTCTGCCTGAGGCAGCATCAGTATTACTGATAATTATAATATTATTATCAGCCGCGCCATTTATTGATTGACCTCCGTAAATATCTCCATGTGTATCGCTGTCACTAATAGATACAAGATTATTATTGGCAGTACCGCTGTTTGTATAGCCGCCTGTTACAGATCCTGTTTCTGAATTGTTAATAATAACGGCATTATAATCAGCATTAACAGCTGCATCATAATCATCGTTGCTGTTCTCTGTAAAACCTCCATATATTTCGTTAGCTTTGCTGTCAGTGATAAATACAAGATTATTATTGGCAGTACCATTGTTTGCTATACCACCTGCAGCCAAGCGTGTGCTTGAATTATTGCTGATAAATACAAGATTATTATCGGTATTACCGTTGTTTGAATTTCCCGCGGAAATATATGAAGAGTTTACCTTACCTTTTATAATAATAGCGTTATTATTAGAATTTCCATTTTCTGAAATACCGCCATAAATGCCGTCAATAGAATGGTCACCCTCTATTAGAACTAAATTGTTATTTGTGTTGCCTTTGGCATAACCGCCAAAAATATTCAGTGTTGACGATGTAATAACAGCCTCTTTAATAATTACTTGATTATTATTGGCTTCGGTTTTGTTGGCAGTAAAATAATCATCATTGTCACTTGTACCATAACCACCGTAAATAAATCTGGAATTTAATGTACCGCTGTTAATTTCAACAGTATTGCCTTCAGCTATACCATTATGTGAATATCCTCCATAAATTTCATTATATTCAATGGTACCATTATTAATAGTAACATTATTACCTATAGCATCGCCTGATGTTTCTGTATAACCGCCATAAATGTAGCCTTTAATAGTACTGTCATTAATAGTAACAGAGTTACCAACAGCATTGCCGGTATTGGAAAAACCACCGTAAATAATACCGGCACTTCCTTCGTTAATAGTAACAGAGTTGCCAACGGTATTGCCGGTATCGGAAATGCCGCCGTAAACTTTGTTGTATATAGTTGTGTTATTGCTAATAATGTTATTTTTTACGGCATCGCCTGCAATTGAAAAGCCACCGTAAATTTGTGAAGTTTCTCCTAAAGTACCGTTTAAAATTACTGTGTTTTCAGATGCTGGGCCAGCTATAGAATATCCTCCGTAAATATCCTGATGAACAGTTCCGTTAAAATAAATTGTATTGCCGGATACGGCGTTTTGTGAAAATCCGCCTCTAATTGAACCGATTTCGGCGTTTTGGCCGATATAAATTGTTGAATCGTTTGAGCTGGCAGTTCCATCTGGGCTGCCTGCTCCTAATATTATACTTGCGCTGCCATTATCAAAAGTAAAATTATGCCCATTACCTAAAATAATGTCATAATCGCCAGTTATAATATCGCCGTCTTTTTCTACCTTATAATAATTTTCAGCATTTACTGGATTTGCAGTGTATAAGCCAAGAGTTCCTGCGGCAATTACAGCTGCCAAAATTTTATGCTGTAAAGTTTTATCCATGTTTAAGCCTCCTGCATATAAGTTATGGCATATAATTAATAACATTTAAACGACAAAATTTTTTAAAAGTATTTAACTTTGTTTGATGGTTATAATTATAATTAAATTATAACATTGAAGGTATTTATTGTATATAAGATATGTACTGCATATGATGTAAAAATATATAGCCGCGAATTAGCTAAAAACATAAAAATAATTATTTAAACTAATAAAATACAACCAAACATTAGCGTAATAAGTAAAATACCCCTTTTGCCGGAAGTATATATTTCCAAACAAAAGGGGTATTTAAGTTTTGTTTTTTTAATTATTATATTTTATTTCCCTTCACCCGTTAAGCGGCGGATTACTTCGTGGTAGGCTTCTTCAACATTGCCCATGTCGCGGCGGAAACGGTCTTTATCCAGCTTTTCGTTGGTGTCCCAGTCCCACAGGCGGCTGGTGTCCGGAGTAATTTCGTCGGCAAGGATGATGTTGCCTTCGCTGTCGATGCCGTACTCGGTTTTAAAGTCAATCAGGCGTACTTTGCGCTGTGCAAGGAAGTCTTTTAATACGGCGTTGATTTTGAGCGCCATTTCGCGGATTTTTGCAATCTGTTCATCGGTTGCAAAACCAAAGGCTTCGCCGTAGTCGGGGCTGATCATCGGGTCGTCAAGTGCGTCGCTTTTGTAGTAAAATTCTACCAGCGGGCGTTTAAGCACATAGCCTTCTTCAACGCCCATTTTTTTGGCAAGGCTGCCTGCGGCAATGTTGCGGCATACAACTTCAACCGGAATGATTTTTACTTTTTTGCAAAGCTGTTCGCGGTCGCTGAGCTTTTTAATAAAGTGGTGTTCAACACCGTTTTTGCCGAGCAGGTCAAAAAAGAAGCTGGTAATGGTGTTGTTCATAATGCCCTTATCAACAATGGTGCCTTTTTTGGCGCCGTTTAAGGCAGTGGCGTCATCTTTATAATAGATAACTACTTCGTTGGGGTCGGCGGTGGCGAAAACTTTTTTGGCTTTGCCTTCGTATAACATTTCAGCCATGTGTTAAAACCTCTTTCTTTTATTAAGTAATGCCCGGCGTTTTTCCGGGCATCCTGGTTAACTTGTGTTTTTGATGTAAATATTTTAGAACTTTTAAAAGTGCTTGTCAATTGTTTTTACAGAAATTTGTCTAATACATATGGCACAAAATCCACTAAATTTTCAGAAAATAAAAACATTTGCCTGAGGGCTTTACAAAATGTGTAAAGGGGGCTATAATTACAGCATAAGCAACAGCGAAGTTGCAGAAGCATTTAAACTTCGCGCGTTGCTTTTTTTATTTTGTTTTTATTTTGAGGGGGACTAAAAAATGACGAGTGTTCCGAAACTTTTTGGCAGCGAGGTTTTTAACGAAACTGTTATGAAGGACCGCCTGCCAACCGCTACTTACAAGGCTTTTAAAAACGCGGTTTTAAAGGGCGAGCCTTTGGATTTGCCTATTGCCAATATCATTGCCAACGCTATGAAGGACTGGGCGCTGGAGCATGGCGCAACGCATTTTACGCACTGGTTCCAGCCGATGACGGGCATTACCGCCGAAAAGCACGAAAGCTTCATCACGCCTACGGCGGACGGGCGCGTTATTATGGATTTTTCGGGCAAGGAGCTGGTACAGGGCGAGCCTGATGCTTCGAGCTTTCCTTCCGGCGGGCTCCGTGCTACCTTTGAAGCGCGCGGCTATACTGCCTGGGACCCGACAAGCTATGCGTTTATTAAAGACGGCTGCCTGTATATCCCAACGGCGTTTTGTTCTTACACGGGCGATGTGCTTGACAAGAAAACTCCGCTTCTGCGCAGCATGTGCTGTGTAGACCGTGCGGCAAGGCGCATTTTAAAACTGTTTGGCGAAAGCACCGAAAAGGTTATTACAACGGTTGGGCCGGAGCAGGAATACTTTTTGGTAGATAAAGATATGTACGATAAACGCCGCGATTTGAAGTTTGCCGGCCGTACGCTGTTCGGCGCAATGCCGCCGAAAGGGCAGGAACTTGAGGACCATTATTTCGGCATTATCAAACCGCGCGTTAAGGCGTTTATGAAAGAGCTTGACGAAAAACTGTGGGAGCTGGGCGTGCTTGCCAAAACCGAGCACAACGAGGTTGCACCTGCCCAGCACGAGCTGGCGCCGATTTTTGCAGGCACCAACATCGCAACCGACCATAACCAGCTTACCATGGAACTGATGCAGAGCGTGGCACGCAAGCATAATCTGGTGTGCCTGCTGCACGAAAAACCTTTTGACGGCGTAAACGGCAGCGGCAAGCATAACAACTGGTCGCTGGGTACGGTTGAAGGCGAAAACCTGCTCGACCCGGGGGCAGAGCCGTATAAAAACCACCGCTTCCTGCTGTTTCTGGCAGCCGTTATTAAAGCGGTTGACGAATATCAGGACCTTCTGCGCATAAGCGTTGCCAGCGCAGGCAATGACCACCGCCTTGGCGCCAACGAAGCGCCGCCGGCGATAGTATCAATGTTTTTGGGCACCGAGCTTACCAATGTGCTGAAAGCCATTGAAGCAGGTGTTGAATATAAACCCGCAGACGAAGGCGAATTGAAGCTGAGCGGCAATGTGCTGCCTGCTTTGAAAAAAGACAATACGGACAGAAACCGTACTTCGCCGTTTGCATTTACCGGCAACAAGTTTGAGTTCCGCATGGTTGGCTCTGCCGCCTCCATTGCCGGGCCGAACGTTATTTTAAACACCATTGTTGCCGAAGCTCTGGAGGAGTTTGCCGATAAATTAGAAGCAGCGGCCGATTTTGATGCCGCAGTGGTAGAACTCGTCAGAGAAACCTTAATCGCGCATAAACGCATCATCTTCAATGGTGACGGTTATACCGATGCATGGGTTGAAGAGGCCAAATCGAGGGGGCTGCTCAATCTCAAATCCACTCCTGAAGCACTGCCTTACATGGTTAAAGAGAAAAACATCAGCCTGTTTGTAAAACACGGCATCTTTACCGAAGCGGAAGTCCGCAGCAGGCTGGAAATTTCGCTTGAAAATTACAGTAAGGCAATCCGCATTGAAGCGCTGGCAATGCTTGATATGCTGTTTAAAGACATTTTGCCTGCCGCAGCACTTTACACTGCCGATTTAACGGCGGCAGCAAAGAGCAAAAAAGAGCTTGGCATTGCAGGCAGCTTCGAAACGGAGCTTGCTTCCAAAATTGCAACGCTCAGCAGCCTGCTTTACACAGATGCAGAAAAATTAAAAGCAGGGCTTGGTGACGTTGTAAAAACATCTGCACAGGCAGAGGCAGATTATTACCATGACGTTATTTTAAAAGACATGGGCGCTTTGCGCGAAGCCGGCGACGAACTGGAAAAACTGATGGGCGGCAAATACCTGCCGTACCCGACTTACAGTGAATTGCTGTTTGGCGTATATTAAAACCGAATTTGAGTTTTGCTGCACAACGGGGTGTATCTTAAAAGGTACACCCCGCTTTTGTTTTAGTTACAGAAAAGAGGGCTAATATGAGGGGATTAATACATGGTTTACTGGCGGCAGGCGTGCTTTTGGGTATTCCGGGTACGGTGCTTGCCGCAGAAGGAGCGCCGGCAGTTGATACCGGCGACACAGCGTGGGTATTGATAAGTGCTGCGCTTGTAATGCTGATGACACCGGGGCTGGCGTTTTTTTACGGCGGCATGGTGCGCAGCAAAAACGTACTGACGACAATTATGCAGAGCTTTTTTATTGTGGCAATGGTAAGCGTGCAGTGGGTGCTGTTCGGCTTCAGCCTTGCCTTCGGGCCGGATATTAACGGCGTTATCGGCAGCTTGAGCTGGGCAGGGCTTACCGATATGGCGCTTTTCGCCGCTCCTTACGAAGATTATTCCGCAACGGTGCCGCTGTTTGCCTTTGCGGCATTCCAGTGTATGTTTGCGGTAATTACGGCGGCGCTTATTACCGGCGCTTACGCCGAACGCTTTAAATTTGGCGCGTTTGTGCTGTTTACCTTTTTGTGGACTACGTTTTTGTACGACCCCATGGCGCACTGGGTATGGGGCGTTGGCGGCTGGCTGCGTGATTTGGGCGCGCTCGATTTTGCGGGCGGCACGGTTATTCATATTTTAAGCGGCGTCAGCGGTTTGGTAGCCTGCATTATGCTTGGCAAACGCAGCGGCAAAGGTGTTGTGCCCATGCTGCCGCACCATTTGCCGATGACGGTGCTGGGCGCAGCGCTTTTGTGGTTCGGCTGGTTCGGCTTTAACGCAGGCAGCGCGCTTGGCGCTAACGGCCTTGCTGCCGGTGCGTTTGTGGTAACGCAGGCAGCGGCGGCAGCGGCAACCTTATCGTGGGTTGGCGCAGAATGGCTTGTAAACGGACACCCCACCATGCTTGGCGCAGCAAGCGGCTGCATTGCAGGGCTTGTTGCCATTACCCCGGCGGCAGGCTTTGTAACCGTTGTGCCGGCCGTTTTAATCGGGCTTATCGGCGGTGTGCTGTGCTTTGCGGCAGTGGCCATTGTTAAGGCAAAACTCGGGTACGACGACGCACTCGACGCATTCGGCGTACACGGCGTTGGCGGTACATGGGGCGCACTGGCAACCGGGCTTTGGGCAACAAAAACGGCAAACTCCGCCGGTGCGGACGGGCTTTTTTACGGCAACGCGCACCAGCTGTATGTACAGGCGGTAACGGTAGTGGTTGCTATTGTGATGGCCGTTGTTGGCACCTACATAATTTTAAAAATAGTGGGCGCAGTTACAACCCTGCGTGCTGATGCTGCCGAAGAAGAAAGTGGGCTTGACATTGTTGAACACGGCGAACGCGCTTACCGCCAGAGCATTATAAACGGCACGCCGCTTACTAACCTTGCCGTGCAGGAAGCACCGGCCTTTGCCGCCAAACCGGCACCGGCAGGCAAATAATTTACGGAGGCAGTTATGAGACCGATTACCAAAATAGATATTATAACCAGAACTGAAAAACTGGACGAACTGAAAGTTGCTTTTGCGGAAATTGGCGTTACCGGCATGACGGTAAGCCAGGTGTTTGGCTGCGGGTTGCAGAAGGGGCATAAGGAAGTGTACCGCGGGCAGGCTTACGATATTAACCTTGTGCCGAAGGTTAAAATAGAAACCGTTGTCTGCGAGGTTCCGGTGGACGAAGTTTTGCGCGTAGCTCAGAAAGTCCTTAAAACAGGTCAGCCCGGCGACGGCAAAATCTTCATCTACCCGCTGGCCGATGCAGTTAAAATCCGCACCGGCGAACAGGGCGAGGCAGCCATTATCGACGACCATAAATGAGCGCCGCTTACTGCCGGGGGATAGATACGGCAATAAGCGTAACGTAAAAGCCGTGCAAATTTTACGATTGAATAAAGAGCGAAATTTACGGTCCTTAACATCGCCCAATATAAGCGAGCCTTTGGCGAAGCTTAGATTTTTAAATAATAACCAGCATAGACTGATAAACAGTAACGGCGGAGCTTATACAGATATAAAAACACAGCACGCCGTTATATAAAAACCCCACAGTCATCACCTTTCATTGCACTGCGTGCCCAAAGCGCCGCAGTGCGCTTTTTTGCCTGAGTGCCAAATATAAACGAGCCTTTGGCGAAGTTTATATTTGTGCCAGCGAAGGCACGCAAATTTTGCGAGCGAATAGCGAGTAAAATTAGTGAACCTTAACGAGCGCCACTTAGTGCCAAGCCTCCAATTACAAACCTTCCTGCCAAAAGTTTTATCAAACATCCATGAGTATGTTATAATTAAAAATACTTTTAAAATCATCAGCAGGGAGTTAAGCCATGAACCTTTTATACATCGCCGTTGGGGGCGCATTTGGGGCAGTGCTGCGTTATCTTGCAGGCAATGCCGCCGTAAAATATTTTAACCCGCAGCTGCCGTACGGAACTTTTATTATTAACATCAGCGGCTGCTTTTTAATGGGGCTTTTGATGACACTGATTGTGGATAAAGGACTTCTGCCGCCGGTATGGCGTTTGTTTTTATGTGTAGGCGTGCTGGGCGGGTTTACCACGTTTTCATCCTTCGGGTACGAAGTATATACGCTTTTTGCGGAAGGAAACCTTGCCTGCGCTTTGTTATACGCCGCGTTAAGCTGCCTTTTGGGCGTGCTTGCGGCGGCTTTCGGAGTTTTGGCAATAAAAATTTTAATATAGCTTTTTGCATGTTTAAAGAGGGCATTGCTGCTCTCTTTTTTTATTTTGTGCATGAAGGGATGTGGTTTACTGCTTGCGGCACTATCTCAGTTTGGAGATAGTGCCTGTTTTGCGTGGGCATTTTTGGTTTTTACTGCTTACGTACGGTAGTAGTTAGGGAACAAGGTAAATTATATATATAATCTTTGAATTACTTAAGAACAAGGTAAGAACGTAATACGGCAAAGAAAAGATAAAGAGAAAAAACAAGAAAAAAGAGAAAAGAAAAGAAACTCACCCATATAAACGGCAAAACAGTGGCAAAAATTAACCATGCGCAAAAAAATCGCCAAAAAAATTTTACGGGCGGAAAAATAAAAAAATTTTACAGGCAGGTAAATTTTTAAGGCATAAAATCCGTTTATATGGGTGTAAGGGCAAACACAAAAAAACAAACAGCCCAAGGAAAGGAGCATGCTAAAATGGCAGCAGCAAAAACAGTGTTATCTCAAACAATGTCTATCAACGTGGAGGACGGCTTCGATGGCGAAGGTACAGCGCAGACCAAGGCGCACACCTACTCGGGCATCAAAAAAGACGCGGGTGCTGATGAGCTTGTTAAAGCTGGTACGGCGCTGGGCAGCCTGATGGAAAACGAAGTTGTGAACATTGTTGTAACCGAAAAAGCAGAAGTGGCGGAAGCCGAGTAATTAACCGAAGGGAGATTGAAACATGGAAAAAGTATTACAGCTTGTATTTAAAAAAGCCGACGGCAAACAGAAGGTGCTTAACGTAACCGACCCGCGCGAAAATGTTACGGCAGAAGAAGCGCGCACCGCCATGCAGAGCATTGTAGACAGCGGCGTATTTAACGCCGACGGCAACGCCCTGGCGGAAGTAGTGGAAGCGCGCGTGCGCACCACCGAAGTGAATGTGCTGAAATAAGGCGGCTAAGCAATGGACGCGGAACTTATCTTCAGCCAGCTGGCAAATTTCGGGTTTCCGGTAATGCTTTCGTGGTATTTATTAATACGCATGGAAAGCAAGCTGGATAAACTTACCGAAAGCATCAGCGCACTGACGGCAAATATTGCGCAAGGCGTAAATTAAAAACCGCTTGCGCGGATAAAACTATGAAAAAACAGCCTGACAGGGCTGTTTTTTCTTTACCTTGTTCATTTTCTTTTATATAGGCAGCGTTTTTGAATTAACGTTAAACTTTTTTATTTACTTTTTCATTCATCTTACTTTTTGTAGGCCAAAAAGTAACAAAAAGCCTTTGCTCCTCCAAAAATTATACGGATGACTGTATCAAATTCGTATAGCACTTGCTGCGCCTGCGGAACTCGTTTGCTGCGCAAACTCAAACAGTCCTCGGCTATGCTGCAAGTGCTTTTTGATTGGAAGTCAGCATCCTATTTTTGGAAAGTCGCGGCTCCGCTCAAATTCGTAGTTTGATAACTTCTCGCTGCAAATAGTAATGTTGCCGAAGGTTTTAAAAAGTGTAATATTGTAAGTTATATATTTTTGAAAATTAGCAGTTGTAAAGTATGATATAAAGGTAGAACAACCTGCATCAAGCACATTAAAAGTACGTGTCACGGCAATCGCGGCATTAAAAATTTAGCGGCATTTACTAAAAAGCAATAAAAATTTCCCGGTGTTTGAGCGCAGCGAGTTCCGTGGAAATTTTTATTGGTTGCGGTGTGCTGCGTGCGGATTTTTTGCTTTAGCAACAAAATTCGTAAATTTTTGCTAGCCGCGTGACTTTTCTTGCTTCGTTCTTTTGGTCAGTCAAAAGAATGAAGATGAATAATAAAGTAAATATAAAATATTAAATGTACATGCAAAGGAGCAAAGCAAAATGAAAAATAAGATGAATAATAAAGTAAATAAAAATATACTAACGTAACTACAAAGATGAAAAAGTAAAAATAAAAAAACCAAACCCCATATTAAGGTAATAAAAAATGGCACGATTTACATCGCGCCATTTTTTATTATTTTTGTTTCCTAATCTCCGTTACCGGCACGCCGCCGATACCCCAGTTATCGGTGTCAACTTCGTCGATAACCACAACCGTGGTGGCGGTGTTTTTGTTCAGTACGCGGTGCAGAAGCTCCGTTGCTCCTTCGATAAGCTGTTTTTTCTGTTCCGGCGTTACGTTGCCTTCGCGGGTAATTTTAATGTTAACGTATGGCATGGGCGTCACTCCTTTTTGTTTTATTATAACACGGCAGTAAAAATTTTACTTGCTATTTAAAATCCGTTGTGCTATTATTTATCTGCATTCAGGTGCCTTAGGGCAGCATCCGCAGGAGCTGTACCATATAAAGGGCATTGGTGCAAAAACAAGGTCGGTAAAACGCTTGGACTTAATTGCCGGGACGTGACGGAATAGTGCATTTATGCGTATTTTGGCGTACTCTGCCCGGAGTGCGCTTTTTTTATGCTTCCGGTTAATCCTTGCAGAAAGGAGTTGTTATGGATTTATCTTTTGGCGTTGCAGGCCCGGGGCGCGTAGGCATGTCGCTGGCAAAGGCATTTGCCGCTGCGGGGTTAAGCTGCGCCGGTATTTACGGCGGTACTCATGCCAAAGCAAGGGCGGCTGAACTTGGCGTGCGGCATTTTAATGAGCCTTTGGAGCTTGTTGCTGCGGCAGATATTATTTTTATCTGCGTGCCGGACAGGTTTATTAATGAGGCGGCAGAGAGCATGGCAAAGGCTGCTGCACAAGCCGGGCTTGATGTTTGCGGCAAGTATTTTTACCATGTGAGCGGTAGCGCCGGGCTTGATGAACTTGCTCCGCTTAAAGCGCTCGGTGCGGAAACTGGCAGTCTGCATCCGCTTCAGAGCTTTGCGTCGCCCGTAAAAAGCCTTGCGGGAATTGGCATGGCGGTGGACGGCAGCGCAAAGGCGCAGGAGCTTGGTTTTAAGCTGGCGCGTCTTTCAGGGGCGGCTGCCTTTAAAGTGCCGCAGAAGGAGCGGGCGCTGTATCACGCGGCGGCGTGCTTTTGCAGTAATTTTACGGTAACGGTTACGGCCCTTGCCGAAAAGCTGCTTTTACGCTGGACTGATGACAAAGAAACAGCGCACAGGCTGCTTGTGCCGCTTTTAGCCGGTACGGCGGCAAATCTTGCTTCGGCAGAAAATGCGGGCGCGGCGTTAACCGGACCGATATCGCGCGGGGACGCGGTTACGGTTGCCGGGCATTTAAAAGTTTTGCCGCAGGAGTTTGTGCCTGCCTACTGTGCGCTGGGGCTGGCAACGGTTAAGCTGGCACGCGAAAGCGGGCGCATTACGGAATCCGCAGCGGCGGAAATGACGGAATTATTTACGGAGGCAAATAAATGAAGCAAATTACAACAGCTGTGATAAAGCAAATGAAACAAAACGGCGAGCCGGTAACCATGGTAACGGCGTACGATTATGCCATGGCCAAAAACGTGTGCGAGGCCGGTATTGAAATGATTTTGGTGGGCGATTCGCTGGGCAATGTGGTGCTGGGCTATAACAGCACGGTGCCGGTAACAATGGACGAGATGATTCACCATACCAAAGCCGTTATGCGCGGTGCGCAGGGCAGCGCTACCATGGTTGTGGGCGATATGCCTTTTATGAGCTATCAGGCAAGCGTGGTGGACGGCATGTACAACGCTGCACGTTTTTTGAAGGAAACCGGCTGCGCGGCAGTGAAGCTGGAAGGCGGCGCGGAAGTGTGTGAACTGGTGCAGAAACTTACGCAGGCAGGCATACCGGTTGTGGGGCATATTGGTCTTACGCCGCAGTCGGTAAACCAGCTGGGCGGCTTTAAGGTGCAGGGTAAAAGCGCGGAGGCGGCGCAGAAACTTTTGGACGACGCCCGCGCACTGGAACAGGCAGGCGCATTTGCCATTGTACTTGAATGTGTGCCCGAAGCACTGGCGGCAAAGGTTACGGAAAGCCTTAAAACGGCGGCAACCATCGGCATCGGCGCAGGCAAATACTGCGACGGGCAGGTGCTGGTATGCAACGACCTTTTAGGCTATACCGATGGTTTTTGCCCTAAATTTGTTAAGCGCTACGCCGATTTGCACAGCGAAATGACGGCAGCGTTTAAAGCCTACGCGGCAGATGTAAAAGCACGCAGTTTCCCTGCGGCGGAACATACTTTTAAAATAGATGACGAAGTTTTGGAAAAACTGTACTGATAAAGGAGAACGCAAAATGAAACTTTGCAGAACAACCGCGGAACTCCGCGAAGAAATTGCGCTTGCCAAAGCGGCAGGCAAAACCATCGGCCTTGTGCCGACTATGGGCGCGCTGCACGAAGGGCACGCTTCGCTTATTAAAGCGGCGGCAATGGAAAACGAACTGGTTGTGGTAAGCGTGTTTGTAAACCCCACGCAGTTTGGGCCTAACGAAGATTTGGACGCTTACCCCCGCACGCTTGACGCCGACTGCAAACTGGCGGAAAGCTGCGGCGCGGACATTGTTTTTGCACCCACGCCTGCCGAAATGTACCCCAGCGAGGATATGACCTGGGTAGAAGTTACCGGCGACATTACCAAAGTGCTGTGCGGGCGCACAAGGCCCATTCATTTCCGCGGCGTAACAACGGTTGTTGCCAAGTTGTTTAACCTGGCCCAGCCCGACCACGCTTATTTTGGGCAGAAGGACGCCCAGCAGGCAGAGGTTTTAAAACGCATGGTTAAAGATTTGTTCTTTAACGTAAAGCTGCGCATTATGCCCATTGTGCGCGAGGCGGACGGGCTTGCTAAATCTTCGCGCAACACATATTTATCAAAGAGCGAGCGTGCAGCAGCGGTAATTTTAAACAGCAGCCTTGAAACCGCCTCCATGCTTTTTAAAGCGGGCGAGCGCAGCAGCCAGAAACTGGTGGAGGGCGTTAAAAAACTTATCGGCGACGAGCCCATGGCACAGATTGACTACGTGGAAATATACGCTATGCCGGGGCTTACGCCTGCGCCGGAGGTTTTAACCAAAGGACAGTACCTTTTGGCGCTGGCCGTAAAATTTGGCACAACACGCCTTATTGACAACGTAATTTTGGAGGTAGAATAAATGCTTTATACGATAATGCACGGCAAAATTCACCGCGCAACGGTAACGGAAGCCAACCTTGAATACATGGGCAGCGTTACCATAGACAGCGAACTTATGGAAATGGCAGGCATTTTGCCGGGCGAGCGCGTGCAGATTGTAGACAACAACAACGGCGCGCGCCTTGAAACCTACACCATTGCGGGAGCACCGGGCAGCGGCGTAATTTGCCTTAACGGTGCGGCAGCACGCCTTGTACAGCCGGGCGACAAGGTTATTATTATGGCTTACGCGCAGATGACGGAAGAAGAAGCGCGCCGCTGCGAGCCGAAGGTTGTAATGGTGGACGAAGCCAACAAACCGCTGAAAGTGCGCGGCACGGAACTGGAAAGAGAAATTGGCTGATGGCGCTTTGCCATTAGGTAATAAAACAAGGAAATATATAGTAGAAAAATAAAACCCCAAACGGGCTGCAACGTGAGCAGTTTTGCTTAACTGCCTTGCGGTGCAGCCTGTTTTGTTTAAACTTTAAACCATGTTTTTATTAAAAATAATATAAAGTTTAAATTAACGCTAAAATTAGATTGACAAAAAACTTAAAATTAAATATCTTATAAGTAAGAATTGTGCAAAATATTTTTCACATAAGTAAATCACCTTTGAAGATTGTTTTATTTTAATAATAAATTGCAGATTTTATTAATAGAAGTATTAAAATAAAATCATTGTTATATTAAAAATTTTAAAGCATCGCTTTAAAAGCGCAAAGGAAGTGGAAATGATGGCAAAGACAGTAGTCTTTATTGATTCTGAGGTTGGCATTGCTGATAAGAAAATTTATGACCTTGGAGCAATACGTGACGGCAATGTTTGTTTTCATTCTGCTTCGATAAATAATTTTTGCAATTTTATAAGCGGTGCTGATTTTTTGTGCGGGCATAATATAATTCATCATGACCTAAAATATATTGAAGCTGCTGCCGGAAGAAAGATAAGCAGCAAAGTAATAGATACGCTCTATCTTTCACCGCTGCTTTTCCCGAAACGGCCGTATCACGCTTTATTAAAAGATGATAAATTACAGGCAGATGAATTAAACAATCCTTTA
>ENA-UOJL01000460-UOJL01000460.1-human-gut-metagenome-genome-assembly--contig:-P47-NODE-460-length-59233-cov-6.658420_pt1 | contig 59233 bp, 72 predicted proteins | sample MGYA00242347_ERZ723894 | MGnify/ENA metagenome assembly ERZ723894
CCGGGATTCCAAAGGGTTAAATAACCCTTTGGCAGGTCACGGACAGCGTCCTTGCGGGTTTCAGGGCCGAGCCCTGAGGGACAGTATGATCAAAGGCGATAGAAAGTTAAATCCGAAATCGCCAAACAGTAACAATAGAGCATAATTCACGCTGTCCCTAACAACTACCCACCTCTTTCCGCTGTTCTTGTGAGCGCAGAGCGAACACGCAGGGAATTTGTGACTTAACAAGATAACGCAGACTCTAAATGCGTAATCGGTAATTTTAACAAACTCTCCTTGACTTGCCAAAGGGTGACTGCACTTTTTTGAAACCCATTATTAAGAAAGTTTTTATTATGAAAGTTGAAAAAATTGATATCCTCTGGGCTGTCGTCTCCATGTTCATCGTAGGCTTTTCCTATCGCAAAGGCGAGCTTCTGAAAGGTCTTATCCTCATCTATGCGATCATGCTTGTTATCTTTATTTACCACATCTTAAAAATACGAAAAAGGATCTCAGGCAGCGTCGCAGCCTACGGCACTATCGTGGAGTACCACACCTCCAGGGCAAAGAAGAAGGGATATTATCCCGTTGTGAAATATGTCACCGAAACCGGACGTGAAGTCACATCAGTATATACCGTTGAAGACCGTCAGAAGCGCTACGAAATCGGCGATGAAGAGCTTATATGCTATACTCCCGACGATCCGATGTTTTTTTATTTTGCAAACCGTGACTACGAGCTTTCAAGAGACTATTTCCGTTTTATCGTTTTCGGCGGAGTAATTGCCGCAGCCTTATTATGCTATCTGCTTATCACTAAATGAGGTAATTATTATGGGATTTATCATCTTCGGATTTCTTACTGTTATAGCCGGACTTATCGTCTGCCGCTGTCACCGTGAAACTATTGAATCCGCCGAAAGCTTCAGCGCAGAAGTAGTTTCCGTCAAGGAAAAAATCTCGGTAAGAGGTCATATGATTGTAAAAAAATACTGCCCTGTAGTAAAGTTCAGCATAAACGGCAAAACTCATTTTGCCGATCACCGCAGCTACAGTCAGATCATACAGCACAGCACCGGCGAAACCGTTATTATCTGCGCAAACCCAAAATTGCCGAAATATTTCTACTTTGCCGATGAGGAGCATCAACACTCGCTGGCAGGGATCATCCTTATCGCCAGCGGAGCTTTTATCTGCGTGCTGAGCCTGATATTCTGTTTTATATAAGGAGCTTTATATGAAAAATATTATTGTTCTCGTCTCCGGAGGAGGCACAAATCTACAGGCGCTTATCAACGCCGAAAAATCCGGAATGATACAGGGCGGAAAAATAACCTGCGTTATATCTTCCAAAGCCGGAGTCTACGCTCTTGAAAGAGCGGCAAACAACGATATTCCGACAAGAGTTATTCCAAGAAAGGAATACTCCGACAGTCTTTCCTACAGCAAGGCGATTCTGAACGCTCTTAATGAAGAAAAAGCCGATCTTGTAGTTCTTGCGGGATTCATGACTATTCTTGACGAATGCGTTACAAAAGCCTATGCTTATAAGATAATAAACGTTCATCCTGCGCTTATACCGTCTTTCTGCGGCGAAGGATATTACGGTTTGAAAGTCCACGAAAAGGCTCTTGAATACGGCGTTAAGGTTTCGGGAGCAACTATCCATTTCGTCAACGAAAAAGCCGATGCAGGAGCTATCATTCTTCAGGGAACTGTAGCTGTCGAAAGAAACGATACGCCTGAAATTCTTCAGAAACGCATTATGGAAAATGTGGAATGGAAGCTTCTTCCCAAAGCAGTATCGCTCTTCTGTCAGGACAAAATCGACATCGTTGACGGAAAAGCTTACGTTAAGGATTAAAGGCTATGAATATATCTTTAATAAAAGAAAAACAATATATCCAAAAGCTGTTTTTATGCTTTATGATGTATGCCGTACTCGGCTGGTGCTACGAGGTCGTTCTTGAAACGTTCATCTATCGCTGGGGCTTTACAAATCGGGGAGTTCTTTTCGGACCGTATTGTCCAGTTTACGGAGTCGGAGCATTATCATTTCTTGGATGTTTCAATTGGCTAATGAAGAAAAAGGACGTTAAATGGCTGAATATCATAAAGCCTGTCCTGATTTTTCTGGGATGTATGGCTGTGGCAACTCTTATCGAACTTATCGCCAGCTACATACTCGAGGCGGCGACCGGAGCGTGGCCGTGGCAGACATATGAACGCTATAAATATAATTTTCAGGCGAGGATAGCCTTATCGACCTCGCTAAGATTCGGTCTTGGGGGAACAATTTTCATGTATCTTGTCCAGCCGCTTTTCAACTGGATACTCTCTAAGCCGAACAGGAAAACACTCAACATTATCGCAGCGGTTACCGCAGTTATTGTGTTTGCCGACTGCATCTGCACATTTCTAATTTTTTAATTTAATTTTTTTAAAGGAGTAATTTAATCATGATCAAACTTGATATCGCAAAGGAACTTAATTCAAACGCTTATCCCGGAAGAGGAATCGTTATCGGCAAATCTGAAAACGGAAAATACGCTGTTACAGCTTACTTCATTATGGGAAGAAGCGAAAACAGCCGCAACCGTGTTTTTATTGAAGAAGGAAAGGGCATCCGTACAGAAGCTTTCGATCCGAGCAAACTCACTGATCCGCATCTCATTATCTACGCTCCCGTAAGAGTTCTCGGAAACAAGCTTATCGTCACAAACGGCGATCAGACTGACACTATCTACGATCTTATGGATAAGCAGTTCACTTTCGAGCAGGCACTCAGAACAAGAGAATTCGAGGACGACGCTCCGAACTACACGCCCAGAATCTCAGGCATTCTCCGTTTTGAAGAGAACGGATTCAACTACGCAATGTCTATACTCAAAAGCGCAAACGGCAACCCTGATTCATGCCAGAGATATACTTTCTCCTACAACAATCCCGTAAACGGCGAAGGTCACTTCATCCACACCTACATGGGCGACGGAAATCCGCTCCCGAGCTTTGAGGGCGAACCTAAGCTGGTGGAAATTTCAGGCGAAATAGATGAGTTCACAGATATGCTATGGAATAACCTCAACGAGGATAACAAGGTTTCTCTCTTCGTTCGCTATGTAAATCTTGAGGACGGTTCTGAGGAGACTCGTATCATCAACAAGAATAAGTGATTTTATAGAGAGAGGATTTTTGCCTTGAAAAAGTTTATAGCAATTTTAGCCGCCTGTACAGCAATGGCAATATCACTTATTTCGTGCGGCGATAAGAATAACAATGACAGTAAAAAAGAAAGTCTAAGCGGTGCTGATAAAGCCGCAAGCGATTTTGCAGAATACTTATGCGGTAAAAGCGATGCAGAAACACATCTGAAATTAATTCTTCCTGAATCAAAAATTGAAGAGTTAAAAAACAGAGACGAATGGGATAATGTGGTGAAGTATGGCAGCGATCAGTTTTCAGCAATTCTTGAGGATTATCAAGTTGTTGTAAAGGAAGTAAAAAAAGGCAATGAACTTACAGAAGCTCAGCTTGAATATGCAGGCAACTATTTTGAAAAAAGAGGTATCTCAGGCATTGAAGCAAAACAGGGATACGAATACACAATAACAGTTGAACAAATTGAGCGTGAAACGAATCGTAAAGAAACTCCGCAGACAACTGTCTGCGTTTTAAAAATTGACGATGAATGGAAGATCATTCCAATGAGTGCAGAAACCCTCAACAAATATAACTAAAGAAGCACTGATTAAATCCATTGCGCAGTCAGATTGTATAGAAATGACGCCTGTCAAGGAATTTCTGTGCAGGATGACTGGAAATTCAGGCGTGATTTAATCAATGATTTCCTAAAATTTAACGGAGGTTTATTATGAAAAAAATATTAGCAATTTTAGCTGCCTGTATGACATTGACTACAGCGTTTGTTTCATGCGGATATAGTGACGATGATGATAAAAGCAGCGAAAAAAAGTCCAAAAGCTCAGTGAGCGATGACGCTGACGATGCTAAGTCAAACAGCAAAAAAGATAAAGATTCCGATTCTTCTGCAGATGACGAAGAAAATGAGGACGATGAAAAATCAAGTTCCAAAAAGGATAACGATTCTGATTCTTCCGAAGATGACGAAGAATCAAATTCCAATAACGATAACGGCTCCGAAAGCGACAGCGATGCCGACAAAACAGCAAAAGATTACGCTGACTCCTTCTACGGCAAAAATGCTGCGGAAGAGTATTATTCGCTGATTCTTCCAGACGAGTACATTGATTTTGTTAAAGAAGAAGATACATGGAACGATGTTATTGACGAATACAATCAGGATGTTGAAGAAGCTCTTGAAGGATATGACATTGAGATAAAAAGCGTCGAAATGATCGGCAGTCTTACAGACGCTCAGCTCGCCTGTGTAGAAGAATATTTCAGCCTTGAATTAGAGCTTGAAGGAGTTTCAGCCTCTAAGGGATATGAATATCATATTGAAATAGAGGTAACTGACTTAGAAAGCGGCGGAACTGAAACCGACGAGGGTGAAGTATGCGTTGTAAAGCTCAAAGAAGGCTGGAAGGTAATTGAAGAGACAGCCGAAGATCTTGAATATTACTACGGCGAATAATATCTGATAAGGAGAGATTTTAACTCATGAAAAAGCTTTTTGCGATTCTTATCGCCTGCATGGCTTTAACGGCTGCATTCTGCTCGTGCAGTAAAAAGGATGATAAAAGCGGAGATTCTTCATTAAGCTCCGCCGAGAAGCCTCCAAGAGTAAGAACAGAATCAAAAATCTCTCCTGACGATACAGCAAAAGAATTTGCCGATATTCTTTACAGTCCGAACGGAGGGGAAAAATATTACGCTCTTATAACTCCCGAACAGGCTCTTAAACAGCTTGAAGCAAGCGGAGAATTAAACGGCAAAGCAGAACATTTCAACTCTAACAGAAGCGATATGCTTACTGAAACCTCTATTTCCGTTTCAGATATAAGAGTGCTTGGAGAACTTTCGGACATTCAGCTTTACGGAGCGGAGGAATATTTCAGTTCTAAATTCAATACTGCTGACGTTCAGGCAAACAACGGCTATGAATATAAAATCCAGTTTGAATTTACCAAAGCAAACGGAGAAAGTGAAACTCAGACACGAAAAATCTGCGTTATCGAACTTGAAGAGGGCGGAAAAATAATTCCGGCAGAAGCGGATACTCTTGGATAAAAGTTATCATTGATTTTAACAGCAATGGAAAGGAGCGGTTAAAATGAAAATCATCCGTAAAATCATACTATCAGCGTCGGTATGCGCAGCCTTTCTGACAGCCTGCGGCGTAGAAGAAAATGCGGAAACGTCAGCTGAAAAAACTTCCGTAACGGAATCAATTTCCGATCGGATCGAAGTTCCTACAGATATCACCACCGCCGAAAAAACTGCGGAAGAAACAATTGTCTCTGAGAAAATGACCGAGAAACAGACTGCTACGACTGAATCCCATATTGAGGAATTTGACGTTGAAGTTCCCGAAAATGCGGCATATAAAAGGACAGCGCTCATATACAGCAAATCCTATGATTTTGATGCATACCAAGAAATTGAATTCTTTGATGAACATGACAACCCGATTCTTTCGCTTAGTCAGGTTAAGCCCGGACAGACAACTCCATCAATATTCCGGCAAACCTATGAATACAACTCTGACGGAACAATAGCCTCGGAAGAATGTGAAACAATGCATGGGCTGCAACACATTGACTATGAGTATTCAAACGGTATCTTGGTAAAAGAAATCGCTTTCATAAACGGCAATTATAAATATGCAATTTCTTATACATATGACGAGCATGGCAATCCCATAACAAGCATATACGAAGAGCCGGACGAAACAATCTGTTTAGAGACAACCTATACCTATCAATATGACGGCAATGGCAGATTTATCAGCAGTGTAACCCAAAATAACGACGGTTATAAGAGAAATGAACAATTCACTTATGACGAAAACGGAAATGTAAAAACTCATATTGACAACGATAAGGAAATCAAATACACCTATAATTCCGAAAACCGCCTTATAAAGGAGCAAAGCTTCTGCGACGGCGAGGAATTGGAATATACAGAATATGAATATGAATTTTATAATTAAGGAGGACATTATTATGTCAAATGAAATGCAGTTAAAGTATGGATGCAACCCAAATCAGAAGCCCTCAAGAGTTTATATGGCAGACGAAAGCGAACTTCCTATCGAAGTTCTCTGCGGACGTCCCGGCTATATCAATCTTCTTGACGCTCTCAACGGCTGGCAGCTCGTTAAGGAGCTTAAAGCAGCAACAGGAGTATGTGCGGCAACTTCTTTCAAGCACGTTTCCCCTGCCGGAGCAGCTATCGGCAGACCTCTTTCAGACGATCTCAAAAAAATCTACTGGGTAGACGATCTCGGCGAGCTTTCTCCTCTTGCAAGCGCTTACGCAAGAGCAAGAGGCGCAGACAGAATGTCATCCTACGGCGATTTCATTGCTCTCTCCGATAAGGTTGACGTATGCACGGCAAAAATGATCCAGAGAGAAGTTTCCGACGGAATTATCGCTCCGGATTACGATGACGAAGCGCTTGAAATTCTCAAATCAAAGAGAAAGGGTACATACTGCATCCTCAAGATTGACGAAAAATACAAGCCTGCTCCGATCGAAACAAAGCAGGTTTACGGAGTTTCCTTCGAGCAGGGAAGAAACGAGCTTGATATCAACCGTGAGCTTCTTTCAAACATCGTTACAGAAAACAAGGACATTCCGGAGGATAAAAAGGACGATCTTCTCATTTCTCTTATCACACTGAAATATACGCAGTCCAATTCAGTATGCTACGTTAAGGACGGGCAGGCTATAGGAATCGGCGCAGGTCAGCAGTCGAGAATCCACTGCACACGTCTTGCAGGTCAGAAAGCTGATAACTGGTGGCTGAGACAGTCTCCGCAGGTTATGGGACTCCAGTTTGTAGACGGCATCCGCCGTGCAGACCGTGACAACGCTATCGACGTTTACATGGGCGACGAATACGAGGACGTTCTCCGTGAGGGCGAATGGCAGAGAATTTTCAAGGTTAAGCCGGAAGTATTTACTGCCGAGGAGAAAAAGGCTTGGCTCGCTAAGAATACCGGAGTTTGTCTCGGTTCGGACGCATTCTTCCCATTCGGCGACAACATTGAAAGAGCAAAGAAATCAGGAGTTGAGTATATCGCAGAGCCGGGCGGTTCTATCCGTGACGATAACGTTATCGAAACCTGCAACAAATATAATATTGCTATGGCGTTTACAGGAATCCGTCTTTTCCATCACTGATTTATGGGAGATTATTAACCATGAAAATCATTTCAATACTGGCAGTTCTTCTTGCTGTTTCTATAACAACGGTATTCAGCGGATGTGAACACAAAAACAGCTCGGTCAACGATATTCAGCCGACAGAATCATATTCAGCCGAAGTTCAGCATACAACAACAATGTCGCAGGAAGAAGATGCGGACAGTTTAAGTTCTATGTTTGCCGAGGCAAGCGAGTGGTTGGACGAAAACTACGATACTTATGAAACAGACGATGGGGTTTTTACCTTTCGTATCAGTAAAGCTCTCGGTCTGACGCAATATGAAAGTCCCGATACAAAGGCTGCGGAATTTGTTTTCACCTATACTGATACTACAGACGAAGATGCTGTGATCTCAACCGATATGGGTATCAGTCATTTTACCGATACAAATCATACCCTTGATGAATTCGTTGAATTCGAGCTTCAGTCTCTTGGACTGGATGATAAAGCAGACGCTGTTTCTTATATCAATTCATTTGAAAATAATGCTGCGGTTATTAAAAATATAGATAATTCTTTGGCTGAAAAAGTGATTATTGTTCAGGGCGGCGGAGAGGATGATTTTATCTTCTTCCTCGAAATGAAAAATGATGAACATCAATTAAGCGATGAGGATATTGAAAGTATTATCAGATTAGTGGAATATAATAAAAAGGAGTAGTAAACTTTTATGAAAAATATATTAGTAATCGGCGGAGGCGGCAGAGAGCACGCCATTATAATGAAACTCGCCGAAAGCAAACACGTTGGCAAAATCTACTGCGCCCCCGGAAACGGCGGTATATCGAAATACGCAGAGTGCTTCAGCGCTTCCGCAACAGATATCGACGGAGTTATCGCCCTTGCAAAGAAGCTCCAGCCCGATATGGTCGTAGTTGCTCCGGACGATCCGCTCGTTCTCGGCATGGTTGACGCACTTCAGGCAGAAGGCTTCATGACTTTCGGTCCGAAGGCAAATGCCGCAATTATCGAAGGCTCTAAGGTTTTCTCAAAAGAGCTTATGAAGAAATATAATATTCCAACCGCTTTCTATGAGGTTTTTACAGAAAGCGAAAAGGCTGTGGCTTATCTTAAAGAGCAGAACAGCTACCCTGCCGTTATCAAAGCGGACGGACTTGCTCTTGGCAAGGGAGTTATCATTGCCGAAAATGAAGAAGAAGCTATACAGGCTGTTCACGAAATGATAGACGAGCAGAAATTTGGAAAAAGCTCGGCAAGAATAGTTATCGAGGAATATCTTACCGGTCCGGAAGTTTCGGTTCTTTCATTTACAGACGGAAAAACGATAGTTCCGATGATATCCTCTATGGATCACAAACGTGCCCTCAACGGCGACATGGGACTTAACACCGGAGGCATGGGAACTATCTCTCCGAATCCCTATTACACCGATGATATCGCTAAGGAGTGCATGGACAAAATATTCATTCCTACTCTCAACGCTATGAACGCCGAGGGAAGAACTTTTGAAGGCTGCCTTTATTTCGGACTTATGCTTACTCCGAAGGGACCAAAGGTCATTGAATACAACTGCCGTTTCGGCGATCCTGAAACTCAGGTCGTTCTGCCGATGCTCGAAGCGGATCTATATGAAATTTTTGAAGCTATCTATAATCACGAGCTTGATAAGGTTGATATCAAATGGAAAAAGGGAAGCTGTGCCTGCGTTATAATGGCAAGTCCGGGATATCCCCAGAAATACTTTACAGGCTACCCAATTGAGGGCCTTGACGAAATGGGACAGACCGACGGCTGCTTCATTTATCATGCCGGAACAAAGCTTGATGAAAACGGCAGGCTCGTAACATCGGGCGGAAGAGTTATCGGAGTTACCGCAACCGGAAATACTCTTTTAACCGCTATTGCAAACGCTTACAGAGGAGTTGAAAAGGTCGGCTTCAAACACGCTCATTACAGAGAAGATATCGGACAAAGAGCGCTTAAAGCCCTTACCACAGAGGTCTGAATCATGCACGCCAAGCTTTCAAAAGGACTTTTATTCGGTCTGCTCGGAAATGTTTTGTTCATTCTTTTTGCGCTGGTTACATTCATTTTCTATAAAATTTATTTTCAGGCTTCTCCGGCGCTTGTAAAATTTTTCGAAGTTTTTGCATATGCTCTTGAAATAGGCGGATTTCTGCTCCTTGCCCTGTCGGATTATCTGATCTGCATAACAGTCAGAATGAGAAAATGGCTTAAAATCGGATTTTCCGCATACATAGTCATGGAAGCCGTTTTAATGATATTTGAACTTAATTCCTACGCTGTAAGAAGCTTTTATCATCCTTATTCGCTTGTTCTTGCTATTGCGCACGCTGTTATTTCGGCAGCCGTATGCTTTTCCTTCATAAGCTTCGATCCATATAAAACTAAGTTTGAGGTTATCGTTATAATTTGCATAGGACTCATTCTTGGCGGAATGTTCGGAAATCTTATCGGAATAAGAATTTATTTCAGCATTCTTGTAAATGCCGTAAGCTTCACAATTCTTTTTGCAGCTATCATGCATCTCTTAAAAAAAGAAATAATCGAGATAGACTGTCATGGCGACAGAGCAAGAGTTGCTGAGTACAAAGGTCTTTTTGAAGAGGACTGAATATATTGTTCCGAAAAAACGCTGCGCAAATGTGCAGCGTTTTTTTATAAGAAATTAACCGGTTGATTGCAAAATATCCAATGTTGTCAACTTAAGCGGGGACGCTCTTTTGAAAAGAGTGTAAGCAGCAACGTCCCCACTTAAGTTAACGGCATTAGAAAAGCATTCCCCCTGTCTGCGAACACAATTAAGTGAAAAAACATATAATGAATCATAGCCTGATTAAGAAAGCGTATGAAAAGGAGAATGCTATGAAAAAAATACTTATTGCCGGCGGTGATATGCGAAATAAATACTGTGCTGAAAAGCTTTCTGCCGTTTACAGTGTTAAGCATATAAATTCAGATGAGGAAATCGAGTCAGAAGAAAAATTCGACTGCCTTGTTCTGCCTGTGCCGCCTCTCAACGAAAATAAAATGATACCTGCGCCATGCTCTGATAGTGAACTTGAACCCGAAAAAATAAAAGAACTTCTTAAACCGGACGCAATAATTTTCGCCGGAAAAACCGACGATACTCTCAGCAATATGTTCAGCGGTTTCAAGATCTTCGATTACATGGATAACGAAGCTTTAAGCCTGAAAAATGCCATTCCGACAGCGGAGGGAGCAGTTCAGATCGCACTGGAGGAACTTCCGGTAACGCTTAACGGCTCTAAGATCCTTATAACCGGAATGGGCAGAATAGGAACTTCTCTTATAGAAATACTCAAAGGTTTCGGAGCAGATATAACTGTTGCCGTAAGAAACGCAAGGGGTACTGCAAATGCCCGCATACATGGAGTTAAGTCTATATGTACAAAATGTATACAAAGCGATTATGATATAGTTTTCAATACTGTTCCTGATATGATATTCAACAGAGAACTGCTTTGCAGGTTCGATAAAAAAACTCTGTTTATCGATCTTGCTTCAAAACCGGGCGGTATTGATTTTGCAGCGGCGCTTGAACTTGGTATGAAAGTTATATGGGCGCTCGGACTTCCGGGTAAAACTGCTCCCATAACATCAGGAGAGATCATTGCCGAAACAATAACCGAAATTCTCAGCGAAACGGAGGAAAATGCAAATGGCTGACACCCTTAAAGGACTTAAAATCGGCTACGCCCTTACCGGCTCTTTCTGCACCTTTGAACGCAGTCTGAAACAAGCTTCCATACTTACCGAAATGGGAGCAGAGCTTATACCTATCATGTCTGAAACCGCTTCAACTCTTTCAACCCGCTTCGGAACGCCGGAAGAAAATATTCATAAGCTTCAGGAAATATGCCACAGAGATGTCATCACCGATATTTCAATGGCAGAACCGATAGGTCCGAAAAATATGACCGACCTAATGATCGTTGCGCCTTGTACGTCTAATACTGCCGCAAAGCTGTCAAACGGTATAACCGACAGTGCTGTCACAATGGCGGTTAAATCTCATCTGCGAAGCGGAAAACCCGTACTTTTAGCGATAGCGTCGAACGATTCGCTTCTTGGTTCGGCAAAAAATCTCGGCGAACTTTTCAACCGCAAGAATTATTTCTTTGTTCCTATGCTTCAGGATGACTATGTAAAAAAGCCTGCATCCCTTGTTGCCGAATTTGAGATGATCCCGGAAGCAGCTATTGCCGCCATGAACGGCATTCAATTAAGACCTATCATATACCATAAACAATTATAAAAAACAACAGCACAAAACAAAAGGACGAACTCTGAAAAGTTCGTCCTTTGAACCTGTCTTCACAAGATTACCGCACGTCTTTTTGACAAATTTTGCCCGAGACTGCGTTAAAAATCCTTTACTTCTGATGCAATATCCTCAAATTTTCCACGAATACTCCGTACAAGCTCTGTCGGAGACAATCTGATCTGAAGACCTATCCTTCCTCCGCTTATGAAAAACTCCGGAAGCTTCTCCGCTGAATTATGTACGACAGTCATGAACTGTTTTTTCATGCCAATAGGAGTACATCCGCCTCTTACATAGCCTGTTACCTTTGTTATATCCTTGACATGGAGCAGCTCAACAGACTTTTCCCCAACGCTTTTTGCCGCTTTTTTTAAATCAAGTTCCATTGCGACAGGAAGCAAAAAGCAGTAATACTGTCCCGATTTTCCATGAGCTATGAGCGTTTTAAAAGTTTCGTCAAGAGATTGTCCGAGTTTTTGAGCAACGGTTATGCCGTCAATAAATTCATCGCACTGATACGACTGCGATTCATACGCTATTTTATTTTTTTCAAGAAAACGCATAGCGTTGGTTTTCTGTTCCTTAGACATTTTCAGTTATCTTCTCTTTCTTTTTGGAATAGATACAGCCGCAGTAATTCTGTCTGTACAGGCTATACTGCTTTGAAAGCTCGATCGAATGCTTATACCCTTCATGCTTCTTGAAGTCGGAAAAAAGATAATCCGTTTCCAAGCCGGAAGCGATCTTTGCTCCGCATTCATTTATAAACTGACAATCCTTATGCGGACTTATCGTAAGCGTAGTGGTAAAATAATCGAAGCCAAGCTCCTGCGCTTTTTCTCCGGTTTTTCTCAGACGATATTCAATGCACCTCTTGCATCGTTCCCCTCGCTCCGGAAGCTCTTCAAGCCCCTTTGCAAGAGCGAAAAAGGGCTTAGAGTCGTAATTTTCTTCAATAATATTTATGTTCAGCTTCATCTCCGAAACAAGCCGTTTAAGTTCGCTCAGGCGAAAATCATATTCCTTTTCCGGAGCAATATTCGGATTGAAAAAATAAAGCGTTATCTCAAAATGTCCGTCGAGAAACATGAGCGTATGGCTGCTGCACGGAGCACAGCAGGCATGGAGAAGCAGAGACGGTTTCTCACCATTTTTTTCAAGCTGTGCAATCTTATCGTCAAGAAGTCTGCCGTAATTTACTTTCTGCATTATTTATCCTCAAGATTCTTCAGAGCCTTCAGCTCTTCACGGTTTACTCTTATCTCCGCATCACGAAGAAGCTTCACTTCGCTTCTGTCAAGAGTTACCGGAACTTCTGATTTATCCGTTTTTATCCTGAGCTTTCCCGTAATAAGGTTAGCTTCTTCAACTCTTCCCCTGTCGCCGTCCGGAGTTACTACGATAGCTCCTACCTTCGGCGTTATCTTCAAAAGCTCTTCATAAACGTTCTGCTCGTTTTTAAGACAGCACATAAGCCTTCCGCAGGTTCCTGAAATTTTGGTAGGATTCAGAGAAAGTCCCTGTTCCTTAGCCATTTTAATGGAAACCGGCTGAAATTCGCCCATATATCCTTTACAGCAGAATTCTCTGCCGCAGATTCCCAGTCCTCCGAGAATTTTTGCTTCATCACGAACTCCTATCTGACGAAGCTCGATACGTGTTCTGAAAATGGCAGCGAGATCCTTAACAAGCTCACGGAAATCAATGCGGTTTTCAGCAGTGAAATAGAAGAGAAGCTTATTATTGTCAAAAGTGCATTCAACATCGACAAGATTCATTTTAAGCTTACGGCTTGCAATTTTCTCCTCGCAAACGGCAAACGCCTCCTGCTCACGCAGCTTATTCTTCTGAACTATTTTCATATCAGCCGGCGTTGCGAGTCTGATTATGGGTTTAAGCGGAGAAGCGATAAGCTCCTCGGGAATTTCACGGTTTGCAATAACTATCTCTCCGCATTCCACTCCACGAATGGTTTCAACTATGGCATGATCCCCGACATTTGCCTTTATTCCGTCGGGAGAAAAATAATATATTTTTCCAACCTTTTTAAAGCGTACTCCGACAATTTCTTTCATTAAATTTACTCCTATCCTGATTATGACATACAGCCGGTGTGCTGCTGTTCAAATCGTATAAAAACAATCAATTATAGATCTGATATTATATCAGCGCAAAGAGAAGCGAGAACGAGCGGTGCGGAAACATTGCATTCTATCGCTTTCCAAGCTCTTTCAATATGTTTATGAATTCTTGCAGCCTGATACACAGTAATGCTCTCTGCAAGCTTTTCTGCGCCTTCTCTGAAACATCCGATGGTTTTCGCCGAACTGTTTTTTATCAGAACAGCCGCATCACGTACAAGCGTATCCAACAGCAAAAGCGTAGTTCTGACGTCGTTTCTGTCCTTTCCGACAGAATAAAAAGCACAGTTAAGAGCATATTCATCTCTTCTTATTATACTATCAGCAAGAGATTTTGTCAAATCGACTTTATTTCTAAGCTCTTCATTGAAGATATAATCGGTACACATTCCTATATTTCCGTGAAAACAGCTTACAGCCTTTTTTATATCGTCCTTATCGTATCCGCATTCGGAAAGCGCAAGACAGGCTTCCTCTTCCGTTCCTACAGAGACGCCAAAACAGACGCAGCGTGAAATAATAGTCGGAAGAAAAACCGATCTTGATTCAGCTGTAAAGATAAAATAAGCGTAATCCGGCGGTTCTTCAACAAGCTTGAGCAGTTTATTCTGCGGACGGGCATCGAAATTCTGACAGTCGGCAAAGACATAAACTTTAACATTGCTCTGATTATTCGGTTTGATATAAGCGTCGTTCGCAACAATTCCCGCCGTTTCGACCGAAAATCCGCCGAGCTTTCCGCTTTTATTCACAAACCAGACGTCCGGATGAGCTTCAGTATCGACGCTGCGGCAGGTCTGACATACTCCGCAGGGCTTTCCGTCTGTTTTATTCTCACAAAGGAGAAGCTTTATATAATATTTAGCGATAAGCTTTCTGCCGCAGCCCTTTTCGCCGTAAAACAGAACCGTATGAGCAGTTCTTCCGCAGTTTACCATGCTTTCGAGAGTTGAAAGAAGGTAATCGTTTCCGTAGATTTTTTTCATAAGTCACCTATACTAACAAAAAGTAAAAATCACGCCGCAGGCTTCACAATTTCTTTTTGTTTCCTTCTCATTCTATTTTAACACATTTACAGCTGAAATTCCATACTTTTGAAAAATTTTTATGCATTCCCTGTCAATTATCTCGCCGCTCGCCGCTATTGGTATCGCAGGCGGACAGGGAACTCTTACAGCTCCGCATATTCTTCCCTCGGACATTTCAACAGGAATCTCCTCGCTGGCTGAAAATACCGCACTGCGTATGCTCATGGCTCTTTCGGGAAGTTTTTTCAGAAAAGTTCCGGAGTCGAATCTGTTTGCACATCTTTCAGCCAGATCTACTGCGCTCTTCAATGCAGACGAAAGTCTCGTATAATCATCCTCTCTGTTCATAGGAGACATAAGAAGAATGACCGTCCAGATGTCGGAATATTCACATTCAACGCCGTTTTTACGAAGAATTTCTGCAAATTCATTGCCGTCAAATCCGCTTTCAGAAGCTTTTATAGTAACGTGAAAAGGCTCTGTATCGGCAAATATAAGCTCGCCGGAAAACTCCTCTCTCAGTTTAGCGAGATATTCGAGGTTCATTTCGATATCGCCTTTTATGCTCTGGGATATATACTTATTGCACAGATCAAGCGAGAGCATTATCAGATACGACGGGCTTGTGGACGCAAAAAGGCTCATCGCCGGTTTAAGAAGTGCGGCATATTCAGAACGTCCCGTATGAAGCATAGCCGCACCGGTCAGCGCCGGGAGCATTTTATGTGCCGAATCACAGCACATATCCGCTCCCAAAGCTATGGGATGAACGCTTTTTTCAAAAAAAGCAAGATGCGCTCCGTGAGCATTATCCACTAAAAGACGTGAACCGTATCGGCAGCATACTTCCGAAATTGCCTTGATATCGGCAGTTTTTCCCGTATAATCAGGGGACGTTATATAAACGCAGGACGGTTCACGGCAAGCGCTCAGCTTTTCCTCAATTATTTCAGGATGAATTTCGCCGGACAAAATTCCCGATGAATATTCGGGCATGAGCCATTCGACATCAATATCGAGCAAAGCCGCCGCATTCAAAAAAGCCCGATGAACATTTCTTGCTGCAAAAACTTTCCTGTTCTCATTTTTCATGATCGCAAGCATAGCCTGAATGCAAAGCGTTGAGCCTCCGGCAGAATAAACCGTTGCCGCCGTTTTATAAAGATCCGACATATTTTTTTCGCTTTCAGCTATAATGCCGCCGGACTCGAAAAGGCTGTCCGCTCCGTCAATTTCAGTTATATCGCTTTCAAACATTTTCTCAAAACCGCCGCATAGCGTTTTTCCCTTATGTCCCGGCATATGACAGCGGAGCATTTCGGAATCTGTATATCTTTTCAGAAAATCATAAATCGGTGTTTTCATTTTTCTACCTCGTTATATATAATATTGCAGGATTCTGTAAATTTTCATTCTTGCTCTTGCCATAGTCGACGAGACTGCCTGCGGCGTTATTCCGAGCTTACGGCTTATTTTAACAGTATCTATTCCCTTGTAATAGTATAACATAATTATCTCCTTTTGTCTCGGAGTAAGCTCATTATTTATAACTTTTAACAGTATTCTCCTCAACTTGTTTCTGGATTCATCATCGCTTTCATATTCCAGTATCGAGAGTATTCTCTTATCAGTATCGCCGGAAAATTCATCAGAATAACTATTTCGTTTCGACACTTTTATCAATCCTCCTCATATATTGTGTAAGGTGAGTTATAATTTCTTTCATCTGACTATGCTCCGTATATAATATTCTTATACGGCGTTCAAGATCAAGTTCATCAATTTCAGAATCGTTTCCCTGTTTCTGCAATTCATTGCGCTGTTTTGTAAGCTGATGTATTCGTTTCATAACCATTTCACAGCTTGTTTCATAACCATATATCATCTGTTTCATTTTTAACCTCCTGTTCGTTAGGGAGAAAAGATAGCTCGGAACAAACGTTCAATTCCTTGTATTTATTATTATAGAACAAAAGTTTTATTTTGTCAATAGTATCGAACATATATTTTTATTTTAACATTTTCCATATAGGCAACACCGCACAATTATTGCTGTGCAGATGCGCCGTCAGATTTTTTGTCAGATTGTACAGAAATTATGCGGGAATACTGTCGTATTTCAAGAAATTTCTGTACAAGATGACGGAAAATATGCAAGCAGATGTACAGCAAAGGCGTTAGCCGTTAACTGTGCGGTCTTGCCTATAAATACCATGAGAAAAAATCAATGTTTCTTCGACTAATTAGTAAAAGTAAAAAAGTAAACCGCAAATTATAAATAACAAAGGAGTGTAATATATGCTAAAAAACATTTTGAAATTTGTTTCGCTTACTCTTGCAGCAGCTATGAGCTTCAGCTGCTTTGAAACCGGCGTATCTGCCGTGGACGAGCCTGTTCCCGAATATGAAGCAGATTTCAGCCGTGAAGACGACTATATGAATACCATTACCGATTATGCGATGGCCGCTTTCAGCACTGAAGCCGAAGAACCAGAACTTGTTTATTCAGACATTCCGATAGAAAAGTTTCAGGTAAGCAATCTTTCACCCCAGACCGTTACCGATATTGATTACACCGATTGGTGGTACAGCGAATGGGACGACTGCCGTTATATTTTTCTTCCTGCAACTGCCGACAGAAACGATCTGGTCATAACATATCAATCCGAAAACGGCGAACTTACTCTGAATGGAAACAAGGTTGTCTCCGGAGCGTCAACCTCTCTTCTGAGCGAAGCTGATGAATTTGATATAAAGGTCGGCAATACCGACTGCGGAAAATTAAAAATAATGCAGTCTAATCTGGGATGCATTTATCTTTCGACCTCGACCGGAGGACTCGACGCCCTCGATAATAACAGGTGGCTGATTGAAACAGGCTCGGCTCTGATGCTTGATGCGGACGGAGCTGTTGAATATTCCGGCGAACTTAAAAAGATAAAAGCTCATGGAAATTCCTCATGGGATTACAGCAAAAAGAAATCCTACAATATAAATCTTCCTAAAAAAGAAAATCTTTACGGAATGGGCAAGGCTAAAAAATGGGCTCTTTTATCAAATTATCTCGACCATTCTATGCTCCGCAACAAGGTATCGATTGAAATAAGCCGTGCCGGGGGCATGGAATATGCAATGGATTCGGTTTTCGTCGATCTTTATGCCGACGGCTCTTACCGTGGAACATATCAGCTCAGCGAACGTGTTCAGGTTCAGAAACAGCGTGTCAATATCCGTGATCTTGAAGAAGAAACCGAAGAGATAAATGATAAAGAGCTTGATGAATACGCTTCCGTTATTGTCGGAATTCCTGAAAATTCCTCTGAACAGTATGTGGTAAACAGTTATAAATATTACGATATTCCAAATAACCCCAAAGATATCACGGGCGGTTATCTTCTTCAGTTTCAGATATGTACCAGATATGGCTACAAGGCGAAAAGCGGATTTGTTACTTCAAGAGGACAGGCTGTTGAAATAGACGGTCCCGAATACGCAAGCAAGGAACAGGTTCTTTACATACGCAACTTCGTTCAGGAAATGGAAGACGCTATATATTCCGAAACAGGCTATAATTCAAAGGGAAAGCATTACAGTGAGTATATAGATGTTGATTCTCTCATAACCGCATATCTGGTTCAGGAAATTTCCATGAATATTGACGCAACTCAGACCAGCTTCTATTTCTATAAGGATTCCGATTTAACAGGCGACGGAAAAATTCATTTCGGTCCTGCATGGGATTTCGACCTTGCCTACGGAACTTTTTCAACTATAAGACAAAATTCCGACGGCGATATATGTCATTCTTTTGATACAAAATCACTGTTTGTTACCTGTTTTCCCATAAACGGCTATGAGTGGAAAGCGGAAGAACAACCGTCTATCGCCGGAATAAGCTGGATAGGCACACTTTACAAAAAAGACGGCTTCGCCAAGAGAGCGGCTGAAATATATTTTGAACGCTTTGAACCTTATATTACCGAGCTTACCTCGATATCCAACGAAGGCGGCGCTCTTATAACTCAGATGGCAGAAGAAATAAAGCCCTCAGCCGAGATGAATAACGCCCGCTGGCACACATACGGCGGAAGCAAATACTGCGTTTTCGGTTCTTCAAGCGGAAAAGATTACATGGAATCAGTCGATATTATGAGACGATATTTATTCGACAGAAAAAATGGTCTTAACGCAATCTGGGAAGAATACAAAAAAGTCGAAGGCGACGTTAATTCCGACGGTGAATTCAGCGTTGCAGATATAGTTATGCTTCAGCGTTTCCTGCTCGGTGAGGCAGAACTTGCAGACTGGCAGGCGGGCGATATCTGTAAAGACGGAGTAATAGATTCCTTCGACCTTGCCGCTATGCGAAAACTTATTGTCACAAAATAAAAATTTGTTTCAAAACACAAACACGTCCCTTTCAAAACGATCGGGACGTGAAATTTTTTCTGTTTTCAGGGAATTACATGAGAGTTTTTGTAATTTTATCCGACTAATTTTATGTAAGTTACAAATTTTATTTGCTATTTGAAAAATTATATGTTATAATATATTAAATGCGATCTCAAGTTTATTTCGCTGTTTAATTTAAAGGAGATTTTTATGAAAAAAGTTATAATTATTGGCGCAGGACCTGCCGGTCTTACCGCCGCTTACGAACTTCTTAAAGATAATTCGGGAGAATATGAAGTTACTATCCTCGAAGAAACCGACGCTATCGGCGGTATTTCCAAAACCGTAAATTATAAAGGCAACCGTATGGATATGGGCGGTCATCGCTTTTTCTCAAAAATTCCGGAAGTAAACCGCTGGTGGAACGATATGCTTCCTATGCAGGGCGCTCCGTCTTATGACGATATTCTCCTCAAACGCAGAACACGGCTTGAAAAAGGCGGTCCCGATCCTGAAAAGGTAAACCGTGCTATGCTTACAAGACACAGAATATCACGAATTCTCTTCAACGATAAATTCTACGATTATCCGGTTTCACTCAAACCGGAAACTATAAAAAATTTCGGCTTCTTTACAACTATGAAAGTCGGATTCAGCTATCTCGGAGCTGTGATTCATAAGAGACCTGAAAACAACCTTGAAAACTTCTATATCAACTGCTTCGGAAAACAGCTCTATTCAATGTTCTTTGAATACTACACAGAAAATCTCTGGGGCAGACATCCAAGCGAAATAGACGCTTCATGGGGAGCACAGCGTACTAAAGGTCTTTCTATCACAGGCATCATCAAGGATTTCTTCGGCAAGGTATTCAAAGTAAAGAACCGTAAGGTAAACACTTCTCTTATCGAGGAATTCAAATATCCGAAGCTCGGTCCCGGACAGCTCTGGGAGGTAACTGCGGACGAGATAAAAAAACTCGGCGGAACGATCATCATGAATGCCGGAGTTAAAAAGCTTCACAAAAACGAAAGCAATATCCTTACCGGCGTTACTTATATCAAGGACGGTCAGGAGATCCAGCTCAGCGGCGATTATATCATCTCCTCAATGCCTGTAAAGGATCTTGTTGCAGGAATGAACGACGTTCCTGCTGAACCGGCAAGAATCGCTTCCGGACTTCCGTACCGTGATTACATGACGCTCGGAGTTCTCGTTCCAAAGCTCAATCTTCAGAATAAGACAAGCTTTAAAACAGTCGGCAATATCGTTCCCGACTGCTGGGTTTACGTTCAGGACAGACGTGTTAAAATGGGACGTTTCCAGATCTACAACAACTGGTCGCCTTATATGGTAAAGGATCTGAAGAATACCGTTTGGGTAGGTCTCGAATATTTCGTAAACGAGGGCGATAAGTTCTGGAATATGACAGAAAAACAGTTCTCCGATTTCTGCGTTAAGGAAATGGTCAAGCTCGGTCTTATCAACAGCGCCGACGAGGTTATCGACACTCACATGGAAAAGGTAAAGAAGGCTTACCCTGCTTATTTCGACACCTACGACGAGATTGATACGCTTGTTAAATATCTCAGCTCTATCGACAATCTCTACTGCGTAGGACGTAACGGTCAGCACCGCTACAACAACATCGACCACTCTATGGTAACTTCTTTTGAAGCCGTTAAAAATATCAAGAGCGGCAGGAAAGACAAGTCCAACATCTGGAACGTCAACACCGAAAAAGAATATCACGAGGAGAAGAAATAATGGCTAATTCTCAGTTTCAGGAAGTAAAGGATATTCTTCGTGAAAAAAAATTCGGCAGACTTTTTTCAGGCGATACGGAGAATACGTTCATCCAGTTTTTCCGCTATCTCTTCGTAGGAGGACTGGCAACCGTAGTCGACTGGGCAGTTTCTTATATACTGTTCCGCTTTGTTTTCGGAGAAAACCTTGCAGAGCTTGCCAACTCGCTGTCATTCGTTGCCGGACTTGCAGTCAATTACGTTTTAAGCACATTCTGGATATTCAAAAATTCCAAGGTCAAATCAAAGCTTGTGGAATTTCTCGGATTTGCTGCGATAGGTCTTGTAGGACTTCTTATGACCATCGGCATAACGGCGCTTTTCAGAATATGGCTTGAGGACGTTACAAGTCTTTACCAGATCATAGCCAAAATCGTTTCAACGGCAGCCGCTTTCTTCTAGAATTTCTTTGCAAGAAAGATACTGCTCTTCTCTAAAAAAGAAAACTAAAACATTCAAAAACACCTCACAATACACTGTGAGGTGTTATCATAGAAAGGATTACACCATGTCTGATTCATCCACTATTCAAGCTTCAGAAAAAGAACTGCCGAATAAGAAGCAAAAAAATCCGGAAAAGAAACCTCAGAATACTGTGCCAACTGAAAAAAAGGAAACTCCCCTGCTCCGTTTCGGCAAATGCATTATCAAAAATAAAGATAAAATAATCACGGTTATTTCATATATTCTGCCAATTTTAATTTTTCTTGGTGTTATAGCCAGTGTAGTTTATTACATTACAGTAGGTTTCAAATCTGAATTCCATGCCGACTGCACCGATACTATCATGTGGGCAAACGCTTCTCATGAAAGCGGTCATGTTTACGATGAAAATTTCAGCTATGCCTGCTTTCTCCCATTCGGCATAAATCTTATTATGCAGCCGCTTATATCTATTTTCGGTCTTTCACTTAAAGCCCATGTCATCGGAATGCTTAGCTATCTGATTCTTCTTGTTGTTTTCTTCTGCCTTATGCTGAAAGAAATGCATTGGGATTTAAGAAGCATCTGTTTCGCCGGTTCAGTTATGCTTGCTGTCACAGTTTCTTCGCAAAAGCTCCGTGAGATTTTCTGGCAGCATACGATTTATTATTCTCTCGGACTGCTTTTCATAGTTATCGGACTATATCTCTATTTCCGGCTTCTGAATCTTTCAAGCAAGAGACAAAGTCTCGACCCAAAGGATAAAAAATTCCAAAGATTATTTCTCCATTTTCTAATAACGTTCGTCTGTCTTGCCGTGTTCATCATGTTCACTGCAACCGACGGTATATCCGCACTTTCAATATTTGCTATCCCGTTCATTGCTGCTGTTTTTGCAGAAACCTTTGCCAATGATTCTCAAAAGATTTTCAGCCGGAAATCTCTTAAAGCATTCGCCTCCGCAGCAATTTTCGGAGTTATGATACTCTTGGGAATAAAACTTAACGAACGCTGGGTAGGCGATATGACCGCAAATTATCAGGAGGCATATTCAGCTTATTCTGACATGAGTACATGGATAGAGCATATTCAGAATCTCCCGCTCGCATGGATGAAACTTTTCGGAGTTGAGGATATGTCCAAACAGCCTCTTTTTGAAAAAAAGAGCATTTTCAATCTTCTCCGCATTGCCGCTTCGATTATACTTGCTGTAATGCCGGTTATAGCAACCTGCTATTATTCAAAAATCAAAAAAGCCAAAGGTTCTCAGGCTCTTCGTATCTGGATATGGATTCACTGGGCATCATCAGCAATAGTTCTTGTCGGATATGTCTGCGGACTACTCTCCTCCGCCGACTGGAGACTTACTCCCGTTATCGGAACATCTCTGATGCTCTCAATAATATTTGTACGCTACATAGCCGTAAGCAAAATTTCATCCGGAAGGATAATCGCTCTTATTTCAATTCCTGTAATACTTGTTGCAATTCTTAATATTCAAGGACTTATCAATCTTTCCAAAAAGGATTACAAAAAAGAAAACTATCTTTTCGGTCTTACCGAGCTTCTCGAAGACGCCGGACTTTCATACGGCTACGCTTCGTTCTGGAATGCTAACGCAATAACCCTTATATCGGATTCAGAAGTAAAGGTTCGTGACGTGAATGTCAGCGAATACGGCGTTTCAAAGCGTTTATATCAGTCCTCATCAGAGTGGTATAAAGATCAGCCGGGACAGGATGAATACTTCCTGCTTCTTACTTCTTATGAATACAGCACTATTGCAAACGGTCAGAATTCTCTTATCGAAGATGCAACAAAAAATCTTTCCGCTTTCGTAAACAATGTTGAATATTATATTTTAGTTTTTGATCACAACATTGTTTATTAAGGAAACACTGATTAAATCCAGTGCGCAGATTGCGCAGTCAGATTTTTCGTCAGATTGTATAGAAATGACGCAGGCAGGCTGACGCCTGTCAAGGAATTTCTGTACAAGATGACGGGAAATATGCAAGTAAGATGCGTGCTGAGCCGTCAGGCGTGATTTAATAAGTGATTCCTTAAGCTCACAAAAAATATAAAGGACGAACCATAACAGGTTCGTCCTTTTTATATACTTCTTTGGCAACCGCAAAAAATCGTTTCTTTCTATAACCCACGAACGAAGTGTTCTTCTATCTTTTATCGGAAGTAACTCCGTGATTGGGTGCAGCGTCACGCTGCTGCATTAATACATTCCGCCGGCAGGCATTGCAGGAGCAGCAGGAGCTTCTTCCTTGATGTCAGCGACAAGGCTTTCTGTTGTGAGTACCATTGATGCAACGGAAGCTGCATTCTGAAGTGCTGAACGTGTAACCTTAGTAGGATCAACGATTCCGGCAGGGATCATATCGCAGTAAACCTCGTTATAAGCGTCAAATCCGTAGCCAACCTTGCGTGAACGGATGATCTTATCAACGATAACGCTTCCCTCAAGACCTGCATTCTCAGCGATCTGACGTACAGGAGCTTCAAGAGCCTTGAGAATGATCTTAGCGCCGGTCTTTTCATCGCCGTCAAGAGTAGGAACAAGCTTGTTTACAGCAGGAATTGCATTGATGAATGCAGTACCGCCGCCTGCTACGATACCCTCTTCAACGGCAGCCTTTGTAGCTGCAAGAGCGTCCTCGATACGGAGCTTCTTTTCTTTCATTTCGATCTCTGTAGCGGCGCCGACCTTGATAACGGCAACTCCTCCTGCAAGCTTAGCAAGTCTTTCCTGAAGCTTTTCACGGTCGAAATCGGATGTTGTTGTCTCGATAGCATTGCGGATCTGGTTTACTCTCGACTTGATAGCGTCCTTATCGCCTGCTCCGTCAACAATGATAGTATTTTCCTTCTGAATTACTATCTGCTTAGCCTGACCAAGCTGTTCGATAGTTGTTTCTGTAAGCTCAAGACCAAGCTCGCTGGAGATAACTTCGCCGCCTGTGAGAACTGCGATATCCTTGAGCATTTCTTTTCTTCTGTCACCGAATCCGGGAGCCTTAACTGCGGCAACCTTGAATGTTCCTCTGAGGTTGTTAAGGATGATAGTTGTAAGAGCCTCGCCCTCAACGTCCTCTGCAATGATAACGAGCTTTCTGCCCATCTTAACGATCTGCTCGAGAAGCGGGAGAATTTCCTGAATAGAAGAGATCTTCTTATCTGTAATAAGAACGAAAGCGTCATCATAAACAGCTTCCATCTTGTCTGTATCCGTAACCATATAAGGAGAAATATAACCTCTGTCGAACTGCATTCCCTCAACTACTTCGCTGTATGTTTCAGCAGTTTTGCTCTCCTCGATAGTGATAACGCCGTCGGAAGTAACCTTTTCCATAGCCTCTGCAATAAGCTTTCCAACGTTTTCATCGGCAGAAGAAACTGTGCCGACTCTTGCGATATCCTCTGTTCCCTCAACAGCCTTTGAATTAGCTATAATAGACTCAACGGCAGTATCAACAGCCTTAGCGATACCCTTTTTCAGAACCATCGGATTTGCTCCGGCAGCAATATTCTTCATACCCTCGCGAACGATAGTCTGAGCGAGCAGAGTAGCGGTTGTTGTACCGTCTCCGGCAGCGTCGTTGGTCTTTGTAGCAACTTCCTTAACGAGCTGTGCGCCCATATTCTCGAAAGCGTCCTCAAGCTCGATGTCCTTAGCAATAGTAACGCCGTCGTTTGTGATGAGCGGAGCGCCGAACTTCTTATCATGAACATCGTTTCTGCCCTTAGGTCCCATAGTGATTCTTACAGTGTCAGCAAGCTTATCAATACCAGCCTGAAGGGATTTTCTTGCGTCCTCGCCGTATTTAATATCTTTAGCCATAATAAATCAATCTCCTTTTATTATAATATGTTATGTTCTCCGTCTGAATACACGGAAATAAAGTTATCAATCTTTATGAAATCAGTCAACAACAGCAAGGATATCTTCCATTTTTACAATGATATACTCCTCGCCCTCAAGCTTAACGTTTGTTCCTGAATACTTGGAAATAAGAATCTTATCGCCCTTATTAACCTCCATTTTAACATCGGCTGTTCCCGGACCTACTTCATCGACTTCGGCAACCTCAGGCTTTTCCTTAGCCGAACCTGAAAGAATAATTCCGCTTTTTGTTGTTTCCTCTGCCTCAACCATTTTTACGACAACTCTGTCCTGTAAAGGTTTGATAGTCATAATATATACCTCCTAAAAAATAATCAAAACATTTCGGTTTAGCACTCCTATTCTCTGAGTGCTAATTATATTTTACCACCTTTTTTCAATAAATCAAGTATATTCTGCAAACTTTCACAAACTTTGGCGTTTTGCACAATTAATTCAACATTATGTTGATAAATAACCGTTGATTTTTTGTTGATTTCCATATTGATATACTTATTATTCATCAACATACAAATTTTGTGAATCTTGCGTGAAATCGCATGAAAAGACTTGCAATTAAATTCTTATTATGATATAATATCTATTGTATTTATTTGAATTGCCGTAATATGCGGCAGATTGGAGATTATTATGAAACTGAAAAAATTTATAGCTTCTGCTGCTGCCGCTTTTTCAATGTCGGCAATGGCGATCTTTACCGCAATGTCCGCTTTTGCCGAGGATGCAACTGCTGCAACCGAGGCTTCAAGCGATAACGCAGGCGGCGGAGGCAGTCTTCTTATGACATTCTTCCCGCTTATCATTATGTTTGTTCTCCTTTATTTCATCGCTATCAGACCGCAGAAAAAGAGAGACAAGGAAATGAAAGAAATGCAGAGCAATCTTCAGGTCGGCGACGAGGTCATCACAGGCGGCGGTATTGTCGGAATCGTTGTCCGCACAGGCGACGACACGGTTGTTATCGAAACAGGCGGCGAAAGACATAAACTCAGAATCAAAACATGGGCAATTACTGAAAACGTTACGGCTGCTGAGCGTTATAAGGAAATGAAAGCCGCTGCCGCAAACAAAAAGTCTGAAAGCGCCGGACTTGCTTCCGCACAGCTCGTTGACGATGACGCCGATGAGAAGAAAAAGTCTAAGAAGAATAAAAAAGAAGAAGAATAATCAAAATAGCCTCCGCATAGAATTGAAAGAACAATTCTTTTTGCGGAGGTTTTCTTATGCGAAGTAACCGTCAGAGCATATGGACAAACAGTCTGCTGAGCTTTATAGCTTCTGCCGCTGTCGGAATATTATCCACACTTATTATAACAGCGTTAACGGCTTTATTTGCATTTTTATTTATAAGCGACCTGAGAGCGATCCGCTTTATTTCACTGATCCCACTTTTCACAGGAGCTTTTTCCGGCTCCTTTTTCTGCGGTAAGCACAGACGGAAAAAAGGTCTCATCGAAGGCATTATATGCGGAGTTTTGCTGTATCTCGCTCTCCTCGTATTCGGAATCGTCTTTACAGGAAGCCTTGCGGGATTAAAAAAACTGCTCCTGCTTGTTGTCTCAGGAGCAATCGGCGGTGTGACCGGAGTTAATTCAAAAAGACCGAAAAGTCTTAGAACGTGAATACAAGAATTAATAATTTCCCGAATAATCCTCCATAAGCTTGAACTTAATGTCATAATAAGAGATCTTTCCGTCCTCCTCAACATGAGCGCACTTCGCCGGAACAGTATCCCCAACGCCGTATTGACTGCTTACGGCATCATAAAACTCATTGTAGGTTCTGACGTGCTTACCGTTTATCTCAGTTATAAAATCGCCCTCTTCAAGCTCTGTGTTGAAAATATCGGCATCCTCGCTTATGGAATCTATATAAATTCCGGAGAAATCGTCCGGCAGCTCAAATCCGAGAAATTCCTCGATACGAAGAACATTTGCCGCATTTGACATATCAACAAGCTGAATGCCTATTCTGAAGCGTCCGCTGACATATCCCTGACTGATAAGCTCTTCTATAACCGGAAGAGCTTCGTTTGTTGTTATTGCAAAGCCAAGCCCTTCAAAGCTGCTGCTTACATATTTGGAAGAGGTTATTCCGATCACCTGTCCATACATATTTACAAGAGCGCCGCCAGAATTTCCCGGACTGATATCGGCATTCGTCTGAATACAATCCATTTCAAAGGATGTGCCGTCGCTTCTTATTTTTCTGTGTAAAGCGGAAATAATTCCGTCCGTAACAGTGCTTGAAAGATTAGCCGGATTTCCTATGGCAACAACCTGTTCTCCGACTATAGCTTCATCGGAATCGCCGAGAGTCGCCGGAACAAGATTTGCTCCGTCAACCTTTATAACTGCGATATCTGTTTTAACATCTCTGCCGATTATTTCCGCTTCATAGGATTTATCATCCAGGGTGTTAACAATATGGAAACCGTTCTCTTTAAGAACATGAGCATTTGTTATGATATATCCATCTTCTGAAAAAACGATTCCCGAACCGGTTCCGACAGAATTTCCAAAAGAAACGTCCGATTTTGAATCATAGGTGTATATCTCAACGATAGAGGGCTTTACAAGCTGAGCAACTCCGGCTATTGTATATTTGCCGTTTTCATCAGGAGCAACGGCCTCTGTATTGGCGTTCTCCGGCTTTGATTCCTTGCAGAACAGCACCTGCTTTGTTGCTGCCATTTTTTCAATCGCCTGCCGGCTGTTCATAATATCGCTTACTATTCCAAATCCGGCAAAAGAAGCTGACCCGATAATAAGAGTAAGGAACAGAACTATTGCTGCCGTTTCTCCCTTAGTTCTTTTAATTTTCTTCTTAATAACACTTTCAGAGCCGCTCTCAGTCTCCGGCTGTTTTTTTTCAAGCTCTTCAAAGCCTATAGGTTCATACATAAATGCATCGTAATCAACCCCATAATTATGATTCTGAACGCTTTCAGAGGCTTTCTGTTCATCATTTTGAATTTCCGTACTTGTTTCCTCCGCATCAGGCTTTTCAGGTTCTGTAATATGCATAGTGATTTCATTTTCTCTGTCGTCCATAAAAAATCCTTTCCTGAATTAAAAATATATAGGTTACATAAAAATTTAATTTTCTTTCTTTTTCAAATCCGGAATCTGAAGAATAAATTCCGTATATTCGCCGTAAACGCTTTTAACAACGATATGTCCTTTATGAAGATGAGCTATTTTTCTTGAAATAGACAAACCAAGACCAAGTCCCGTGGCATCCTTTCCTCTTGATGAATCCGTTTTATAGAATCTGTCAAAAACCTGCTGGATCTCTGAATCCGTAAGACCTTCGCCGGTATTTTTAACCGCTATTTCATTCATCCCGTCATTTCTTTCGATACGGAAAGAAAGCGTTCCTCCTGTATCAATGAATTTAACGGCATTTTCAACAAGATTATATATAACCTGCTGAATAAGATCAGCGTCGGCAACGGCAATGAGTCTGTCGCTGTCAAGGCCTTCAACCTCGAGATTTTTAGCTTCTATCTTCTTCTCAAACATAAGAACTGTCTGAATAACAAGATCGGTAAGATTAGTTTCGCTGAAATTAGGAGTCATGGTTCCCGATTCAAACTTTGTCATATTCAGCATGGAAGAGATAAGTATTTTCAGTCTTTTTATTTCATTATTAACAAGAATAAGATATTCGCTTTGTTTCGATTTTGGAATAGTTCCGTCGATAATTCCTGAAACAAATCCGCCGATAGTAGTCATAGGAGTACGAAGCTCATGGGAAACATTGGCAATAAAGGTTTTTGAAACATCCTCGCTGTTTTCAACATTTGCCGCAAGAACGTTTATATATTCAGTTATCGCTTTAGGAATACCGTCAATATCAGTACTAAGCTTTTCCGTAAAATCATTCTTTGCATATTTTTCGCTTATTCTAAGAAAATCATATTCATATGCGGCAAGCTTTTTCATACGCTTTTTAAGCATAACATACGACAAATATATTGCCGCCAACGCAATGATCACATAATAAATAATCAATTTCTGTGTAAATTTATTAATACTGTCTGTTTTTCCGCAAAAGAGAATATATATTTTTTCTGCCGATTCATGATTATCATGCCTCAGAACAGCCTTAGTTCCATAAATCAGATATGGTTCATTTTTAGAAAGGGAACTTGAATCCATATCAAGATAGCGTTTATCCTTACCGTCAACGGCTTTTTTTACGCTTTCCGAAAGAGATTCGGTTTTATCCGAAGGCTTTAATACATTATTATAAGGAGTTAATTCGTTTAAAAGCTTTTCATCATAATCAGAAGCTGAAAGGATACATTCTCCATCCTTATCATAAAGATATATTTTCAATCTGTATTCGTTTGAAAAATAAAAGTGGAGCTTGTGAATTGAGTCGCTTGAAATGCTTCCGCTTGCATTATATTCCTCTTCAAGGCATTTTATAAAAAGTTTTCCGTTTGATTCAAGGTCTTTAAGCTTTGAATTTTTAAATACTCTTGCGCTTGCAGAAATTACAATTACTCCTAAAAATAAAAGAACAGAAATTATAACAATAAATGAAAATTTGAACAGCTTATAATAAGAACTTTCCTTATAATTCAATAAAAACACCTCACATGAAGACAGGTTCTCATAACAAAACAGGGGACAAATGTCCCCCGCCTTACTTTTTAAGGCAACACCGCACAAAGATTATGCGGCAGATATGTGAATAAAATTCCTGACAGACTATGAAGCCTGTTATTCTTCTTCATCTGCTTCAAACTTATATCCTACGCCCCATACTGTTTTGAGCGTCCACTTATCAGACACACCCTCAAGTTTTTCACGCAGGCGCTTGATATGCACGTCTATAGTTCTTGAATCGCCGTAATACTCAAATCCCCACACTTCGTCAAGAAGCTGGTCACGGGTATAAACTCTGTTAGGATTTGAAGCAAGATAGAAAAGCAGCTCAAGCTCTTTCGGAGGCGTATCTATAGTTTTTCCGTTTACTTTAAGCTCATAGCGAGCCATATTAACGGAAAGCTTATCGTAATGAACCTCTTTTATTTCCGGCTCGGCGCTGCCTGATCCGACACGTCTTGTAACGGCATTGATACGGGCAATAACTTCCTTTGCATCAAAAGGTTTAACGATATAGTCGTCCGCACCAAGTTCAAGACCGATTACCTTATCGATCGTTTCACCCTTTGCCGTTATCATAATGATCGGAACATTGGATTTTTTTCTTATCTCCCGGCAAACCTGCCAGCCGTCCATTCCGGGAAGCATTATATCAAGAAGAACCATATCCGGTTTAAGAGCATTGAATTTAACAACGGCTTCTTCTCCGTCATGAGAAAGGATAACGCCATATCCGTCTTTTTCGAGGTAAAGTCTGAGAAGATCGCAGATATTCTTATCATCGTCAACAATAAGAACCTTTAAACTTTTTTCATTTGCCATTTTTCTTAGCTCCTTTTCTTTATTATTCCAAAATTTAATTATAATCTATATTAATTATACCGCACATTTCATTTTTTGTCAATCGAATTTACACTGTTTGTACTATATTTTTTTGAATAGAGGCAGCACCACACAAAGCCCTCCTTACGACTTTATGTGGTGCTGCCTGTATTATATAGAAAATAACAAAAAACTGCCGCATAATTATGCAGCAGTCCTGTTTTTATATCGAATCTGCGATCAAACGAGCTTAATGATAGCCATTTCAGCAGCGTCGCCACGGCGTGGACCGATCTTTACGATCTGTGTATAACCGCCGTTTCTGTCGGCATACTTAGGAGAGATCTCGTCGAAAAGCTTCTTTGCAACGGATTCCTTTGTAACATAAGCTAATACCTGACGCTTGGAGTGCAGATCATCATTTTTACCGATAGTAATCATTTTTTCTGCAACAGCACGAACTTCCTTTGCTCTTGTAACGGTTGTTTCAATCTGACCGTTTTCAAGAAGGAAAGTTACCATGCCTCTGAGCATAGCCTTTCTATGATCAGTTGTTCTGCCCAGCTTTCTTGTACCCGGCATTGTATTTCACTCCTTTTCGTATCAGTGCGCAAAACGCACATTTTATGGTTTATTCCTCTTCAGAGCTAAGATCGAAGCCAAGTGACTGGAGCTTCTCTTTTACCTCATCGAAAGATTTCTTTCCAAGGTTTCTAACCTTCATCATTTCTTCCTCAGACTTGTTGATCAAGTCATCAACGGTATTAATTCCGGCACGCTTTAAGCAATTGAATGAACGCACCGATAAGTCAAGATCCTCAATGGTCATCTCAAGGATTTTTTCCTTACCCTTTTCGTCCTTTTCAACAAGGACCTCAGCAAGTCCAGATTCCTCTGAAAGGTCAATGAACAGCTTCAGATGCTCGTTGAGGAGATTGGCTGCCTGTGATAATGCTTCTTTTGCAGATATTGTACCGTCGGTCCAAACCTCCATTGTAAGCTTATCATAGTCGGTAACCTGACCCAGACGAGTATCCTCGACCGTGTAGTTTACCTTCAGAACAGGAGTATAGATGCTGTCTACAGCGATCACATCAACCGGAAGGCTTATCTGCTTCTTATTGCGTTCTGCCGAAACATAGCCTCTTCCTCTGTCGATAGTGATTTCCATATAAAGCTTAGCGTCTTTTCCCAGCGTTGCAATATGCATACCGGGATCAAGAATATTAACCTCAGAGTCGGTTTTTATATCTCCGGCGGTTATTTCGCATTCGCCCTCTGCCTCTATATAGACCGTTTTCGGGCCTTCTCCGTAGAGCTTAGCAGTAAGACCCTTGATGCTGAGAATGATTTCTGTTACATCCTCTTTTACACCCGGAATAGTTGACAACTCATGGTGAACCGTACCGTCCTTGCCAGAAAGCTTTACGGATGTTACAGCCACACCAGGAAGTGAGGAGAGCAGCACACGTCTGAGGCTGTTTCCAAGTGTAATACCGTATCCACGCTCCAGCGGTGCTAAAACGAATTTGCCGTATTTGCCGTCACTTTTAAGCTCGACAATATCAATATCAGGCTTATTAATTTTTTCCAGCATAAAAACCCTCCTATTTCACAATAACTGTTTATTTCGAGTTCTGATGAATCAAGTAAATTATTATTACTTGGAGTACAGCTCGACGATAAGGTGTGTTGCAACCTCGTAATCAATATCATCAGCCGAGGGAAGACGATTTACTGTTGCAGAGAAATCATCCTTATTAGCTGTGAGCCAAACAGGAACAAGTCTGTCTTTTGTTTCCTCAACAGTAGCCTTGAACTTATCAGAGGTTCTGTCTTTTTCACGAAGAGCGATAACATCGCCCGGCTTAACTCTGTAGGAAGGGATATTAACCTTCTGTCCGTTTACAGTATAGTGGCTGTGAACGACAAGCTGTCTTGCTTCTCTTCTTGTAAGAGCGAGACCCATTCTGAAAACAACGCTGTCGAGTCTTGATTCAAGACAAGTGATCAGGTTATCACCGGCTTTGCCCTCCATCTTTGAAGCAATCTCGAAGTAGTGATAGAACTGCTTTTCGAGCACGCCGTAGATGAACTTGAGCTTCTGCTTTTCTTTAAGCTGAAGACCGTATTCAGAGATCTTCTTTCTGTTATTTGCATTCTTAAAGCGGATAGATTCTTTCTTGGAAACGCCCATAACTGCGGGGCTGATACCCAGGTATCTGCACTTTTTAAGAATTGGTTCTTTCTGTACTGCCATTTTAAAACACCTCCTATATGATTAGACACGACGTCTCTTAGGCGGACGGCATCCATTATGCGGGATAGGGGTTACATCCTTGATCATTTTAACCTCAAGGCCAACTGTCTGAAGCGCTCTGATAGCTGCTTCACGACCGGCGCCCGGTCCCTTAACGTAAACTTCAACATTCTTAAGACCGTGCTCCATAGCAGCCTTTGCTGCTGTTTCTGCTGCTGTCTGAGCTGCGAACGGAGTTGATTTCTTAGAACCTCTGAAACCAAGCTCGCCAGCGCTTGCCCATGAAATAGCGTTTCCGGCTGCGTCTGTGATAGTTACGATTGTATTATTGAAAGTGGACTGAATATGAACTGCGCCGCTTTCGATGTTCTTACGCTCTCTACGTCTTCTGATTGTAGAAACCTTTTTACCCTTCTGCTGTGCCAAAGCTCATAACCTCCTTACTTCTTCTTGTTAGCGATAGTCTTAACAGGACCCTTACGAGTTCTTGCGTTTGTCTTTGTTCTCTGTCCTCTTACAGGAAGACCCTTACGGTGACGAACGCCTCTGTAGCAGCCTATTTCAACAAGTCTTTTGATGTTAAGAGCAACCTCACGGCGGAGGTCTCCCTCTACTGTATAATTTGCGTCGATATAGTCACGAAGCTTAGCTACGTCCTCTTCAGCGAGATCCTTTACTCTTGTATCCGGATTTACGCCTGTATCAGCGAGGATAGTTGTTGCAGTCTGACGACCGATTCCGTAGATATAAGTGAGACCGATTTCGATTCTCTTATTCTTTGGAAGGTCAACACCGGCTATTCTTGCCATTTTTTAATTGCACCTCCATTAATGCGTTTCGGGGATTAACCCTGACGCTGCTTATGCTTTGGGTTTTCGCAGATTACCATAATTCTGCCTTTACGTTTAATAACCTTGCACTTTTCGCAAATAGGTTTTACTGAAGGTCTGACTTTCATTGAAAATACCTCCTTTAGCGGATATGGGATACTCTGTTTGTTGTTCAGATACCCTGTATTCTTTACTTAACACGCCATGTGATTCTGCCTTTTGAAAGATCGTACGGAGACATTTCAAGCTTTACCTTATCACCTGGCACGATTCTGATATAATTCATTCTGAGCTTGCCGGAAACGTGTGATAAAACCTCGTGACCGTTTTCAAGCTGAACCTTGAACATTGCATTAGGCAGTGCGTCTGTTACAACGCCCTCAACCTCGATTACATCTTCCTTGGACACCTTGCATAACCTCCCTTTACTCAGCCGCTTTGATTTCGCTCAGCAGTTTTCTGAGTTTTTTATCAGTTATATCGTTTAAATCTATCATACTGTTTGTCATATGGATGTGTTTGATGCTTTTTCGCTTCGGGCTTGAAAGCCGTCTGCTTTTGCCGTCTGCGATCATGCAGTATTTTCCGGATATTCCGATCACTGCGAAGAAGCCTCCGCAGTCTCTTCCGGCATCCGCTATAACAACCGAGCCTTTACTTAGCTTCACAATATATTCCCTCCGTCAGGGCTGTGTCATAATGACGGGACCGTCAGGAGTTATTGCGATTGTATGCTCGAAATGAGCTGACAGCGAACCATTCTTGGTAACCACAGTCCAGCCGTCCTTGAGAGTTTTAACATCGTCGCCCTTTACGTTTATCATAGGCTCGATGCATATCGTCATACCTGAGACAAGCCTTGAACCGTGACCTGTCCGTCCCCAGTTCGGTATCTCCGGCGATTCGTGAACCTCTCTGCCGATACCGTGGCCGCAGTAATTTCTTACGATTCCGTAGCCTCGTGAAGCACAATACTCTTCAACAGCATGAGAAATATCTCCGATTCTTGCGCCCACCTGAGCCTGAGCAATACCTTCATACAGGCTTTTCTCAGTTACCTCAAGCAATGCCTTAGCTTCATCAGAAATTTTACCAACAGGAAAAGTCCAGCAGCTGTCGCCGTTGAAGCCTTTATAAGCGGCTCCGGTATCAATGCTGACAATATCGCCTTCCTTAAGCCTGTGGCTTGCTTTCGGGATTCCGTGAATTACCTCTTCATTAACTGAAATACAGGCATTTGCAGGAAATCCATAAAGACCTTTAAAGCAGGATTTACAGCCGTGTCTTGCGTAATATTCGCCGACAAGCTTATCAACATCGAGCGTTGACATACCCGGCTTTAATCTTTCGCCCGCATACCATATTGCGCCGCAGGTAATTTTACCTGCTTCACGCATTATGGCGAGTTCGGACTTTGATTTGATAGTAATACTCATCAGTTCTCTGCTCCTACTGCTGCAAGAGTGAGCTTTGATGTCTCAGCAACCTCTTCCTGACCCTCTACGGTAACAAGCTTGCCCTGTTTTTCGTAGTAATCCTTTAAAGGAGCTGTTTTTTCGTGATAAGTTGCGAGTCTTTCGAGAACGACTTCCGGCTGATCATCCTTGCGGATAACAGTTTTATCGCCGCACTTATCGCAAACGCCCTCAACCTTGGAAGGCTTATAATCGATATGGTAAGAAGCTCCGCAGCCCTGGCAGACTCTTCTGCCTGAAACTCTCTGCTTGATAGTCTCATCGGCCACGTTAATTTCGATAACCTTATCGATCTTAATGTTCATAGCGTCAAGAGCCTCTGCCTGCGGAACTGTTCTTGGGAAACCATCGAGGATAAAGCCGTTCTGGCAGTCATCCTGAGCGATTCTCTCTTTAAGAATTCCGATTACGATTTCATCGGAAACGAGAGCGCCGGAATCCATAGCAGCCTTAGCCTTAAGACCATACTCGGTGCCGTTTTTAGCAGCCTCACGAAGAATATTGCCTGTTGAAATCTGCGGGATATTCAAAGCTTCGGAAACGACCTCAGCCTGTGTTCCCTTTCCTGCGCCGGGAGCGCCTAAAAAGATAAGGTTCATAAAACGTTCCTCCTTTACTTTAAGAAGCCCTTATGATGACGCATCATAAGATGTGATTCAAGTGTTCTTGTTGTTTCAAGCGCAACGCTTACCGAGATAAGAATTGTAGTACCGCCCATTGAAAGCGACTGAAGATTTCCGTCAGCCATACCCATGAAGATCGGGATAACGGCAATAACTCCGAGGAAGAAAGCTCCGACCAGAGTGATCTTTGAAAGAACCTTCTGAATGTAATCGGAAGTAGGCTTACCGGGTCTTATACCGGGAATGCCGCCGTTGCTCTGACGAAGGTTATTAGCCATTTCAACTGGATTATACTGAATTGAAACATAGAAATAGTTAAATGCGATGATCAGTAAGAAGTACATAACAGCGTAAGTCCAGCTTGTTCTGCTGAAGAACTGACAGAATCCGTGATAGAATCCTGAAGTTTTGGTATCAGGCTTGAAAAGCTGAATTGTCTGCGGAAGAGCCATAAACGACATAGCGAAGATGATAGGCATAACGCCGCTCATGCAAACTTTTATCGGGATATGTGTTTTCTGTCCGCCGTACTGTTTTCTTCCTACAACACGCTTTGCATACTGTATCGGAATTCTTCTTTCTGATTCGTTCATGAAAACGATGAAAGCGATTTCCGCAATTAAGAAGATAAGATAACCGATCGATACGAAAAGATATTTCTGCGGCTGTCTCTTTGTAAGATCAATGAGAAGACCGGCGTCGGTCGGGAATCTTGCAGCGATACCTGCAAAGAGCAGCATAGAAATACCGTTTCCGATACCCTTATCGCTTATTCTGTTGCCCATCCATACAACGAGCGCAGCGCCTGCAACGAAGCAGAGAATAATTACTGCTGCGGAGAAATAATGAGCGAAATCTTTTCCGAGATATTTAACAGCCGCTCTGCCGTTTGAATCTGTCATTCGTGTCAGCGTTATATAATAAGCGTAAGACATAATGAATGCAAGACCGATTGAAACGAAAGACGTTATCTTTTCAATTTTCTTTCTTCCCTCTTCGCCCTCGTTTTTCAGACGTTCAAGAGGCGGCAGCGCATATGTTAAAAGCTGCATTATGATCGAAGCGTTGATGAACGGTGTGATTGATAATGAGAATATGGTGGATTGTGAAAGCGCACCACCGGTAATTACGTTCAGATATTCAAGGAAGTTTCCGTCTGTTGCGTTGCTGTCCATCCAGGTTTTTACAACCTCTGCATTAAGGAACGGAACAGTTACGGCGCTTCCGAATCTGAAAATGATGATCATGAGTAATGTGTAAAGGAGTTTTTTACGGATTTCCGGAACTCCCCAAGCCTTTTTCAGGGTCTGGAACACCTTACATCACCTCTGCCTTCCCGCCAGCCTTTTGGATTTTTTCGATAGCGCTCTGTGAGAATTTAGCAGCCTTTACAGTTAAATTAGAAGTAAGCTCTCCGTTGCCGAGGATCTTAACGCCGTCATAAACCTTTTTAACAAGGCCTGAAGCCATAAGAAGCTCTGTATCAACAACAGTACCGTCCTTAAACTTGTTAAGATCAGATACGTTAACGATAGCATACTTTGTTGCGAAGATGTTCTTGAAGCCTCTCTTAGGAATTCTTCTTGTAAGAGGCATCTGTCCGCCTTCAAAACCGATTCTTACGCCGCCGCCTGAACGTGCATTCTGACCCTTATGGCCCTTACCGGCGGTCTTTCCGTTTCCGGAACCGTGACCTCTTCCGATACGCTTAACAGCCTTGTTTGAATCCGGTGCTGGAGTTAATTCATGAATTTTCATATAGTTGCACCTCCTTGCTTACGCTTCTGTAACCTCAACGAGGTGTGAGATCTTGTTGATTTTGCCCTGTGTCTGCTCATTATCGGGCTGAGTAGTTACGTCGCCGACCTTTTTAAGGCCAAGTGACTGAGCAGTAGCAATCTGGTCTTTCTTTCTTCCGATAAGACTCTTAACGAGCTTGATATTTTTTGCCATGGTGTTACTGCCTCCTCTTAACCTAAAATTTCCTTAACAGTCTTGCCTCTCTTAGCGGCAACTTCCTTAGCGGAAACGCATGATGTAAGACCGTTTATTGTAGCTCTTACTACGTTGCAGGGGTTATTGGAACGAAGCGACTTTGTTCTGATGTCCTGGATTCCTGCAACCTCGATTACGGCACGAACCGGGCCGCCTGCGATAACGCCTGTACCGGGTGCAGCGGGCTTCATAAGAACTCTGCCTGCGCCGAATTCGCCGATGATCTCATGAGGGATCGTTGTTCCCTTAAGTGCGATCTTCTTAAGATTCTTCTTAGCGTCTTCGATACCCTTGCGGATCGCATCCGGAACTTCTCCGGATTTACCGAGTCCAAAGCCTACTGTTCCGTTGCCGTCGCCGACAACAACGAGTGCGGCAAACTTCATGATACGGCCGCCCTTAACAGTTTTTGAAACTCTGTTAATCGCAACAACCTTTTCAACGAATTCAGGAGCCTGTGTTTCAATATTAGCCATTGTTTTACCTCCCTCTTAGAACTTTAATCCGTTTTCACGTGCGCCTTCAGCGAGTTCCTTAACACGTCCGTGATAAAGGTAGCCGCCTCTGTCGAAAACAACTTCGCTGATACCCTTGTCTGCCGCATTCTTAGCGATCATTTCGCCGACCTTGCGGGCGCCTTCAACGTTGCCGCCGTTGCCCTCAAAGCCCTTATCCATGCTCGATGCAGAAGCAAGAGTAACACCGTTTACATCATCTATAATCTGAGCATAGATATGCTTTGTTGAACGGAACACATTGAGACGGGGACGCTCGGGAGTTCCTGAGATCTTAGCACGAACTCTGCGGTGTCTCTTTAATCTTGCCTTATTGCTGTCAAATTTCTTAATCATAGCAATTTGCTCCTTCTAATTACTTCTTGCCCTTACCGGCCTTACCTTCCTTGCGGATGATATGTTCGCCGGCATATCTGATTCCCTTGCCCTTATAAGGCTCAGGCGGACGCTTTTCACGAACTTCAGCTGCAAACTGACCTACAGCCTGCTTGTCGATACCGCTTACAACGATCTTGTTTGGCTGAGGAACATCGAGCTTGATAGCGTCTGTTTCCTCGATAACAACAGGATGCGAATAACCAAGGTTAAGAGTAACCTTTGTTCCCTGCTTTGCAGCACGGTAGCCGACACCCTCGATCTCGAGAGTTTTTGAATATCCGTTTGTAACACCTTCAACCATGTTGGCGATAAGTGTTCTTGTAAGACCGTGAAGTGAACGATGCTTCTTATCGTCGCTTGGTCTTGTAACTGTGATTACACCTTCAGCAACCTCAATGCCGAGCTCTGTGCTGAACTGTTTTGTAAGCTCGCCCTTGGGTCCCTTAACTGTGATAAGGTTGTTTTCGTTTTTAACCTCTACACCTGCAGGAATGCTGATGGGCATTTTACCGATTCTTGACATATCAGCTTCCTCCTAATTACCAGATATATGCGAGAACTTCGCCGCCGACATTAAGCTCTCTTGCTTTCTTGTCTGTAACGATTCCCTTTGAAGTTGAAACGATTGCGATACCAAGGCCCTTTCTGACCTTTGGCATATCTGCGCAGCTTGAATAGATACGCAGACCGGGCTTAGAAACTCTTCTAAGACCTGTGATTACCGGAGACTTGTTGTCGCCGTATTTAAGCGTGATTCTGATAACACCCTGCTTGCCGTCCTCAATAAGCTGAAAGCCCTTTACATAGCCCTCGTCAACGAGAATCTGTGTAATATCCTTCTTAACTCTTGAAGCGGGAACGTCAACTGTGGCGTGCTTTGCAGTATTCGCATTACGAATTCTTGTTAAAAGATCTGCTATTGTATCAGTGATTTGCATGCCGAATGACCTCCTTTTCGTATTTTACCAGCTTGCCTTTTTAACACCCGGAATCTGACCGTCGTGAGCAAGCTCTCTGAAGCAGATACGGCAGATGCCGAACTTTCTGAGATATGCGTGCGGTCTGCCACAAATCTTGCATCTGTTATATGCTCTTGTGGAATACTTGGGAGTTCTCTGCTGCTTGTTGATCATTGCCTTCTTAGCCATTTTTATTCCTCCCTGATTACTTGATGAACGGAGCGCCCAGAAGTGTCAGGAGCTCTTTAGCTTCTTCATCAGTATTTGCTGTTGTGATGAAGTTGATATCCATACCTCTTACCTTGTCGATCTTATCGTATTCGATCTCAGGGAAGATAAGCTGTTCTTTGATACCGGTTGAATAGTTGCCCTTGCCGTCGAAAGAATTTGCATTGATTCCTCTGAAGTCACGAACACGAGGGAACGCAACATTGAAGAGCTTGTCAACGAACTCATACATCTTTTCAGCTCTGAGAGTAACCTTAACGCCGATCGGCATTCCTTCACGAAGCTTGAAGTTAGCAACAGACTTCTTGGCACGGCATACTACAGGCTTCTGACCTGTGATAGCAGCGAGATCAGTCATGATTGCGTCGATAACCTTAGCGTTGTCTTTAGCCTCGCCGGCGCCAACGTTGATAACTACCTTATCGAGCTTCGGAATCTGCATAACGCTCTTGTAACCGAACTTCTTCATCAATGCCGGAGCAACGTCGCTAACATAATAATCCTTTAATCTTGCCATTGTCGTTTCTCCTTTACATTATTCAAAAGACTTGCCGCACTTCTTGCAAAGGCGGAGCTTTTTGCCGTCTTCAAAAACGTGGCCGACTCTTGTAGCCTTGCCGCACTTAGGGCAAACGAGCTGAACCTTTGAAGCGTAAACAGGAGCCTCTGTTTTAACGATGCCGCCCTTTTCGCCCATTCTTGTCGGCTTAACGTGCTTTGTGATAATGTTGATACCCTCAACGATTACCTTATCCTCTTTAGGGCTAACTTCTAAAACCTTACCTGTTTTTCTGTCGCCCTTGCTGTTGAATTTATCCTCATACTTTCCGGTGAGAAGGATAACAGTGTCACCGGTTTTTACGTGTACCTTACTCATAATCGAATGACACCTCCATTAAAGAACTTCCGGTGCGAGGCTGAGAATTTTTGTATACTCCTTTTCACGGAGCTCCTTAGCAACCGGTCCGAAGATACGAGTACCCTTTGGGTTCTTATCTTCTTTAATAATAACAGCAGCGTTCTCATCGAAGCGGATATAAGTTCCGTCCTCTCTTCTGAGACCCTTTGCTGAACGAACGATAACTGCCTTTACAACATCGCCCTTCTTTACAACGCCTCCGGGTGTTGCTTTCTTAACTGAAGCAACTACAACATCGCCGATATTGGCATATCTGCGGCGTGTACCTCCCAGAACTCTGATACACATAAGCTCCTTAGCGCCTGTGTTATCAGCGACTTTAAGATAAGTCTGCATCTGTATCACAGCGAGTTCCTCCTTTCAAGCATAAAGCTTATATCAAAATTACTTAGCTTTTTCAATGATATTTGTTACACGCCATCTCTTATCCTTTGAAAGCGGACGTGTTTCCATAACCTCAACGCGATCGCCGATTCTGCACTCATTGTTTTCATCGTGAGCCTTAAGCTTAACGGTACGCTTGATGATCTTCTTATAAAGCGGGTGTTTAACGTTATCAACGATAGCAACTACGACGGTTTTATCCATCTTATCGCTTACAACCTTACCTACTCTTGTTTTTCTAAGGTTTCTCTCAGTAGACATTAGCTAAATCCTCCCTTTCTTACTGCTCAGCGCTAAGCTCTGCCTCACGCAGAGTTGTTTTAATGCGGGCAATATCCTTTTTAACAGCCTTTAAACGAGCTGTGTTATCAAGCTGATTTATAGCGTGCTGAAAGCGGAGCGCAAAAAGCTCTTCCTTCAGGCTGCTGAGCTTCTCGTTGAGCTCATCAACTGACATTTCTCTGATTTCTGATGCCTTCATTACTGCTCAACCTCCTGCTCTGCTTTAGTAACAAACTTACACTTGATAGGAAGCTTATGCATAGCAAGACGCATAGCTTCTCTTGCAGTTTCCTCCGAAACACCCTTGATCTCGAAAAGAACTCTGCCCGGCTTAACTACTGCAACCCAGTATTCAGGCGAACCCTTACCGGAACCCATTCGTGTTTCTGCCGGTTTTTCTGTGATAGGCTTATCAGGGAAAATCTTGATCCAAACCTGTCCGCCTCTCTTGATATAACGAGTCATAGCGATACGGGCAGACTCGATCTGGTTGGAAGTGATCCATGAAGGCTCAAGAGCCTGGAGACCGTAATCGCCGTAAGTTACCTTATTTCCTCTGTATGCCTTACCCTTTAAGCGTCCTCTGTGGACTCTGCGGTATTTAACTCTTTTTGGAAGCAGCATTACTGGTTACCTCCTTCTCTTTTTGCATCACGGTTGAAATTTCTTCCGCCGCGTCTGTTTCCGTCACGTCTGTCGTCACGGCGGCGTCTGTCGTTATTCTTAGGTTCGTTCTTCTTCTCGATCTTTTCTCTCTGAGCAGCAGCCTTAGCAGCGTCGCCCTTAAGAACCTCGCCCTTATAGATCCAAACCTTTACGCCGAGCTTTCCGTAAGTTGTATCAGCCTCTGCGAAGCCGTAATCAATATCGGCACGGATTGTCTGAAGCGGAATAGTACCCTCGTGGTAGCTTTCGCTTCTTGCGATTTCAGCTCCGGCAAGTCTGCCTGAAACCTTAACTTTGATACCCTTTGCGCCGAGACGCATTGTTCTGCCGATAGACTGCTTCATAGCACGTCTGAATGAAACTCTGTTTTCGAGATCAAGAGCGATCTTCTCAGCAACGAGCTGGGAATCCATATCAGGCTGCTTAACCTCAACAATATTGATGAAAACCTGCTTCTTCATCATAGCTTCGAGCTTAGCTCTGAGCTTTTCGATTTCTGCGCCGCCTCTGCCGATTACGATACCGGGCTTAGCGCAGTGGATGTGAATTCTAACCTTATCGGCGAAACGCTCGATTTCGATTCTCGGAACACCTGCTGCATACAAGCTCTTCTTAATGAAGTTACGAACATTGTAGTCCTCAACGAGAGTGTCGCCGAAATCTGCCTTATTGGCATACCAGCGTGAATCCCAATCCTTAATAACGCCGACACGAAGACCGTGCGGATTAACTTTCTGGCCCATTATTCAAACCTCCTTGGGATTATTCTTTTTCTTTAAGAACAACTGTGATGTGTGATGTTCTCTTAAAAATTCTATATGCTCTGCCCTGTGCTCTTGGCATGATTCTCTTCATGATAGGACCCGGTGTTACGAAACACTCGGCAACATAAAGATTATCTTTATCCATGCTGAAGTTATTTTCGGCATTTGCCTGAGCGGACTTTATAAGCTTTGCAACGATAGGACTTGCAGCCTTCGGAGTAAGATCTAAAGTAGCCAAAGCGATGTCAACAGGCTTGTTTCTGACAAGGTCAAGAACAATCTGCACCTTTCTGGGTGATATACGAGCATTTCTTAAATAAGCTCTTGCTTCCATCTCTGAACTCCTCCTTCCGCTTATTTCTTACCGTTGTTTGATGTTTTAGAGCCTGCGTGGCCCTTATAGGTTCTTGTAGGTGCGAACTCGCCGAGCTTATGACCTACCATGTCCTCTGTTACATAAACCGGAACGTGCTTGCGTCCGTCATGAACAGCGAATGTATGACCTACGAAATCAGGGAAAATTGTTGAAGAACGGCTCCATGTTTTAAGAACCTTCTTTTCGCCTGCTTCGTTCATAGCCACAACTCTCTTAAGAAGAACCTCCTGGACATAAGGTCCCTTTTTAATGCTTCTGCTCATTAATCAGTTCCTCCTTTCAGATTACTTGCCGTTGCGGCGCTTTACGATGAACTTATCTGTTCTGTGATGCTTTTTACGAGTCTTGTAGCCGAGTGCAGGCTTGCCCCAAGGGGTAACAGGTCCTGGACGGCCGACAGGCGATTTACCTTCACCACCACCGTGCGGGTGATCGCAGGGGTTCATTACAGAACCTCTTACAGTAGGTCTCCAGCCCATATTGCGGACTCTTCCTGCCTTACCGTAATTAACGTTCTCGTGATCGATGTTGGAAACCTGACCGATTGCAGCCTTGCATCCGATCGGAATCTTTCTCATTTCGCCGGAAGGAAGTCTGACAAGCGCATAAGCGCCTTCTTTACCCATAAGCTGAGCCTGATTTCCTGCGCTTCTTACGAGCTGAGCGCCCTTGCCGGGATAAAGCTCGATAGCGTGGATAAATGTACCAACCGGAATATCCTCAAGCTTAAGAGCGTTGCCGGGCTTGATATCAGCCTCCGGACCGGATTCAACCTTGTCGCCGACTTTAAGTCCGTTAGGAGCAAGGATGTATCTCTTTTCGCCGTCCTCATACTGAATGAGAGCGATGAATGCGCTTCTGTTAGGATCGTATTCAAGTGTAAGAACATTTGCGATCATGTTGTCCTTATCACGCTTGAAGTCGATAACACGGTATTTTCTTCTGTTGCCGCCGCCTCTGTGGCGAACTGTAATTCTGCCGTAGCTGTTTCTTCCCGACTTCTTCTTCATTGGTTCGAGAAGGCTTTTCTCCGGCTCAACCTTAGACAGAACCGAGTAATCAGTAACAGTCATCTGACGTCTCGAAGGTGTCGTAGGCTTATAGCTTTTAATAGCCATTTATTTCACTCCTTAAAATGCGTTTTTTGCGGGAGCATTACTCCCATACTTTCCGACCTTCGCTTAATTAAGCGGATCAGACCATACCCTCAAAGAATTCGATTGCCTTAGAATCCTCTGTAAGAGTAACGACAGCCTTTTTCCAGTCAGATGTTTTGCCAACAAATCTGCCGACTCTTTTTTCTTTTCCGTTGCAGTTAAGCGTATTAACCTTAGCAACCTTAACGCCAAAAAGAACTTCTACAGCCTTTTTGATCTCTGTTTTGTTGGCGTCTGTAGCAACCTTAAAGGTGTACTTTCCTGCCTGAAGTTCGTCCATTGACTTTTCAGTGATAACGGGCTTCAGAACGATATCCTGTGGTGCTTTCATTATGCGTACACCTCCTCGATCTTTCCAACGGCATTCTTAACAACGATGAGCTTATCGTAGTTGAGGATGTCGTAAACATTAAGAGTGTTTACAGCGGCAGTCTTAACACCTGGGATGTTAGCTGCGCTCTTGATAACCTTTGCGTCAGCCTCTGATGTTACGATAAGAGCCTTACCGTCAACGCCGAGAGCCTTGAGCATATTAACAACAGTCTTTGTCTTGTAGCCTTCAAGAGAAAGCTCGTTAAGAACGATCATGTTGTTATCGAGAACCTTAGCGGAAAGAGCGGACTTCATAGCGAGTCTTCTTACTTTCTTGTTAAGGGAATATCTGTAATCTCTGGGCTTCGGACCGAGAGCGATTCCGCCGTGTACCCACTGAGGAGCACGTGTCGAACCCTGTCTTGCATGGCCTGTACCCTTCTGTCTCCAGGGCTTTCTGCCGCCGCCGCTTACTTCTGTTCTTGTAAGAGTGGACTGCGTACCCTGTCTCTGATTAGCAAGGTAGTTAACTACCATTGCGTGCATTACAGCCTCGTTGGGAGTAATTCCGAATACAGCGTCTGAAAGCTCTGTTTCGGAAACCTGATTACCAGCCATATCGAATACTGAAATTGTAGACATTTACGTTTCCTCCTTCCTTAAGCCTTAACGCTGTCAACGATATAAACGATACCGCCCTTTGGACCAGGAACAGCACCCTTGATAGCGATGAGATTGTTTTCTGCGTCTATTTTAACTACTTCGAGATTCTGAACAGTAACCTGTTCTGCACCCATGTGACCAGCCATACCCTTACCCTTGTAGATTCTTGAAGGTGAAGAGCAAGCGCCCATAGAACCAGCCTGTCTGTGAACAGGACCTGTACCATGAGTTTCCTTAAGTCTGTGCTGATTGTGACGCTTGATTGCGCCCTGGAATCCCTTACCTTTGCTTGTTCCGACAACGTCGATAGCGTCGCCTACAGCAAATGTATCAGCCTTAACGATGTCGCCTACGTTGAGTGAATCGCAGTCATCAAGTCTGAACTCTTTAAGAGCAGCCTTATAACCTGCGTCAGCCTTATCGAAGTGACCCTTCATAGGCTTGTTCATTCTCTGAGCCTTAACGTCTCCGTAGCCGAGCTGAAGAGCTGCGTAACCGTCGTTTTCTACAGTTTTCTTCTGTACAACAACGCACGGACCGGCTTCAACAACTGTTACAGGAACAACCTTTCCTGTCTCGTCGAAGATCTGTGTCATACCGATCTTCTTACCGATAATACCTTTCTGCATATAGCATTTCCTCCTATAGGTTATTGGTTGATAATCAAGTTATCAACATGACCGGCGGTATACCGCCATTTCCGCATCCCGATGCGGCATTTTCAGCGTAAGCTGCGGTTAATTACTTAACCTCCATAACAACGTCTACGCCTGCGGGAATTTCAAGCTTATCAAGAGCAGCTGTTGTTTTCTCTGTAGGACGGATAACGTCTACGAGTCTCTTGTGAGTTCTCATTTCAAACTGCTCACGGCTGTCCTTATACTTATGAACAGCACGAAGGATTGTAACAACTTCCTTATCTGTAGGGAGCGGGATAGGTCCTGAAACTCTTGCACCGCTTCTCTTAGCTGCTTCAACGATCTTAGCTGCTGCAATATCAACAGTAGCGTGATCGTAGCCCTTGATCTTGAATCTGATTTTTTCGTTGACTGCCATTATTTTCGCCTCCTTAGGAAATATTATGGGGACGCAAATCTGGGATCTCACACGCTTCCGTGTGTTTCACGCTTTATCTGATAAAAAAACTCGAAAAACGGTATGTTTTCCGAGTAATCAGAATTTCAAGCGCACATAGTTATGGCATTATTAGTCTTACGCATACGCAAGCTGCGCAGATTTCAAAATACCACAAACTGTGTTCATTATCCCAATCGCCCGGTTTAAAATCGGACATACTCCACAGAAATTACCTGTCATACCGACAGCAACCTTCTGCTTCCTCGCATATCTTCTGCAGTCAGTACGCACACTGCGTACTCAACAGATATAATTATACCACTTCTTTCCTCAAAAAGCAATAGCTTTCCGAAGATTTTTTCGGAAAGCTATTGTAAATTTTTAGTGAATTAATAAAAGAAACTAACCAACAAGTCCCGAACGCTCGATTCCCTCTGTGAAATGCTTTTGCAGCAACACATAAAGAACAAGAATAGGAGTTATTGAAAGCAGACAGCCGGCTTCCTTCCAGACGATCAGCTCACGGGGATCTATCTTGACAGTCGCATCACTGAAAAGATGCTCGCTGAGTCTTGTATCAATATTATAAAGCATAGTTGCAACGGTATTGGTATTGGTGAAGAAAGTCGTGCTTACGTAATAATCGTTCCAGTACCATACGACCGAGAAAAGAAAAACAGTAAGGAAAGATGAAGCCGCATTGGGTATCATAACTCTTATAAAAGTCATAAAAGGACCGCATCCGTCGATATAAGCGGCGTCCTCAAGTTCTTTCGGGAGTCCCTTGAAGAACTGTCGGAAAATAAGTATCATAAGTCCCGAACGTATTCCGTTGGCTGTAATTGCCGGAAGATACATCGTAAGCATACTGTCGATAAGATTGATTGAAAACAGTCCCTTGATACCAAAGAATCTGAATTGCGCAAACAGCGGAAGAGAAATAACCTGCGGCGGAACAAGTATCATCATTATAACAATGAGAAAAAGAAATTTCTTCCCCTTAAAATTAAATCTCGCAAAGCCGTAGCCTGTTATTGCGCATGAAATTACCTGAACAAAGGAACAGCCTATATTCAGCAGCAAAGTTGTTTTAAGAGTCTTTCCAAAATCCATAGCTTTAATGGTTTCTTTCATGATTTCGATGGTATAGTGTCTCGGAATCCACATAACCGTAGGATCGTTCATATCGGCTCTGTCTCTGAAAGCGCAGCTTACCATATAAATAAGAGGATAGAGAATTACAAATCCCAGGCCGAAAAGAATAACGAATCTGAAAAAAGGCCAGATCTTTTCAAGTGCAGCTTTTCTTCTTACATAGCTGATCTCTTCCTTCGACATAGACTGCATACGGATTTTTTTCGCCTGCTTTTTGCTCATGCCGCTGCCGATCTCATGTTCGGACTTAACGACAGGAGCGGCGGTATTATCTGACATATTGCTCCACCTCCTTAATCGACCTCATAGTAAATAAATTTATTTACTATTGCGGAAATTATGCCGATGGCTGCAAAAACGATAAGGAAATATATCCACGCCATGGCCGAAGCCTCACCGTATTTCCATTCGCTCTTTGTCTCAAGAATACGCTTCATAACAGTATTCATCGGACTTGTAAACGAATCAATGACCGTAAAAATAAGATTCGCAAGAATAAAAGGACTCACATATGGGAAAGTTATCTTCCAGAAATATTCCCACGCCGTTGCGCCCTCCATCTGAGCGGCTTCCTTTGCCGACGGCGGAATATTCTGAAGAGCGGCAAGGAACAGGAGTATCTGTATTCCCGAACTCCATACTATTCCGAAAATGTTATCGGCAACGGCTGAAATTATGGTATTCATTTTATCGCTTAGTCCATATATTCCCAGAAACTGCATAAGCTCTCCGACGAGATCTGTGGAAAACATCGTAGAAAACTGCTCTGCTCCGGTATTGCCTGTAGATTCCATATCGCCGTTGATTATTTTGAAAACAGGTCCTGTAACGATAATTACAGGAAGGAAGAAAATCGCTCTTGAAAGAGTTCTTCCCTTGAATTTCTGATTAAGTATAACGGCGATAAACAGTGAAAAAATCAGGATAAGAGGCGTTTTCCAAAGAGTTTCAATAAGCATACTGCTAAGGTTATCGGTAAAATCACGGTCTTCATTCAGGGCATACGAATACATTCCAAGACCTTTCCATTCGGTCACTATTCCTCCCGTTTCGATCGTTACTTTATTGAATGAATACCAGAGCGATTTTCCCAGAGGAATAAGAAAAAACATCAGCGTTCCGACAAGCCAGAGCGAGATAAAACCGTATCCGTAAAGCGCCTTTCTTCTTTCATAAGGCATCCTGCGAACCTTTTTCTTTTTGTCTTTTACTTCTGTTTTAGCTGAAACAGCATTCTGTTCATTCATCAGAATCTGATACCTCCTTCCTCTTCAAGATCTGAAAGATAATAACGTGAGCCGTTAAAATCTATTGATTTTTCTTCAAAGTCAACGCTTATAACGTTTCCGTTTGAATAAGTTGTTGTGATATTATTACCGTCGTTTTCAGTTACGTAACCTGTAATGACAGCGTCGCTCACACTGCTGAGAATAGGTTCGATAAGCCTGTATTCAGCCGCAGCGGTTTCTATCCAGTTCTGATAGTTTGCGTAGTAATAAATATCAAATTCCGTATCTTTAAGCAAACTCGTTTCCTCATAAAGCATATCATAGCTGAGATTGCTTCCGGTGGCAGCCGCCATAAGCAGAAGCGTTTCCGAATCAGCGCTGCCGTTAACGGCGGTTGTAGAATATGGAATAATTCCATGCATTACAAGCTGATAGAACGGTATATCCTCGTCGAACATATCGAATCTGCTTGAAGAAAGCGGAACGTTCGTGATATGGCTCACATACGGCAGGGCATAAGCGTTTGCGCTGTCGGCAAGCATACCGTTTTCAAGGGAAGAATCAAGCTTCTTATAGCTTTCAACGAGCTGTTTCATCGTATCGCAGCGAGACATAGCTTTTTTGCCGTAATCGCCGTAGAGAGCGGTCGTCAGATCGGCGACCGATACTCCCTCAAGACCGGATTTCGGGTAATTTTCCGAAATATCCCCCATTATCTCGCCGAAGTAACTTGGAGAAAGAAGAGACATATTCTTCTTGAATCCGTCAGGAATGCCGTATGCACGGTCGTAGCTGACTATTCTTGAATAATTTCCCGAAACTCTTACAGCCGTGCTTGTAAATGAGTAATATCCGTTTCCGGAATAAAAATTCCTGTTATCAGATACGGGATAAAATTCAATGTCATTGCCGTTCATATAGTCCACAAGACTGTTAAAATCTTTTTTGCCTCCAAGAGTTCCGGAAGGCTTAGCGTCGGTATCAATCTTATTTTTTATACCGTCGTTAGTCCAGTTATTATAGGAAACGACCATCTTGTCAACTCCGCTGCCGTTAAGTCCGGTAAGTATCTCTTTAGCCTGTTCATAATCGGTAACAGCGGTTTTAAGCGTTACAGGAATGCCAAGAATCGGCTTCTTCTTCTGAACGCCGCCGTAAAGATCAACGTACATCGGAGCATATCCGGCTTCGGCTTTCTTTGTAACTCCGGCTTCATTGACAAGGTAATTTCTGTAGCATTCAGCCACATCGACATAGTCCACGCCCTCTTTGGCAATCGGATAATAAAGAAGCTCAATATCGTCGGATTTTATCTTTCCGCTTTCAAACATAGTAAGCTTCTGGTTTCCGCCCGACATAAAGTATGTATCGGTATTTCTGAGAGTAAAGGTAAAATTGCACATATTATAGCTTGTGTTCGATTGTTTCGACACTTTGACCGAAACAGAAGCATTTGAATCTCCCTTTGAGGCTACAACAAGCATTGCGTTATCTTCCTTTACAATACCGTAAACCGGAAGATATATCTGTTCCGTGACCGCTCCCTTAGTTGTTGGAACCGCCGTTATGTCCGAACCGTAAACTTTCTGCATATAGGCATTTGAGCCCATAACCTTATCGTTGTTGAACCGAACGAGCGCTCCGCTTCCGTCAGGGATTATAAAGTAACCGTCCTCTTTATCGGACGCAGCTCCGAAATTGGCAAGAACGGTCATTTCCAAAGCGGCATTAGCGGAATTTGTCTCCTCTATTTCACCCACCTTCAGACTTGCTTTCAGATGATCGCTTTCAAGAGTATATTCGACCGGAAATTTGAATCCGGCTTTCTTATAATCATAAACAACTCTGATTCCGTTTGCAATATCGCTTACCGTGACAACGCAGTCGCTTGTATTTGAATAAAGGGTATTGCTGGTATTGCGGCTTTCGATAATACCGTAATTCATCATATTTGACGAACGGAGTCCATCAACAAGAAGCGGTGTAGCATACGTATCCTGAGTAGCGTCAAACGGTGAAGACCACCAGATATAACCTGTTTTCTTATTTTCAAGACCAAAAATAGCGTGTGCATCGTCAACGATCATTCTGAAATTATCATTCTCTGCACCGTATCTGTAAATACCGTAAAAATGGTCTGCCTCCTGCGAAACCCAAGCAAATTTATCGTCGCTTTCGGATTTGTAAGTCATCATTCTGTCCGCTGTGGAAGCATACCTGAAAACGGTATCGACTTTTTTATTGTCATCGGACATAAGCTCCAGCGTTTTTCCGTCATCCGAAAGGAAAACGTTTTCGCTGTCAAGAGTTGAAACTATATTTTTTACCTTGATTATCTTATTGGTATCGCTCTGAGCCTCAATAATAAATCTGCCCTCACTGCTGATGAAAGATCGTATTCCGTCTTTATCGGCAAGCTCTTTGAATTCCGCTGCCGGTTCGCCTGTTTCCGAATAGAAAGCGACGGCGTCTCCGAGCTTCTTAACTGCGGAAATCTCATCCTCCGCCGCTTCCTTTTCCTTTTCCTGAGCTTCGGTAAGTTCAGCCTTTTTGTCAGGCTTTCCGCCGTGAGAAGCCCATATCTCATCTTCGTAATCCTTACTTTTTATATAGACGTCCAGTCCGTCAGCATTTCCGGCATTGATGAAGAATTTTTTTGCCGTTTCTGCGTCGAAATCAGTTTTTTCAACAGCCTCGCTTCTCTTGGCTCTTGTTTCCGAACCACTCTCGCCGGCTTCCTCTTCAGATTCTTCATCAACAGAGGAAACTCCTTTATCGTCGTTTCCGTCAACGGCAAAAATATTTCCGCCCATGCTCATAGCCGAAACGGCAAGAAAACAAAGTAAAAATCGTTTAATTTTATTACTCATAACATCACCGCCGTTCATCAGACTCTGAGTCTGTAAGAAATTTCAGTATAAACCGTTGAAACGAATATCCATACCTGCTGGATAAGCGACATGAACAATACGAGCAAAAACAGCATAATAAGCATCGCCGCAATAGTTAAAATTATCGCAAAAACGGTTTTTCCGAAAGAATACTGATGAACCGATTTGATCGCCGAAAACAGCAGAATAACAGTCCATCCCGTTCCTATTATTTCAATCGCCTGCATAAAGATATACTCATCCCTTATCAGAACATGAGAAAGAATAACGTTTATATAGATCTGCGCAACATACGGAATAAGAGCATAGGCGCTGTAGATACAGATATTTTTTGCCGTTCCCTCTCCGCTTAAAAGAGTGCAGACCGCCCAGTTTCCGACTACCCAGGCCGCAAACAGAACTATACTCTGAATGATATAAGGGATAATATTAAATGTTTTGTCGTAATCGACGTAGAACTGGAAACCGTAAAGTCTTGAATAAGCAATTCTCGCAAAGAAGAACAGAAGCACTATGAGAAAAGCAATTTTAAGCGAACCGGATGTCTTCCAGCGCATATCCTCAAAACCTTCAAAAGGATGAGTAACTGCGTGTTTTACCCATTCTCTCTGAGTAAGATCCATCATAAAGCTTATCCCTCCTCCTTTTTCTTGCGTTCACGTTCTTCCTCGGCAAGCTTAGCTGCAAGAGCCGCCGCTTCGGCAAGACGTTTTTTCTTCTTCTTTTTGCTCAGGAATATCATCACCGCAGCAAGAATTACCAGAACCGCAGCAATTTTTCCGAAATTAGCTTTAAGAAATTCCATGCGGTATCCCTCGAAAGCCTTGTTATAAATTCCCGGAGCGTCGGCAAGCTTTGCATATTTCATAGCGCCCTTATAATCTCCCTTTCGCAGAAGCGCAGACGCAACTCCGATATACGCTCTTCTGTAGTTTCCGTCTCTTTTAAGAACCTCATACCACGGTTCAAGAGCTTCTTCGTAATATCCTGCATTATAAAGCGAAGCCGCTTCGTGAACTATCTCGCCGAACGACGTTTCGGTAAAGATCGTTACAGTAGCTTTTGCGGAATCAACAACATAAAGATTGCCACCCATTGATTCAAGAGCTGAGACCGTATCGAAACCGCCGAGCTGATTCGCCTTTGTTCCGACGATAAACATCAGATTGCAGTCCTCGTCATACTGGAAAATACGTCCTGTCGTACGATCGAGACAATTTATATTTTTATCATCGGCGATATCAATATCAACGATAGCCGAAGAAAGGAGCTTATTCTGGGATGTATCGTACATCGGAGTAATATCGCCGAAAGAAAGCTCAAGATTCGCAAAATTATTATTTCCGGCAGCATTAAGCTTTTTAACGGTATCTGTTGTCTGTGTGGACGAGGAAGTGCAGGTAAAAATGAAATCTCCGTAAATATCAAAGCTTGTGATGCCTGTAGGAACGTTTCTCGCCTTATGAGCTTTCTTTTCCTCTGAAGCAAACAGGTTTTTAACATAGTTTCCGACTATTTCCGCCGTAGCTTCAACACGGTTTGCGCCGTAAAAGCCCATGAATTCTCCGTCCGGAGAAAACATTGCCGCTCCGGTCGTGATATTATTCAGAACAATGTAAACGTTGCCCGCCTTATCCGCAACGACACGCTGGGGAAGAAAAGTTCTTTTCTGGTCGTAAACGTCAGAGGTCGGCTTTTTGATTTCCTGAATGACCTCTGCGTCATAATTGCAGACAAGAACTCTTGAATTTTCGTTGTCGGCGATATACATATAGTCGTTTTCAGCCGAAACGTAGATTCCCATAGGATTTTTAAGAGTTGTTTCCGAGCCGTCGGGCATGGTGAACTTATCGTAGATCCTGAGAACCTTATTCATTTGGGAATTAACGGTAATAATTCGGTTATTTCCGGTATCGACAATATAAAAAATATCGTTATGGTCACGGAAGATATCGCTCGGACTGTCCATCGAGCCTATTCCAAGATCGTTTCCGGAAACGCTTCTGTCTGCGATATATCCAGCCTGCGACGGAATAGCCTCGCCCCAGCGGTCGTAGTTGTAGACGTCATAGGGTTCATCGGCAAAAGCTGTAAGCGAAGCCGAAGCTCCTGCAAGAAGCACACCCGATAAAACCAGCGGCAAAAGCTTTTTATTTCCTTTTTTCACTTATTTCACCCTTTCCGTACTTCTTAATCTTTAATGCCCGAATGAGCCATTGTTTCAATAACGTTCTTCTGAGCTATCATGAATACGATGATAGGAGGAACAAGCATGAATACTGCTGCCGCCATAGCGACTCCGGCTTTGGCAAGACCTGCGGCAGCCGCCTGCGTAACAACAGTAGGAAGCGTTTTATACTGTTCACGGAATACAACGGTTCCTGCCTGAATATTCCAAGCCGCCTGAAAGGCAAAAATGATAAGAGTCATAAGCGCCGGCTTCTGATTGGGCATAACTATCTGCCAGCATATACGGAACAAGCCTGCGCCGTCAACCTTAGCCGCCTCTATCATAGCGTCGGGAACCTGACTTATAGACTGTCTCATAAGGAAAAGTCCCATAGGCGAAGCGATCGAGGGAAAAATAAGCGCCAGATATGTATCTATCATTTTAAGCTTTGCCATAACCATGTACTGCATGATATAGATAACATTGCTCTGATAAAGAAGAGCGACAACGATAATGCTGTTGATTATTTTGCTTCCCGGAAAGCGGCATTTGGCAAGAACGAAAGCCGCCATTGAAGCGAAGATGCACTGTGCTACCGTAACAGTTACCGTTACAAAAATACTGTTGAAAACATATCTTGAAAACGGAACTCTGTTCTGATTGAGATCGGCGAACATCTCGCTGAAATTATCAAGAGTAGGTCTCATCGCATAAAGCTTCGGAGGAAAAATAAACAGCTCCTCAACAGGCTTTATCGACATTACAACGGTAAGATAAATAGGAAGCACCATAAAAAGTCCGAGTATGGTGAGGAACGCAAAGATAGCGATAGTTCCGCCGACTTTTTTTCCGGCTTGTTTATTTGAAGCTTTAAGCTTCGCAGTATTGACCTGAGCCATCCAACTTCCTCCTTAATCCATATACTTGCTCAGCACCTTGCTGATAAGCTTGTTGCAGACATACATCGCCACGAACAATACCATACATATTGCCGAAGCGTAACCCATTTCGTACCGCACCCATCCGTAATCGTAAGCGTGAGTCATGATAGTATGCGCCTTGTAATCTGTGCTTGGGAATCCGACAAGATTCTGCGCAACAGTTCCGGCGGTAAACGAGCTTACTATCTGCATAACGGCAGCGAACATAAGCTGCGGTCCCATAGATGGGATAACGATATATATAAGCTCCTGCCACCTTGTTCTGATACCCTCGATAGCTCCTGCTTCATACATTGAGCGGTCGATATTCTGAAATCCTGCACGCAGAGCGAGGAAGCCTGCTCCGAGGGATATCCAGAGCTGAACCACGATAGTTGCTCCGAGAACATATTTTGCGTCGGTAAGCCACTGTATCGGGGCATTGATAAGTCCGAGATTGATAAGGAACGAGTTGATGTATCCGTTCATATCTCCGCTGAAGATAAGCTGCCAGACCGTATAAATGTTAGCCATTGACGGAGCGTAGAAGATAAGGGTAAAAACAGTTTTCAGCTTCGGATGAAGCTCGTTGATGAGCCATGCAAGCAAAAAGCAGAGAATATAGCTTACCGGACCTGTGAACAAAGCGAAAACTATAGTAACTCTTATAGATTTAATGAATATCTTATCCGAAAGGAAAAGCGTAGTATAATTAGAAAGACCGATATATTTAGGCGACTGAGCCATATTGAAATCGGTAAATCCGATAGGAAGCGACATAACAACGGGAATAACCGTAAAAACGATAAAGAATATCATAAACGGCGCAAGCATTGCATAACAGGCTTTATTTCGCTTCATAGAACTCCATATCATGCGGCGTTCTTCTTTTTTACTTTTTTTGCCGATATTTTCAGCGTCTGTCTGAGCCAAAGCTTTGTCCTCCTTCCGTTTATTCTTCATCTGTGCTTAGTCCGAGATTTTCACGTTTTCTCGTGATCTCGTCGTTTATGTCACGATTATACCAGACAAGGGTATCTCTTGGATTCTGGTTTTCGTTTACAGTTTCTCTGAAAGCGTTCATAATATTTCTTGTAACCGCATAAGAAGCGGGAATTACAGGAATTTCCACAAGCTCCTCCTGCTGGTCACGAAGTCTTGCCAGCTCGTCGTTAGACCATGAAAGCTGTTCAAGAGCCTCAAGGTTAGCGGTATCGAATCTTCCCATCGTGCCGAGAAGTCCTTCTATCTGCGTACCGTACTGAACCTGAGTTTCGGTTTCCGTGAACCATTTTACAAATTTCCACGCGTTCTCTTTATTCTTCACCTTTTTGAAGATGACTGCTCCCGAACCTGTTGAATTTGCGGCATGGGAAACAGTTCCGTCCTCCTGAAGAGTTCCGGGAACCTGACAGAAGTTCCAGAGTCCCTTTATTTCCGGAGAAGCCACGGAAAGCTGATTATAGAAAGTATAATTTGCAATAACTATAGGATATTCGCCGGTTCTGAAACGGCTGAAAGCGTCATAGGTCTGAACGAAGCTGTACTCGGTATAGAAATCCGTCCACTGCTCGAAAGCCTGAACCGCTTCGATCGAATCAAACGTCGAGGCTGTCTGAGCTTCGTTGTAATAGTTCTTTCCTTTCTGAAGCAGAAGCATTGCAAAGGTGTGTCCGGCTTCTGTTGCAGGCGAGATATTGGTCGGCGGAAGAATAAGTCCGACAGACATATAATTCCGCTGGAGCGCAGGAAGCATATCTATAAGATCGTCCCACGTTTCCGGAGGTTCATTATAATTCAGTTCGGTCAGAACGTCGGTGCGGTAAAACATCATAGGGAAGGTCTGGCTTACAGGCAAACCGTAAGTTCCGCCGTTATAGGTGTAAGGAGTCATTGCGTTTTCCTGAAAACGTCCGGTTACCTCTTTATAGTCGCTGAACTGAGACATATCTACAAGCAGATCACGTGCGGCAAGGTTTACAGGAAATTCTCCGCCGAGGAACAGTGCGACATCAGGGCCTTTTCCGGCAAGAGTAGCCTCAACAACGCCTCCGATAACGAGGTTGACGGAAATCGGTATATTATATTCCTGCATAAACTGATTTTCCGCCATTTCCTTTACTACCTGAGCCTGATCACGTCCAAGGGACACCCAGACCTCGATAGCGTCCTCGCCGGTAACATCTGAAAGAGTCGTATAATCCTCGAAGAACGAACCGATAAATGCGCTGAAACTGAATTTCGCTGATTTAAGGATCTTCTTCTTACAGCTTGTAAATTCCCTGTCGGCAGAAGCAAATTCGATATAGTCGATTTCAAGCGGCTGGTCACGATAATCTCTCATCCACGAAGAAACGGATGTGATGTTATCCTTGATCTGAGAAAGATATGACGGTATTTTAAGCGGCTTTTCCACACATTTATCAAGAATTACCGTCATTGTTTCAAGCGCTGCGGCTTCTGAACCGGCTGAACCTGAAAGCTTCTCAATATCGTTCTGAATCTGTTTAAGCTCGCCTGAAATTCTTGAAAATTCGCCGACAAGCTCCGGAATCTTTTCATGAACGTAGTAATCGGTATATTTATCCGGCGAAGGACCTGTTATCATAAGAACCTTACGGTAATATGTATTAAGATCGGCTACAACATCATCCAGCTTTCTGAGAGAATCGCCTATTTCTCCGGGGATAGCTTCAAGAGTTATAGTATGATCGACGCTTGCGTCAAGATAAACGTAGATATTGTCTCCGTCCGCCTTAGGGCTTACAACGTCCCAGTCGTTATCATAATAGAATTTGACCTGATCCATTTCCTCGCAGACTACCTTATCGTCGATATAGATACGTCTGTTTGAGTAAAATCCACGCATCTGATCCTGTCGGGACTTGATTCCTATCTTATACCAGCCGTCGTTGCCGATCTTCTCTTTAGGAATGATCCACGTTACCGACTGCAAAGCCTTTTTCCAGTTCTCGCTTCCGAGAGTATTGTAAACGACCTTTCTCGGATCAGACGGCGAAACAAGATAATTCGTATTATCATATGTAGGATAAAGCGTTGAATCCGATTTATAAACGGCATTCTCGCCTTCTATTCTGAACATTCCCGAAGGAGTTGTCTCCTTTGTTACCGAAGTCTTTACCGATGACACATAATCGGAATAAGAGGGAAGTTCCTCCGGATTGGCAAAGCGGAAGCTTTCGACAGCTATCTGCGCTCTTTCAGAAGAGAACGAAACCTCATGCTCGCCCTCTTCGAGATAGAAGAAAAGCGGCTGACTGAAAAGACCTTCAACGTCTCCGACCCAGCAATTCTGCCACATTTCTTTCTGAATCTGCGACGGACGAACCTGATTTCCTCTTGAATCCTTATATATCTCCTGCTCGTTCACCCATACTCTGTTAAGAGTGATTCTTGAAGCCGTATCATACGGAGCTTTTCCGTCTATTTTCATCGACAATTCAACAGAAGAACTGTTTGAAACGAGAGCGCAGTAATCAATATTGAGACAATAAAGTCCGGATTCTTCTACATTAATATTATAAAAGACCTCGCCGTCGCTTCCCGACCATATAAGAACGTCGTCTTTTTCAACTCCGTCAGCAGAATAAGAGCCGACATACATATCTCCGTCAAAGGAAGTATAATCCGTTCCATTGACTTCGATCACCTTATCCGGACGATTGACGGAGGAATAAAGGTCATAATAATCGCTGAAAGAAAGCATATCGCTGTCGACAGGCTCGATAGTGTAATAATCTTCCTCCATAGCGGCAAGAGTTTCGCTTGAAACAGCATACTCATCGTTTTCATCATCCGCAGCCAGAGCCGATAATATCTCTCCGCATCCGCTTGCAGCAATAACGCAGGATAAGATACCGGCAGAAAAACTGCGGCATATTCTTTTTACGTTCACTTATTATATCCACCTTTCCCGCAAAAGCGTGAAATAAGAGCTTGTTCTCATATGATCTGCGCATAGAACCCCGTTAAAAGCTCCGACAAGAGCAAAGTAAATTATGTACTGCAATGATTTTTTTACGCTGTTATTGGCAGAATCTGCCAAAAAGCCTGCGCAGTATACTATGCTGACAAGTTCTGAATCAAGGCACAACAAAAAAACCGAAAACATTCCGGCAGCAGGGCATAGAAATATTATAGAAATTATAATCATAATGCAGAATTTGAGAGGAATTTCCGCTTTATACTATTAATTTTCAAACCGAACACAATATGAACCCGGGCTGCCTA
>ENA-UOJL01000462-UOJL01000462.1-human-gut-metagenome-genome-assembly--contig:-P47-NODE-462-length-59070-cov-14.395611_pt1 | contig 59070 bp, 50 predicted proteins | sample MGYA00242347_ERZ723894 | MGnify/ENA metagenome assembly ERZ723894
ACTATTCTTCCCTCCGAAACTTTCGGCTGGATAGGTTTTTTGACAGTCTGAAGCCCAGTTCAGTTTTATACTGAACTGGGCTTTCCGTTATTTGTTATTTGTTATTTGTTTTTTGCGTCTGCTTTTCTTACTGCTCCTGCGGCATTTCCTTGCCGAGGCGCTTATACATGGTCTTTTTCACCGCGCGGACGATGTTTTCATAGCCCGTGCAGCGGCACAGATGGCCGGACAGCAGCTTGCGCAGCTCGGCATCTGTGTATTCCTTGCCGGATTCAAGGATCTCGACCGCCGTCATGATGAAGCCCGGCGTGCAGAAGCCGCACTGGATGGCAGCTTCGTCGATAAACGCCTGCTGGATGTCCGACAGCTCGCCGTTCGGCCCCATGAGGCTCTCGAGCGTGCGGACCTTTTTGCCGTTGACCCAAACCGCAAGATAGATGCAGGAGTTGTAGCACTCGCCGTTGATGATGACGTTGCACGCGCCGCACTCGCCCACCTCGCAGCCCTTCTTGACGGAGGTCATGCGGTAGTCGTTGCGGAGCATATCGGTCAGAGAGGCGCGGACATCCACGACCTTCTCCACGTCCTTGCCGTTGAGGTTGAAGCGGATCAGTTGATACTGGTTTTCCATTACAGCGCACCTCCTGCGAGCTTCACGGATTCGATCAGGCAGCGCCGCGCCGACTCCACGGCGACGTGCTGGCGGAACGCCTTGGACGCACGCCACGAGTCACGCGGATTGATGTCCTGAAGGACGGTTTCTGCAAACGTGTCCACGTTTTCCATCGTCACGGGCAGACCCTGAATACTGGCCTCTGCCGTGGGCGCGCGCATGGGGATGGGGCCTGCGACGCCATAGGCGATGCGGACGCGCTCAAAGGTTTTCTTGTCCGGCGACAGGCGCACATTCACCGAGCAGCCGTTCGTCGCGATGTCCAGCGCGTTGCGCATGGCGTACTTGATATAGTGACCGTAGGTGTCGCGGTAGCTCTCCTTCGGGATGAGAATGGCCGTCTGGATCTCACCCTCGCGGATATCCACGACCTTGGCCTTCTTATAGAAGTCCTTGATGGCGCAGCGGCGGGTGCCGTTCGGCCCGGTCAGCTCCACGATTGCCTCCCACGCATGGAGCGTGGACGCGGAGTCCGCGGAGGTAACGCCGTTGCAGGTGTTGCCGCCGATGGTGCCGATGTTGCGGATCTGCGGGCCGCCGACCTGATCGACCGCCTCGCCCAGCACGTTGATATACTTCTGGATGATGGGGTCCTTCGTGATGTGGGAGAAGCTGGTCAGGCTGCCGATGCGGATGTTCTCCTCCTCGTCTATCGTCACGCCGCGCAGCTCGTCGAGCATGAAGATGGAGATCAGCTCCACCCCGGCGCGCTTGCCCTCGCGCATCTGCACAAGGACGTCGGAGCCGCCGGCGATGATATGCGCTTCGGGGTGCTCCAGGCGCAGACGGATGGCATCCTCCACGCTCTTGGATTCGTAGTACGCTTTCATATCATACATGGCTCAGTTCTCCTTTCTCCACGGGTCGTTGATGAGGCCTTCCTCACTGAAGCGCTCGAACAGGCGCAGCGGCGTCATGGGCGCGGTGTCCATCGCGACACCGGTCGCGTTGAGGATGGCGTTACGGATGGCGGGCGCCACCGGGCAGGCGGGCGGCTCGCCCAGCGCCTTCGTGCCGAAGGGGCTGGTCGGCTCGAAATTCTCGACAAACTGCGCCTCCAGATGGGGATGATCCATCGTAGTGGAGAGCTTGTAGTCCAGCAGGTTGTTGTTCAGCGGTTTGCCGGTCTTGGGGTCAAACAGAAGCTGCTCGGACATGCCGTAGCCGATGCCCATGGACATACCGCCGTGTACCTGCGCTTCGGCAAGCTGGGGGTTAATCAGGCTGCCGCAGTCGTGGACATTGATGATTCTGTCCACCGTCACGCGGCACATGGGGATGTCCACCGTGACCTCGGCGCAGCAGCAGCCGAACGAGTAGGCGTTGTTTTTGATCTGGTAGGTGGATTCTGCGGTAATATGCTCGCTGTGCGACAGGCTGTAGAAGGCTTCCGTCGCCAGATCACGCAGGCTGACCAGCACGCGGCCGTCCGGCTTGCGGACGATATTGCTGTCCACGATGTCCATATTGGCAATGGGGCAGCGCGTGAGCTCCTTGGCATATTCAAGGATCTTGTCGCGCAGGATATTGCCGGTCTGCGTGATGGAGAAGCCGCAGACATAGGTCTGGCGGGAAGCGTAAGCGCCGAGGCCGAAGGGGGTGACATCCGTGTCCTGATTGGAGATGACGTGCACATCGCGATAGTCCTTCAGGCCAATGACGTCCGCCGCCATCTGTGCATAGGCGGTATCCGCGCCCTGACCGATCTCCGTTTCGCCTACCTGCACCTGCACAGAACCGTCCTGATTCAAAACCATACGGCAGGAGGAATGCTCAAGAGAGATGGGCCAGACAGCGGTGTTGTACCAGAAGGGGGCAATGCCGATTCCCTTGCGGATGGGGCCGGTCTGGTTTTCATATTCCGCGTGCTTGCGGTCATAGTCCATATAGGCAACGGCCTTGTCAAAGCACTGGTTGAAGCTGTCGAAATAGTTCTCGTTCTTGGAGAAACCGTCCACATAGCCCACGGGCATGATGTGCTCGCGGCGCCACTGGAGGGAGTCCACGCCCAGCACCTTGCAGATGTCCTCGATGTGGCACTCGTGCGCCCACGAGGCCTGCGGCATACCGTAGCCGCGCATGGCGCCCGCGACGGACTTGTTGGTGAACACCGTGTAGGCGTCGCCCTCGAAATTCGCACAGGGGTAGAGCTGCGGGAAGGAGCCCATGGCCTTGGCCACGATGCTGTGGCCGTGGGAGGCGTAAGCGCCCTGATCGGAGAACAGCTCGACCTTGCGCGCGGCAAAGCTGCCGTCCGGATGCAGCCACGAAACAAGGTGGATGCGGATGGCGTGGCGCACGCGGTTGGAAACAAAGGTGTCCTCGCGCGGGATGTCGATCTTGACCAGACGGCCGCCGAGCTGCTGCGACAGCCATGCCGCCAGCGGCTCATAGAGGGTGTCCTGCTTGTTGCCGAAGCCGCCGCCGATATAGGGCTTGATCACGCGGACGCTGCCCCAGGGAATCCCCAGTGCCTGACCGACGGTGCGGCGGACGATGTGCGGGATCTGTGTGGAGGAAACGACGACAATCTTGCCTGCCTCTTCATAAGCGTAGGCAACATGGTTTTCAATATGGCAGTGCTGCACAGTAGAGGTATTATACCACTTGTCCACGCAGATCAGCCCCGGCTCTTTGATGGCTTCCTCATAGTTGCCGATGCGGATGTCGCTGTGGCGGAGGATGTTGTTCGGGAATTCCTTATGTAGCTGGGGCTGGCCATCCTTCATGGCCTCCTGCACATCCAGCACAAAGGGAAGCTCCTCGTACTCCACGTGGATCAGGCGCGCAGCCTGCGCCGCGGCGACCTCGTCCTCCGCCACGACCGCAGCGACATCGTCGCCATAGTAGCGCACGTGCCGGTTCAGAAGGCGGCGGTCCGCGATGTCCTGATGCGCCGGCTCGACCGACCACGGGTGGCCTGCCGTCGGGAACTTGATGTCAGGCACGTCGAAGCAGGTGAAGATGCGGACAACGCCCGGCACCTTTTCTGCCTCGGAAATATCCACGGACTTCACATAGCCGTGGGCAATGGTGGAGCGGACGACTCTTGTGATCAGTGCATTTCTGTCGCACAGATCGTCCGTGTACTTCGCGCGGCCGGTCGCTTTGTCGAAAGCGTCAACGCGCGGGACGCTTTTGCCAACTTGCATAGGGCATAACCTCCATTGTTTATCGTTTTTCACAAAAAAAGGTGAAAATACTCTTTTTCTTTCTAAGTATATCACAAGGAAGTTTTTTTTTGAAGTCTGCGCGTTATCCTATTTTTGAGATAACGTGAAATTCGGCAATTGCGAACGCTCTGAAAAAATGCTGGAAAAAAAGCGGAAAACCGGATATACTACGAAAAAAGGGGGTCATCCGATGGAACATCCGACAAAGCCGGGCTGCCTCATCATGGCGGCGGGCAACGCATCGCGCTTCCGCGCCAACAAGCTGGCCGCGCAGTTTGACGGCAAGCCGCTCATCCACCGCGCGTTGGAAGCCGTCCCGGCGGAGCTCTTTGCGCGTGTCGTCGTCGTCACGCAGTATCCGCAAGTCGAGGAGCTGGCGGCGGAATTCGGCTTTGAGGCCATCCGCAATCCGCATCCGGATTATGGCATCAGCTACACCATCCGCCTCGGCACGCAGGCGCTTTCGGACTACGGCGGTATTCTATATATGGTGTCCGACCAGCCGCTTCTGGCCTCGGACAGCGTGGCGAAGGTCGTGCAGGCATGGCTGGCGCATCCCGACCGCATTGTGGGCGCGGCCCACAACGGCAAGCGCGGCAATCCGAATCTCTTCCCGCAGGAGTTCTTCCCGGAGCTGCTGGAGCTGACGGAGGATCACGGTGGTAATACCGTCATCCGCGCACATCCGGAGCGTTTTCTGCCGGTCGAGGTCGCACAGGAGGAGCTCACGGACGTGGACACCCCGCAGGCTCTGCGGGAGCTGGAAGAAGAACAGCACAACTAAACATTTAAACAAATCGTGCCGTGGACGCCGCCACGGCACGATTTTTAGGTAGACGGCACGTATCATTCAGCGCCGAAGCAGTAACACAGCGTCCCCGGCGCGTGCAAATGTGCTTTCCTTCCCGCTGAATGCGGGAAAATCGCTGTGTTCGCCTTATTTATTTAGAGTGCTTTTTCTTTTTGCGTGCGGCAAGAAGGCAGGCCGCACCGCTGCCGCTGAGGAAGAGCAGCGCGATCCATAGGGACAACGCATTCGCATCGCCGGTTCCCGGCGCGCGCTTGCTTTCCTCGGCGAGCTGCTGAAGCTGCCGCAGCAGCGCATCCACCTTAGCGGCGTCGCTTCCGAGCATGGCCTTCTCGTTCTCGGTAAGCCCGTCGAGGAGCTTCTTGACGCGCTCGACCTCGTCCTTGTCGCTGAGCTTCACCTCATCGACGGAGGGCAGCCGGCCGATCTCCTCCAGCACCTTTTCGGCGTTGGCGATGGCCGCAAGGGCGGCCTTGATGGCAACAAGCTGCGCTTCCAACGCGTCGCGTTCTGCCTCGGTGTAGTTGCCGCCGAAGTCGCGCAGGGCTTCTTCCAGTGCCTGTTCCGCTTTTTCCAGCGCATTCTTGTCGTCGAGAGTCACATTGTCCTTGGTGATGTCCCGGACGGCGATGATTTCGTCGCGTTCGGCCGCCGCCTTGGCAGCCGCAATGCGGTCGAGCAGGGCCTGCGCCGCTTCTTTCAAGGCTTCCAGTGCGGCGCGCTCGGCATCGGTGAGGTTGTCGGTGCCGAGCAAAGCGTCGATGGACTCGATCAGCGACTCGATGTCCGCCTTGTCGTCGCTTGTGACGGTATCGATGTCATAGCCGTTTACGCCGTTCGTCAGGCGGTCGATTTCCGCTGTGACCTCTGCGATGCGCGCTTGCAGCTCCTTGCACTTTGCGGCGGCTCCCAGCAGCTTGTTCCACTCGTCCTCGGTAGACTCCGCTTCGTCGAATCGCTCGGCGATGTCAAGGGTCTGCCGCTCGACCGTTTCCACGGTTTCCGCGTCGCTCGACTTGACATTCTCCGGTGTGATCTCCGCGATAGCGTCCGTGATGGAGGCGATTGGCCGCATCGTCACGGTGTATTCCGTTTCATTGCCAGCCTTGTCGGTCGCGCGGATGACGTAGACCGCGTCCATGTCGCCACTCAGAGAGAACACCGTGTCGACCGGCTCGCCGTTCCGTGTCACCGATGCAAGGTTTTCGTCATCGACGGCGACGCGCTTGGTCACATAGTAGATATTTCCGTTCTCCACGCCGACGATCTCCGGCGCGGTGGTGTCGAAGATCGCACCGTCCGAACCGATGTAGCCGACGTTTCCGGCGTTGTCCTCAATGCGGACGTAGAGAATGAACTGCTCTAGATCCTTCGCTTTGATGCTGAAATCGCTGTCTTCGGTCCAGTCGGTGATCGCGCGGACCTCGGCATCCGTGAGCACCCGGTCGGTCTTGTGGTACTGCACGGACTTCACTCCGGAGGCTTCGTCCGCCGCGCTCAGCTTGGCCTTGACATCATCGTTGAAGAACAGGCCGAAGCTGATCTGGTTGAGAACGGTCTGGAAGGCCGAGTGCTCATTCAACCGAACTTCGCCGGTCGGCGCGGTCTTGTCGATCTTGTAGTGCTCAGTCACGACGGTGGAGATCGCGCCGCTTTCCAGATTCTTCACATAGAAGGCAAGCGTGCCGTCTGCGGTTTCCGTGGATGCCGTCAGCGTGTCCGTCCATGCGCCGCCTGCCGTATTTGTCAGGCTGACGGCGTAGCCGGGGGCTGCGGTGACGACAAAGTCGGTGTTGATCCAGTCGTTGGAGTTGACGCTGTATTCGCTGCCGTCGGCGATATATTCGACGATGTCGGCCGTGATGCCGGTGGGCTGCACCAGCGCATAGTTGCCGAGCATGACCGAGTCGCCGAACAGAGCGAAGGTCGTGAAGCTGACCGGAATTCCCTTGCCGACCGCAACGGAATCGAAGGTCGGGACGCCGTTCAGAAGCTGTAGCGTATCGCCCTCGACCAAGCCGTCAAGCGTGGGCGTGCCGTCGAGCGTGGCGGCGTTCGTGCCGTCATACTGCTTATCCTTGACCTTGAGATTGACAATGGTCAGGCGCTTTGCGGTGATGCCGGCGGTGGTATCTGTGGGCTGTGCCGCGAGCGTATAGTTCGCCGCATCAGGGCCCGTCAGCGAGAAGCCGGAGAAGGCAACCTTCTTGGCTGTGCCGGCGTTTCGGTCGAGATAGGCCGCCGTGCCGGGCAGGATGGACACATCGTCATCCTCGACCAGACCGGCGATCGTGCCGGGAGCGGTGACGACCGCGCCCGTCGTGCCGTTGTAGACCCTGGAGGCTTCGACCGCCGCGCCGGTGATGGTGACTTCTTTTGGCGTGATCTCAAACGCTGCCGTCCGGGAAGCCGCCTTGTATCTATCGGTCTCGGTGAGCGTGAGACGAACGGTGTAGACCCCGGCGTTCTTCGGTGCAGTCGCAGTATATGCCGAGTCGTCTGCGTCTGCGGGCTTGAATTCACATACGAGTGCGCCGTTGTAGGCGACGGTAAACGGAATTTCCTTTTCTTTGAGCGGTGTGCCGCTGTAGACACGTTTGCCCGGATTCAGGACGATGTTTGGCATTCTCTTATGAACCGTCAGCTTCACCGACGTCATGGCAGGCGCGTCGCCCGTCCTGAATTCTTCGCCCATCGGATTGTACTGGACGCGAATGGTGTATTCGCCTGCGGCAAGATCATAAAGATAGCTGTTTTTAAGCGTTATGGTTCCGTTTTCGGACACTGCGTAATTGCCGCTGTCGATCAGTGTGTCACCGTTGTACAGTGCTGCCACGGCATTGCCATTCAGCTTGACATCTAATGTGATATCCGTCTTTTCAAGCATGGTAAAGTCTGCCGTCTCGGTGATTGCCTCGGCATCGGTGTAGACGACCACGCCCTCGGAATTGATCACCTGCACATTGCCGCTGGCGTCGGTCGCGCGGACATAGACGAAAGCCTTCTGGTTCGGTGCGATGCGGAATTCCGCCTTGCCGTCCGTGAGCGCAAGCGCCGTCCAACTGCCGGTGATGGCGTCCGTGCCTGCAAAGGCCGTTTCGGACAGGAGATATTCGACCGTTTTCACGCCGCTGCCCGCGTCGCTCGCGGTCACGGTCACGGTCTGCGTTTCCTTGAAGAACAGGCCGAAGGTGACGGTGTTCAGGAAATCCCGGAAGCTGCTCGTGCCGACGGTGATCTCCGCCGCCGGCGGGGTGATGTCGGCCACGCCCTCGACGGTGATCACAAGATCGCCGCTCACGCCGCTGATCAGGAGGGTGTCGCCGCTTTCGTCGCCCATGCCGCCTGTCGGCTCTTCGCCGTTTACCAGCACCTTGTAGTCCCTGGTTTTGGAGTAGCCATCGGCGATCTTCACTTCAAATTCATAGTCCGTGCCGTGGCCTGCGGTCGCCGCACCGGTGACGGTGTAGCCTGTGCCCATCGGCAGGGTGACACGGTAGAGCTTCATGACGGAAACGGTAACGCTTGCGGTGTTGCCCGCAATGTCCGTGGCGACCAGCGAGTGGCTGGCATTGTCCGGCTCCAGCGTATAGGCGCCGTTGCCCAGCGTCACGGTTTCACCGTCAATGGTCAGGGTAAATTCGTTCTCGTCGGTCACCGTAAAGGCTTTGCTGCCGTAATAGATGCCTGCGTCGGCGATCCCGTCAAATACCGGCGCCTCGGTGTCGGTTGCCTCCACATAGCCGCAGCCGCAGAGCTTTTCGTGGGTACCGGTGTTCCATTGGCAGGTGTGCTGCGGGTGCGAAACGACGCAGACACTCGAGGCGATAGGCACGCGGCCGTCGATGATTATGGCGGTGTCGATCTCCTGCAGAGCCAGGCCCTCGTCAAGGCAGTCGATGAGGCGGCCGCCAACGGTGATATTGCCGAATCGGGCGTCGCGCTTCAGCGTGGCGTTGGCGCCCTTCTCGATGGCTGCGACCTGGATGGCGCTGGCGCCAACGGTGAAGGTGCTTCCGGACTGGGCCGTAACCTCACCTCTATACACGCCGTCTGTAAGCTCCAGCGTTCCGCCGGACTTGGCGACTACGCTGCCTTCGCAGACGAGGCTGTCGATGGTCAGCTTACCGCCGCTATTTACAGTGATCGTGCAGTCGGCAGTGCCGTTCAGCAGCGTGGTCGTGCCGCTGACGCTCAAAGCCGAAGTGGAGTACAGTGTGCAGCCGGTCAGGGTGTTCAAGCCCTTGCCGCTGACGGTATTCCAAAAGCTCACATTCGTGAAGCTGCCTGTTCCGACGCAGTTGACGGTGTTCCGGAATTCCGTTTTCGATGCAGTCAGCGTGCCACCCTTGGCGCACACGACCTTGCCGCCGATGACGCTGTTGGCTGTGCCGCCGAATGGCCTGCGCTCATATCCGGCGATGGTCAACTCCGCGCCCTTTGCAACGGTGACATTGCCGCGCATCGTGCTGCCTTCCGTTACGATCAGCGTGAAGGCGCCGGATTTCACGGCCAGCGTTTCCTTGCAGTCGCTCAGCAGGGTCAGCGTGCAGTCCCGGTTTTCCTCGGTCTGCGCCGCTGCGAAGGCGTCTGCCGCCGCGATGTAGCCGGTCACCGTGTTGTCCTTGCGGATGAACGCCCCCAAAGCGCAGTAGCAGTCCCGGCAGAGGTTATCGTAGCGCATGTTCCACACGGGGAGTTTGACGGTGTGGTTACACACCTGAACGGCGATGACAAAAAGGTCGGAACAGACCTCGTAGTCCTTGTAGGTGAGCCGGATGCGATAGCCGTCGGTGCCCGGGGTGGTAAAGCTGCTGAGAGAGAAGGTCAGATCCATTGTGCTTGCGGCGGGAACATTCAGCGTTTCAAACGTCTGGCTGCCGTCGCTGCTTTCCAGCACTGCGGTGATCTGTCCGGCGGGGGCGTCGTCCAGCGGACAGGCAAGCGAGATTGCCGGCTTTCTGCGGTATTTCTCGGGGCTTGTTGTATAGAATACGGCCATGCCCGGCTGCTTGGTAATGACCAGCGGCGCTTTCACGACGGAAACGTCGTCGATCCGGTAGGTGTTTCCCTCGACCTGCACATCGCTTTCCTTTGCGTAACTGCCGTCTGCCAGAGCAAAGGCGCAGTCATTTTCGAGGTATTGCATCGGGGTGCCGCCGGTGCTGAAAATGCGCCGGAAGCTGCCGCCCTTCAGGGTCAGACTTTTCCAGTGGTACGAATTCACACAGCTCAGCCCGGTGAAGTCGCCGCCGGCAATGGTCAGATGGCCGCCTGTGCAGGCATCAACGGTCCCGCTGCCAGTGACCTTGCCGCTGCCGGCGGAGTCGAGGATCGTCAGATCGCAGCCGTCCGCGACACTGAGCGTATAGCCGCCGACGTCCAGCGCCTTTCCGGCGAGGTCAAGCGCATAGCTGCCCGCGTTCAGCCCGATGCTGCTGCCGCTGATCAGCGAGCTTGCGTTTGTTTCGTCAAGGGTGATGTCCTGCAAGAGCTTCACCGTGCTGCCGTCGGCTTGCTTGGCAAAGTGGATCGCACGCGCAAAGGTGTCAAACCAATGCACGGTTCCGTTTTCCTCCACGGAAACGGTAAACTCCATTCCGCAGTTGGCGCAGTGGTTGCCGCTGATATTCGCGTGCTCACAGAGGTCGACGGTGACCTTTTGAATGCTGGTGCCGGTCGCCTTGTCATAGGGAACATTTACAAACCAGCGGCCCTTGGCCAGAACATCTCTGACATCCGCCTTTTGCAGGCGCAGCCAGTCATACGTGCCGCCGTAGAGCGTGAAATTCTCCGCTTCGCTGCCGGTACACATACTGCTCAGCAGGGCATACTCGCCCGAGTAAATGGTGAGCTTTCCCATGGGGAAAAAGCTCTTTACGTGGCCGATTCCCAAGCCCATGGTAAGGTGCGCGCCTTTGCTCACCGCGAGAGGCACGAGAATATCACCTGCGCCTGCCGTTGAGTGGAAGGTGACCTCGCCGTCGATTTTGATTCCGGCTGAATCGGAATTGCTCAGCGTGCGGCCGTTCAGGTCAAAGGCCAGATCGGCGGCGATCGAGGCGCCCGTGGTGATCTCCGTGTCTTGCAGCAGCGTCACGGCCGCGCCGTCATAGGTTTCCCCTTCCAGCGCCGCGAACAGCTCATCGCCGCTTGCGAACCACTCGGTCGCCTCGCCGCAGACGACCTTCGCCGCAGCCTGCACACCGCAGTTGCGGCACGCAGCCGTTTCCGGGTCAAAATCATGCGCTTTGTAGAGCGTGACGCTGACCCGGCGCTCGTTGCCGGCCTTGTCGGTCAGCACGATGGACTGCGCGGCGGAGCCTTCTTTATAGGAAAGGACGTAATTGCCGTCGGCATCCGTTGTGAGAAGCTCGGGATTTTCCGCCGTTACGGACGCGAGGTTTTTGTCCGCGGCGCGGAAAACGAGCGCCGTTGTGCAGAATTTATAGATCGTGGTTTCGCTGTCCAGAACCTTGCTGACGGGAGAGAGTACCTCGATCGCCGGCGCGGTCTTGTCGATCTCGAAGCCGTCCGAGCCGGCGTAAGCGGTATTGCCTACATGATCGGTCAGGCGGGCATAAATCACATACTGATCATCCGCGGAAAGGTCGATCGCCCCGGTGTATTGCGTAAAGGCAGAGTCCTTAACCGTCTCCTCACTCAGCGCGGTATGGCTGATAAGGTATTCGATCCTGACGGCGTGCTTCGTTATATCAAAGCCGGGTTGGTCGTAGCTGTCGTCCGTTCCGGTAATTTCTGCTTTGACCTCTTCTTTGTAGAACAGGCCGAAGGAGATCGTATTCAGGGCCGTCTGCCACCATGTGCGGTCCTTGATTCTGATCTCGCCCGTGGGCGCGGTGGTGTCTTTCAGATAGTCGCCGTACTCGCAGTGGCAGAGAGAGCAGATTGCCTTTTCAAAATAGCTCGCCTCGCGGTCGTTTTTGCCGCTGTCGTGCGGGCAGACGTAATCACACTCGGCGCATACGCTGTCCACGAAGCTGTGCTGATGCGGCTTGACGACCGCTTCTCCGCTGTAGTCGAAGCTGTGAATTGAGATATCCTCGATCGCAGTAAGCGTCCAGTAGCTGTCGACTGCAACATCAATGTACTTGCCGTCCTTGTCGAAGAGCATACTGCCCTCAGCAAAGCAGGCGCGAAGGCGGGCGGGCTCCCTGCTTTCGCCGATGTAGGCATAGTTCAGGCCGTTATGGAGGGTGGCGGCGGAAATGTGCAGGACAGGAGCCTGCGTCGTCCGGAAGACCGCGATAGAGCCGGTGAATTCGCCGCCCGACACGGTGAGCGTGCCGTCGGACAGGTATATTGCGTTAGCCTGAATCAGTTGGTCGGCGACACCGCCGGCCCCCGTTGCGCCCGTAAGGTTCACGGCGATGAGCCGCACCGAGCCGCCCTCCTGTGCAAGGGCGCTGCCGGAGGTACGAAAGACCTGCCCGTCGCCCTCTGCACGGTAGGTGTTGATCAAGCTGCCGTTCTGAATGGTCAGGTCTGCCGTACCGCTGACCTTGAGCAGCGCGCCGGAGGCGCCTGCCTTCAGCGCAAAGCCGCCGAGGTCGAGCGTGAACTTTCCGGAATTCAGAGAAAGCAGGATGTCGGCGCCGCTGCCGTCGTCGTCGCCGACGTCGTAGATGTCGTCGCTGTCAAGCGTCACGTCGCACAGCAGGCGCAGGGTCGAATCGTTGGCAGCCGCCGCCGCAGTCCACGCATCGGGGAAGGATTCATAATTTGTCACAGTTCCGTCCGCCGCGGTCAGCGTGGCCACGTAGATCTGCCGCTTGCAGACATCCTGACACTTGCCGTCCGGGCCGATGGTCTTGTGATGGCAGGGCATACCGCACTCCTGACACTGGGTCTCGCCCTCAATGTTCACGATGAACCAATGCTCGTGCGCGGCGATATAATACGCCTTATTCAGTGCTGTTTTGCCCTCGATATATTCCGGCATATCCCAATCTGCGTTGAAGAAGGAGCAGCCTTCCGCCAGCAGCTCTTCGACGAAGCGGCCGTCCTTCCGTTCGATCTTGTCGAACTGTCCGCCGGTCAGCTTGGTATTCGAGGTCTTGTTGACGGACAGAACGCCGATCTTGACGCGGTTTCTGTAGGCCGCATCCTTGATCACCAGCGTGCTGTCGATCTCCTTATAGCCGAGGACGACAACGCTGATCTTGCCGTAGCCCTTGAGGGTCAGCGTTCCGTCCTGCACGATAAAGCTGATCTGGCTTACGGAATGGCCGTTCAAGTCGATCGTGCAGTCGCCCTTCGGTATGAGGGTGCTGCCCGTGATGTTACACAGCAAAACGACCGTATTGCCGTCTGCAAAGTCGCTTTCCCGCAATTTTTCGACATAGCGCACCGTGCCGTCCTTGCCGGTGATCTTGCCTTCGTACAGCTTGCCGCAGTAATTGCAGTAGCCCTTGGCTTCGTTCACAGCGCTGTGATCGCATTTCACGACCTCAAGCTCGGCAAAGCTCGCTGCGGCAGGGAACATCCTGCCGTAGGGCACCAGTCCGTTGGCATCGCCGAATACGCCCTTGTTGTCCCGGAAGGCATAGCCCGCCTCCAGCAGGTCGGTGATGGCCACATTGCCGGTGCCGTGAAAGCTGATGGAGCCGAAATCGCCGCCGGAGAGCTTCACATTTTTCAGGCTCTCGGTGTCGGTGGCGGGCAGGATCAGTTTTCCAATATTGCCGCCGCGGATGGTCACGGCCGACTCGGTGCTGGTGACGCGGAGGGCCTTCATACCGTTGCAGTCATCCTCCACCGTTACGGTGCCGCCCGCCGCCTCCACGGTGATCCCATCGAGCTCACCGTTTGCCACGGTGAAGGTGGATTGATCCCCGCTCACGACGATCTTGCCGGTGCCGAACATGACGTGGTAGTTCAGGTCAAGCCGGATGTTGTTTGTGCTCACATACAGATCCGTGTTCCCCAGATCATACCGCGGGCGAAGCAGCGTAACGGTGACCTGATCCTTCCGGTTGGGCTGGAGGGCATCCCATGCCTGGATGAAGGAAGTATAGTACACCGGGCTTGCGTCCTCAGAGCTTACCTCCGCCTCCAGCTGGACGCCGCAGACCTCGCATTTTCCCATGGCGGTTTCCACCCGGTCGTGCCTGCACAGCGCGCCGCAGGCGGTACACTTGCCGTCCTGATAGGTGTGCTCGTGGTCGGCAACGATCTTGACGTTTTCCAGCGTCAGCACGTCGGCGCTGACCAGACTGCCGTCTTTGCCGCAAAATGCGCAGTTGTCGCCCAGCAAAGAGCCCATCGTCAGCTTTTGATATTCGCTGGAGGGCGCCTGGGGATCGGTGGAGATATACTCGAATTCGCCGCCTGTGAGGTTAATCTTACCACCGGTGACCAAAAGCCGCAGATTCGAAAAGCTGCCGCCGCTGATATTCAGCGTACCGCCGTTTATCCCCCAAGGTGCGGTTTCCGAGCCGTGGCTGCCGCCGGTGATGTTCACCGTGCCGGTACCCAGATCCAGCTTCTGCACCGAACCGCCGGAGATGTCGGCAGTGGCCTTATCATCCCATCGGAGAGAAAGCACAAAGTTTTCCACCGTGCCGCCGGTGATATGCACCGTGGCGGCGAAGTCCTCTGCCCTCAGCTCGTTTACCGTGCCGCCGTTCAGGGTCAGCGCGCCGTAGTACATGGTGAGGAGTTCAATGCTGCCGCTGCCGGTCACGGTGAGCGTGCCGGGCTGACCCTTGACCGCCTCGTCGTCCTCATCAAGGCCGGCGGAGCCGACATCGACATAATTGATGCTCTTCCCGTTCAGGTCCAGCGTGACATTGCCTGTGATAAACGGCATATCCGCCGGAGTCTCATAGTCCGGCACTTTGATATCCGCCAGCAGCCGGAGCGTGCTGCCGCTGTGCGCATTTGCGTAGGCGACCGCCTGCGCATAGGTGGCGAACTCCGTCGTCGTACCACCGGCCGTGACCGCCGCCTGATTGGTGTTTTCCTCCGCAAATACCGATGCCGGCAGCATGGAAAGCACCAGAACAAGCGCCAGCAGGATGGATACAACGCGCTGCTTCCGTGTGGTTGTTGTGTTCATTGCTTTTCTCCTTTACACGCATTTTGCGATCGCCGCAGATAAAATTCCGGCTGAAATGGGTTTTTTATGGAAATAGGCGCAGCCGAGCCGGTAGGACTGCACCCCAAAGCCGTTGTCGTCGGAGAACCAGATCACCGGGACATTCTTCCACAGGTCCCGCGCGGCGATCACGCCCTCCATGCCCTCCGCACCGTTCATCGTGACCACGACACACTCCGGCGGGCTTTCTCCAAGTCCTGCGATGAAGCCGTCGTAATCCGAATAACCGGCGATCTGAATATTGCGATAGCTGCAATCCGGCAGCGCTGCCAGCGCCTCGGTCAACTCGTCGCGCTCCGCCGTCGTTCCGTATAAGATCACCTTCATAAGGCCCCTCCCCGCAGGCATATTTTTTCGTTTATATTCTATTCTTTTTCCGTCCCCCCGGCAAGGGCTTTGGCACAAGCGGCTCAAAAACGGCACAAGCGGTCATTCCTGATTGTAATTCCGGCGGAATCATGATAAGATTTCTCCGAAGAAAGATTTGAACGCACCGTAAGAGGATGTTTTACCATGAGCGAAGCAAAAAAGGCCACCGCGCACTATCACCTGCCCGGTCTGTTTGAATTCCATGAGCTGTACCGTGTGTTTCTGCCGCTGTTCTGTGCGCACCGGGAATATTTTTATGACTGGTGTGACATTGGCTCCATCTACGGCGCGCCGGCGGACTGTATCTGGGGCGGAGGGCGCGTCGGCTGCGGCACACAGACTGCCGGGGAGGTTCTGGCGCTGATGCGGGAATACGGGATCTCCGCACGGCTGACCTTCAGCAACTCCCTGCTCCGCAAGGAGCATCTTTCCGACCCAAGGTGCAATGCGCTTTGCCGCTTGTTTGCCGAGACGCCGCAAAACGGAGTGATCGTCCATTCCGAGCTGCTGCTGGACTATTTGAAAAAAACGTATCCGGAGCTCTATTTTGTTTCCTCCACCACCAAAGTCCTGACGGACTTTGCGCAATTCCGGCAGGAGCTGGAGCGGGAGGAGTTCCGGCATGTCGTGCCGGATTTTCGCCTGAACAATGCGCTGGACCGGCTGGCAGCACTGCCGCAGGAGCAGAAGGACAAAGTGGAATTTCTCTGCAACGAATGCTGCTGGTTCGGCTGCAAGGAGAGAAAAGCCTGCTATGAGGCAGTCAGCCGGAAGAATCTCGGCGAGCGCGGCACAGAGCACCGCTGCACCGCGCCGGACGCCGCGGGCGGCTATCGCTTTTCCAAAGCAATGGAAAACCCGGGGTTTGTCAGCATCGCCGACATTCAGAAGTGCTATCTGCCAATGGGATTCTCCAATTTCAAAATCGAGGGTCGGGGCTTAGGCAGTGCCCTAATTCTGGAATTTTTGCTCTATTATATGGCAAAACCGGAGCATCAGCTGCGTGTCCGGGAGGAGATCTATCTGGACAATATGCTGGATCTGTTCTGACCTCCGAATGCGGTGTGGGAGGAAGCCCCGTTGCTCTGTCCGAAGTGCAAATATGCCCGCGTGATCCGTTTCAAGGAACGTGATTGGTCTTGGCCGCGAAATGCAAGGCCTGCCATTCGCAAGCAGCCAAACACAGCAGGAAATAAGAAACGCCGAAAGCCCCTGAATATAACCGTTTCCGTTCATAAGGATGTATTTTCTTATGAGAGATTGGTCGCAACCTCTGTTATGGAGGCTGCGGCCTTTTCTCTTTCTATGGTAGATCACGGCCTTGATGATTCTGCGATAGCAAGCATCTTCTTTATGGTTGCAAGGCCTACAAGTCCGACACCGGTAAAGTGGATGTCAACGCCCACCCGCTTATGTCCGTTCAACATTTCACTGTTGTGAACCTCGATTCGCTTGATGATCTTATTGACCACCTCCGGCGTAAGTGTTTCCATACTGGAGTACTCCCTGAGTCCTGCCAGCAAAAGTCGAATATCCACGCTCTCCCGTTCGAGTTCGGCCAGCTCTTTTTCCTTCGTGCTGACGGATTGCAGTAGCTCTGCCTGCTCTTCTTCGTACTTTGCTGCCATACGGGAATAACGCTCGTCAGATAGCTTGCCCGCAAAATTATCCTCATAGAGTTTGGCAATCAGCCGGTCGATTTCATCGATTCACGCGGAAGGCAAAACACCGTAAGAACCTGATGGCGATATTTTTTCATGGTCTCGCAAAGGGCTTCAATCGTGTCCCTGCCACAGTCTGCATAGTCATCCTCCGTGTCATCGTTCGCCAGGTACCTGACAATAACTGCTCCACCAACGGCGCTTTTATATAAGCAATCATAAATCATGCACGAAAAGCTTTCGCCGGGGCTGAAATCCAGAAAACAATAGCGTTTACTATGCAGCCTGTTATTGGCATATAACGCTTGCAGAAGGATCCGGAACATCCCTTTTCGTGTCTCGCGGTCATCTGTCTGAATCATATAATGGACGGGATGACCGATGGCATTCTGTTTCGCACCTCCTGCATAAATGCGATTCAGTTCAGGGATAAAAGTGTCCTTTGCAAGAAATCGCCCGGCATCTTCGTATAGATAACAATAAGGCTCCGACCTTTTAAGTCAGAACCTTATTGCTCGCCTTTGCAAATGCCATTTTTCAGTGTTTTGAAATTATCGCCTTACCGGGCTGTGGCGTTAGCAGCACCCTGTTTTCACGCCTCGCCCATGCAGATGCGGCGCAGCAGACGCGCGGTCAGCTCCCACCAGGTCAGCTTTTCCACCGTTTCCGGCGCGATGATGGGGATCTCGGCCAGCACCTTCCCGTCGGTGGCGATCGTCATTCTACCCAGCTCCTGTCCAGCCTGCACCGGTGCTTCGATCTCCGCCTCCAGCGCGACGGTTTTCGTGATCCCAGCCTGCATTCCTTTTTCGATCAGAATGGGCGCGGACTCCTGCAAGACCGGCTGGATGGTGTTCACGCGCCCCAGCCGTACCCGGACGGAGGGCAACGCCTCCGGCGGCTCGGCGGAAACCAGCGCGTAGTTTGCAAAGCCGTAGTTCAGCAGCGCCTTGGCCGACTCGAAGCGGTCGGCGGAGCTCTTGCAGTGCAGCACGACCGCGATCAGCTCGATGCCGTCGCGCTTGGCCGAAGCCGCCAGACAGTGCCCCGCAGCGGAGGTGTAGCCGGTTTTCAGGCCGGTCGTACCCTCGTAGAAGCGGACGAGCTTGTTGGTGTTCGCCAGACCGAAGCGGCCGCCGCGCACGGTGTCCATCCAGATCGTCGTGTACTTTTTGATCGCCTCGTGCTTCAGAAGCTCACGGGAAATCACGGCCAGATCGTGCGCCGTGGTCAGGTGCTCCGCGGCGTCTGCCGCGTCGTCCAGCCCGGTGCAGTTGACAAAATGCGTGTCCGTCAGGCCGAGCTCGGCGGCGCGCTGGTTCATCCGCTCGACAAAGGCCGACTCGCTGCCGGAAACGTGCTCCGCCAGCGCCGTGGCGCAGTCATTGGCCGAGCTGACGACCACGGACTTGAGCATTTCGTCCATGCTCATCTGTTCGCCCGGCTCCAGATAGACCTGGCTGCCGCCCTTGCCCGCCGCGGCGTCGGAGGTGATGACCATGTCGTCCCAGCCGATGCGGCCGGAGTCCAGCGCCTCCATCACCAGAAGCAGGGTCATGACCTTCGTCACAGACGCCGGCCGCAGCCGTTCGTTCGCGTTTTTCTCGTAGAGTACCGTGCCGGTCGCCGCGTCGATCAGAATGGCGGAAGGCGCGGCGATCTCCGGCCCCGCAGCGGACGCTGCGGGCAGGCAGACGAGCAGCAGCGCCAGCGCCAGCAGCCCGGCAAAGCATCGTTTCCACATAATATCAGCCCCTCCATTGTTTGTGGTACAAGCGTATGTTCCGGCGCGGCCCGGTATGCCGGTTTCTATTGAAAAATGCCGTTGTGAAAGATGCACAAATTTCGAAAGATAATTTATACAATTTAGACGAAGTTTTCAATTTCGAACGAAAAGTGCTTGCAAATACAGTCGAGAGAAGCTATACTGTAATTACAGATTTGGAAACGTTTCCAAACCTTCTGTAACAATCAAAGAATCCAGCAAAATTACTTAGGAGGAAAGAAAATGAAAAAACTGTTTGCACTGCTTCTGGCTCTGGCAATGATCACCTGCCTGTTCGCCGGCTGCAAGGGCAACGAAGAGCCCACTACGCCCGATAATTCCGGCGAGCCCTCTTCCGAGTCCACCCCGTCCGAAAACAACACCGATACCGCGAAGGGTTCCGTTTACTACCTGAACTTCAAGCCGGAGTTCGACGAAGCCCTGACCAAGCTGGCTGCGACCTACACCGAGAAGACCGGTGTCGAAGTTAAGGTCGTTACCGCTGCTTCCGGCGACTACAACAACACCCTGACTGCCAACATCGGCGACGTCACCGTCTTCAACATCGGCAACACCGCCGCCCTGAATGACTGGGATGAATACGCACTTGATCTGACCGATAGCGCCATCGCCAAGGAGCTCAACACCGACGCCTTCAACCTCTACAATGCAGAGGGCAAGCTGAAGGCCATCGGCAACTGCTACGAGTCTTTCGGCATCATCGTCAACAAGGCTCTGCTGGAAAAGGCCGGCTACAAGGTTGAGGACATCAAGGACTTCGCGTCTCTGAAGAAGGTCGCGGAAGACATCCACGCCCGTGCTTCCGAGCTGGGCTTCGACGCCTTCTCCTCCGCAGGTCTGGAAAGCTCCTCTTCCTGGAGATTCTCCGGCCACCTCGCAGCCCTGCCCCTGCACTATGAGGGCATCGTGGACAACGTTCCCACCATCACCGGCAAGTACCTGAACCTCTTCAAGAACGTTTGGGATCTGTACATCAACAACTCCACCTGCGCTCCGTCCGAGCTGTCTACCAAGACCGGCGACGAGTCCCGTGCGGAATTCGGCACCGGCAAGGCTGTCTTCTTCCAGAACGGCACTTGGGAATTCTCCAACCTGACCAGCGCTGACGGCAACTTCAAGATGAACCCCGACGACCTGCAGATGATCCCCATCTACTGCGGCGCGGACGACGACGCCAAGGCAGCTCTGTGCTCCGGCACCGAGAACCGCTGGGCCGTCAATGCGAAGGCTTCCGAAGAAGATCAGAAGGCTTCCATCGACTTCCTTGTCTGGCTGGTTACCGATCCCGACGCTTCCAAGGTTTATGTCGAGCAGCTCGGCGCTGTTCCCTTCAAGAACTGCCCCGCTTCCGACAACAAGTTCGTCAACGACGGCAACGCTCTGCTGGCTGATGGTAAGACCCCAATTTCCTGGGCGTTCAACTACACGCCGAACGTTGATGCCTGGAGAGCTACCGTTGTTACCGCTCTGACTGCTTACTCCGCCGGCTCCGGTGACTGGAGCGAGGTCGAGAAGGCATTCGTCGACGGCTGGGCATACGAGTACACCGTTGTCAACGGCTAATTCGCAAAACCCAATAGATCACTCTGGGGGCGGGCATCAGCCCGCCCCCTTTTGCATAGAAATCGTTTGTGCCCTTTCCTGATGGAGGCGAGGGTGTTCCATCAAGAAAGCGCATAAGCGGAACGGAAAGAGAGGAACCCAAATGAAAAAGAAAGCATCTGCGGTTGGTATGAACGGGCCGCTGCTGCGCAGACCGATCAAGCGTTGGGCACCGCTGTTTATTCTGCCGGTGTTCGCCGCTTTCTGCATCGGCTTTGTGTGGCCGTTTATTCAGGGCATTTACCTGTCCTGCTGCAATTTCGTCACGCCGTCTGACGCCAAATGGATCGGTATCCAGAACTATGTCAAGATCTGGAGCGACGTCGGCTTCCGCAACGCATTCAAAAACACGGCCGCCTTTGCTGTCGTGACCATCATCCTGATCAATGTGATCGCCTTTGCCATCGCCTATGCCCTGACGCAGAAGATGCGCGGCGCAAACCTGTTCCGCACGGTGTTCTTCATGCCGAACCTGATCGGCGGCGTCGTGCTGGGCTATGTGTGGAGCATGATCTTCGACGGAATCCTCCGCCGCTACGCCACCTACCTGACCGCCAATGCGACCTACGGCTTCTGGGGTCTGATCATTCTGGTTGCGTGGCAGCAGATCGGCTACATGATGATCATCTACATTGCTGGCCTGCAGGCGGTATCGGAGGATATGCTGGAGGCGGCGCGCATCGACGGCGCAAACGGCCGCCAGACGCTCTTCAAGGTCATCATTCCGAACGTCATGCCGTCCATCGCGACCTGCACCTTCCTGACGCTGACCAACGGCTTCAAGCTCTTTGACCAGAACCTCGCGCTGACCGGCGGTATGCCGAGTATGCTCGTCGAGGGTGGCAAGATCAACGCCACCGAGCTGCTGGCACTGAACATTTATTCCACTTACAACATCGGCAAAAACTACCACGGTGTGGCACAGGCAAAGGCGGTCATCTTCTTCCTCCTGGTTGCGGTGCTCGCGATTATCCAGCAGAAGGCGACGAGCCGGAAGGAGGTACAGCAATGAAACGCAAGGCAATCAAACACAAGCACTATTCTCTGGGCAGCACCATCCTGACGGTCGTCTTTATCCTCATCTGTCTGGCATGGGTCATGCCGATCATCGAGGTCGCCATCAACTCCTTCAAGACAAACAGCGGTATTTCCCTGGACGTCTTTGCGCTGCCGGATTCGGAAACCTTTGCCGGCACGGACAACTACGTCACGGGCATGACCTTCGGTAATTACCCCTTCCTGAAGTCCGCGGTCTACAGCCTCTTCATCTCGGTGGTGTCCACCATCCTGATCCTTGTGTGCTGCTCCATGGCTGCATGGTACATCGTCCGCGTGCGGAGCAAATTCTCCAGATTCTTCTACTACCTGTGCCTGTTCTCCATGATCGTCCCCTTCCAGATGGTCATGTTCACCCTGACGAACACGGCAAAGACCTTCCATCTGAACACCCCGTGGACCATCCCGGTGGTTTACCTCGGCTTCGGTGCGGGTCTTGCGATTTTCATGTTCACCGGCTTTGTCAAGAGTTTGCCGCAGGAGATCGAGGAGGCAGCGGCCATTGACGGCTGCGGCCCCGTGCGCACCTTCTTCAGCGTGGTTCTCCCCATGCTCAAGCCGAGCCTGATCTCGGTCGGTATTCTGGAGCTCATGTGGCTGTGGAACGACTATCTGCTGCCGTATCTGGTGCTGGATATCACCGAGTACCGTACCATTCCCATCCACGTGCAGTACCTCAAGGGCAGCTACGGCACGGTCGATCTCGGCGCGACGATGGCAGTCATCATGCTGAGCATCCTGCCGATCATCATCGTTTATCTGCTTTGCCAGAAATATATCATCAAGGGCGTCGCTGCCGGTGCAGTGAAGGGCTGAGTTCCATGACCATCAAGGATCTTGCCCACGAAACGGGTTACTCCGTCGGCACGATCTCCCGCGTGCTCAACAACCATCCGAATGTCAGCGAAAAGGCGCGGATCGAAATTCTCGCCGCGGTGGAGCGCTTCGGCTTTGAGCGGAACAAAAACGCGAAAAATCTGAAGCAGTCCTACGGCGAGGGCATCCTCGCGGTGGTGACCGGTACCTCAAACGAGCTGTTTTCCAGAATGATCGAGCGCATCCAGCAGGCACTGTCGCAGACGCGCTATCCGCTGACGGTGGATTACGTGGATGAGAATGTCGACCCGGTCGTGAAGGCTTTGCAGCTCAGCCGCGAGAAAAAGCCGGAGGGACTTTTGTTCCTCGGCGGCGACGCACGGCTGTATGAGAGAAGCTACGGACAGATACAGCTCCCCGGCGTGGTGCTGACGACCGACGTTTCCTCCCTGCATATGCCGAATCTTTCCTCCGTGTCGACGGACGACGTTTCTGCCGCGGAGTGCGTGATGGATCACCTGATCGCAAACGGACACCGCGACATCGGCATCATCTCCGGCGACCGGAGCTGCTCCGGTCCGTCACGCCTGCGCTGGGAGGGCTGCCTGCGCGCCGCCGCGCGGCATGGGCTTTCCCTGCCGGAAGCGCACTGCGCCACCGCGCGCTACACCCTCAAAGACGGCTACACCGCCGCGCTGCGCCTGATGCAGCATCCGCCGCTCACGGCGATCTTTGCCATGTCGGACATTATGGCCTTCGGCGCCATCTGCGCACTGCACGACCGCGGCCTGCGTGTGCCGGAGGACATCTCCGTTGTTGGCTTCGACGGTCTGGATATGTGCAGCTACTACACCCCCAAGCTCACGACCATCCAGCAATCGGTCGTGCGCATCGCGGACCGCGGCGTGCGCCTGCTGCTCGACCATATTGAAAAGCATACCCCCGCCCGGCATGAGATCATTTCCTTCTCCCTGTGTGAGGGGGAGAGTGTCGCAAGCCTGCCGCGGCAGAGAACAGAAACCACTACAGAAAGTGATACGCTATGAGAAGTTCCGGAATTTTAATGCACATTTCCTCCCTGCCCTCGCCCTACGGCATCGGCACGCTCGGCAAAGCAGCCTATGATTTTGCCGATTTTCTTCACAAGGCCGGCCAGCGCTACTGGCAGATCCTGCCCATTGGGCCGACCAGCTACGGCGACAGCCCCTATCAGAGCTTCAGCACCTGTGCGGGCAACCCCTATTTTATCGACCTTGATCTTCTCGTCGAGGACGGCTTGCTGACCAGAGAAGAGATCGACGCCATCAACTGGGGCGCGGACACCGGACGTGTGGACTATGGCTTCCAGTATTCCGTCCGCTTTGATCTGCTCTATCATGCCTATGTGCGCGGCCGCGACCGCGACGAGGATGCCATCCGGGAATTCCGCGATGCGAATCCGTGGGTGGAGGAATACGCCCTTTATATGGCGCTCAAGCGCAGCAACGGGATGCAGTCCTGGGAGCACTGGCCGGAGGAGATCCGTCTGCGCCGTCCCGGCGCGGCGGACACCTATGCGACCGTGCTGGCCGAGGACACCAATTTCTTCATTTATCTGCAATTCCTTTTTTACCGCCAGTGGAACCGCCTGCGCGACTATGTCCACGGCCTTGGTATCCGCATCATCGGCGACCTGCCCATCTATGTCCCCTATGATTCCTGCGACGTGTGGGCCAATCCCCATCTGTTCCAGCTCGACGAGGGCGGCCTGCCCACCGGCGTTGCGGGCGTCCCGCCAGATTATTTCAGCGAGGACGGCCAGCTCTGGGGCAACCCCCTGTACAACTGGGATCGGATGCGCGAGGACGGTTACGCATGGTGGATGCAGCGCATCGCCGCGGCCGGAAAGCTCTTCGACGTGATCCGCATCGACCATTTCCGCGGGCTGGAAAGCTACTGGGCCGTACCCTACGGCGACAAAAACGCCCGCCGCGGCCAATGGGTCAAGGGGCCGGGCACGGACTTCATTGACGCGGTGCACCGCACCTTCCCGGAGCTGCACCTCATCGCGGAGGATCTCGGTTTCCTGACGCCGGAGGTCATTGCGCTTCAGAAGGCGTCCGGCTATCCCGGCATGAAGGTGCTGGAATTCGCCTTCGACCCGCGCGAGCCGAGCAACTATCTGCCGCACCGCTACACCGAGAACTGCATCTGCTACAGCGGCACGCATGACAACGAAACGCTGGTGCAGTGGATGGATGGCACCTCCCCGGAGGTCGTGGATTATGCGCTGGAATATCTCGGCCTGCACGACCGCTCCGAATGCGTCTGGGGCATCCTGCGCGCAGGCATGGCCAGCGTTGCGGACACCTTCATCGCCCAGATGCAGGACTATCTGGAGCTGGGCGCGGAAGCGAGAATGAACGAGCCCGGCACCCTCAGCACGAAGAACTGGAGCTGGCGCGTGGACGCCGCTCAGCTCACGGACGAGCTTGCCGCGCGGATCGCCCGCATGACGAAGCTCTACGAAAGATAAAAAACGATCACGCCTCTGAAAAACCGGAGGCGTGATCGTTTTTTTAATCCGCGATGGTCGGAACGGCGTCCGGCGGGATGGGACAGCTATAGCCCGCGGCCGTGCGCTGCCGGAACTCCGCCTGTGCCGTCTGCAAAATTTCCGGCGATTCCATGAGGTCGATCGCCGCGCCGCAGAGCACCTTGCCCGCATAGAGCGCAGCCTTGCGGCCGGTGTCGGATTTCGCGCAGGACACATTCTGCCAGCTGTGGCCGGGGCAGCCGTTCGGCCATGCCGCCACGTGCAGCTGCGCCGTCGGACACTCCCAGCTCACATCGCCCACGTCGGTCGAGCCGGGGCAGAAGGCCTCGCCCTGATACAGCGGCAGCAGCACGTCGTTCATTGCGCCGCCGTGCAGAAGTGTCTGCACCTGCGCGGCATAGGCGCTGTCCTCGCTGCCCGTGCCGGGGAGATGGCCGGCGGCATCATAGGTTGCGGCGATCTTTTCCGCAAATTCCGCCTCCGCCTGCGTGTAGGCGGGCACGCCCGTCTGCTCAAAGTTCCGGTACAGGACGGCCTCCAGCGCGTGATTGGGGATGGTTTCCGCCAGACCGTCGATGAATTTTCGTTCGCAGGTCGTTTCCGTCATCAGCGTGGCGCCCTCAGCGATCTTGTCCACGCGCGCCTGCAATTCCAGCGCCTTTTTGACCTTGTCGGAGCGCACCATGTACAAAACGGAGGCCTTCGCCTGCACGACGTTCGGGCTGCGCCCGCCGGCATCCGTAATGGCATAGTGAATGCGGGCACGGCTGTCCATATGCTCACGCAGGTATTGCACGCCGGTGTTCATCAGCTCCACCGCATCCAGTGCGCTGCGCCCGCGCTCCGGGCAGCCGGCCGCGTGCGCGGCGACGCCGTGAAAGGTGTACTGCACCTGAATACAGGCGTTGGTGGAGCCGGTCGCAACCTCGTTGCACTCGTCCGGGTGCCACGTCAGCGCCGCATCCAGACCGCGCCAGAGATTCTCCCGCGCCATAAATGCCTTGGCCGCGCCGCCTTCCTCGCCGGGGCAGCCGTAGAGCACGACCGTGCCGGGCTTCCCGGTGGTCTGCAAATAGTGCTTCACGCCCAGCGCCGCCGCGAGTGCGCCCGCGCCGAGAAGATTGTGGCCGCAGCCGTGACCCGTGCCGCCGGGGACAAGCTCCTGCTGCACGGCGCTCCCGCCTGTCTGCGAAAGGCCGGACAGCGCGTCATATTCGGCAAGAATCCCGATGACAGGCCGCCCCGAGCCGTAAGCGGCGGAAAAGGCCGTTTCGATGCCGCAGATGCCCTGTTCCACGGCAAAGCCCTCCTGCCGCAGCACATCGCAGTAGAGCGCCGCCGACCGGAATTCCTGAAGCGACAGCTCCGCATATTCCCAGATCCGGTCCGCCACGTGGCAGATCAGATCCTTTTTTTCTTCGATTGCGGCCAGCGCCGCCTGCTTCTGTGTCATGTTTACAGCACCTTTTCCAGAAAACTCTGCAATCTTGGACTCTTCGGATGGTCAAAAATCTCTTCCGGCGTGCCCTCCTCGCAGAGTTTGCCGTGGTCGATGAACAGCACCCGGCTGCCGACCTCGCGGGCAAAGCCCATTTCATGCGTGACGACGACCATCGTCATGCCGCCTACGGCCAGCTCCCGCATGACTTCCAGCACCTCGCCGACCATTTCCGGGTCGAGCGCGCTGGTCGGTTCGTCAAAGAGCATGACCTCCGGCTCCATCGCCAGCGCGCGCACAATGGCGACACGCTGCTTCTGCCCGCCGGAAAGCTGCGCGGGGTAGGCGTCCGCGCGGTCGGCAAGACCGACGCGCTGCAAAAGCGCCATGGCCTTTTCCTCTGCCTCGGCCTTGGGCATTTTCCTGATGCGGATCGGTGCCATGGTCAGGTTTTGCAGAATGGTCTTATGCGGGAACAGATTGAAATGCTGGAACACCATACCCATCTTCTGCCGGTGTAGGGGAAGATCGACCTTCTTTCCCGTGATGTCCACGCCGTCAAAGAGGATGGAACCGGAGGTCGGCTTTTCCAGCAGGTTCAGGCTGCGCAGGAAGGTGCTTTTGCCGCCGCCGGACGGGCCGATAACCGCAATGACATCGCCCTTGCAGATGTCCACGGAGATCCCGTCGAGCGCCTTGACCTCGCCGCCGTTATAGTATTTTTTCAGGTCCTTGACTTCAATCAGCTTTTCCGTCATCTTCCTGCCTCCTGTCTGCGTCTTGCGCGGCGGGACGAGCCGCTGCGCCGGTCGCTGCGCTGCATTTTCTTTTCAAAGTGTCCAAACACCTTGCTCAGGGTGAAGGTCATAATAAAGTAGATCACGCCCACGATGACCAGCGGCTCAATGGGCAGCGTGGTCGAGCCCTTGATGAGCAGATATTGCGTCATCAAATCGCCGATGAAGAAGGTCGAGGCCAGCGAGGTGTCCTTGATGATCATGATGAATTCGTTGCCGAGGGCGGGCAGGATGTTCTTGATGGCCTGCGGCACGACGACGAACCACATGGCTTTGGTTTCGCTGAAGCCGAGGCTCAGCGCGGCCTCGCGCTGGCCGGGATCGACGGCCTGAATGCCGGAGCGGATGACCTCGGAAACATAGGCGGCGCTGTTGCAGATCAGGGCGATGGCAACGCAGACATATTTCTGCTTTTGCAGCGCGGGGATCAGCATGGGCAGGCCGAAATAGAAGAAATAGAGCTGCAAGAGCATAGGCGTGCCGCGGATGATCTCAATATAGATGCTGGAAAGCCAGCGAAACGGCGGTATCTTGGACATTTTCATCAGCGCAAGCAGCGCCGCGAAGATCGTGCCGATGCCGACCGTGATGGCAGCGAGGGAGAGGGTATACCCCACGCCTGTGAGGAGGAATCTGTCCCAGTATTTCAGGAACATGGCGGCCAATTTTTCAAAGTCAATAAATTTCATTCGTTCCACACTCCGTCCGGCAGCGCTGTGCCGGATACGGTGGGGTATCCGGCGCAGCAGCCATGTTTTTTAATCCAGCGTCAGTTCCTTTGCGTTCTCGGACTTGCCAAGCTCTACGGCCTCCTCGTACCACTTGGCGTACAGGCCTTCGGCCTTCGCCTTTGCCAGTGCCTCGTTGACGGCGGCCAGCAGCTCGGTTTCGCCCTTGGCCATGATGATGAGGTTCGCCTCGTACTTTTCTTCCACGGCAAACTGCCAGCTGCACTTGACCAGATCGGGGTTGGCATCGACGATCATTTCTCCATTGCCTTTGGCAACGGCCAGCGCCTCGATGTTGCCGGCCTTCAGCTCCATCACGCCGACGCTGATATCGCCGATGGTGATGGGGTTCGCCTTGCTGAGCTGGTCGGTGACAAGCTGCATCTGGAGCGAGGCGTTCTGCGCTCCGACATCCTGACCGTCGAAATCCTCCGGCTTGGTGTACTTGGCTGCGTCATCCTTCCGGATGAGCAGAACCTGCTCGGTCTCGTTTTCGCCGGCGTAGTAGTAATCGGACAGCTCATAGTTCCGCGCGCGCTCCTCCGTCCAGGAGTAGCCGGAGATGGACATCGGCACGCTGCCGGTATAGACGGCCGACTGGCAGGCATCGAAGCTCATGGGCTCGATCACCAGCTTTACGCCGAGGGACTCGGCAATGTATTTGGCCAGCGTTACGTCAAAACCGACGTACTGCTCCTGCCCCTGCTTGGAGGAGTCGATGAACTCCATCGGGGAGAAGTCCGGGCTGAGCGTGACAGTGAGAACACCTTCGGACTTGATCTTTTCCAGTGCGTTGGCGGACTCCGGCACGTCGCTGGGCGTTTCCTTAGCGCCGCAGGCGGCAAGAGCGAACATCATAACCAGCGCCAGAAGCAGCGCAATCCAGTTTTTCTTTTTCATTTTGAGCATCCTTTCCGTTTTTTCGTGTGACGGGAGGAAGCCGTCCTCCCGATGACTGTTCTCCTGATGGTGCATACTCTACCACTGTGAAGCAGAAATGTCAAGGGTATTTTAGAATATTTATTCATAATTTTTGCTATTTGTAGAATATATATACGAAGCAGCAGCAAAGGGCAAGCGCGTTGTGCAAAATGCAAAAGCGCCGCGTAAAAGCGCCGCCGGTTTCCCGGCGGCGCTCAAATAATCTACGAAAGGATAGAGTCAGAATTCCGCGCAGCGGCGCTCCAGCTCTGCAAAGAACCGTGCGGCGTACAGGCCGTCCACAAGGGCGTGATGCACGGTCAGATTGACAGGCAGCAGGATGCGCCCCTCCTGTGGAAAGAACTTTCCGAAGGTGATGCGCGGGTTGCTGTCCGCCGGAGACGGCGTGGGCAGGCTCAGGCCCGTGAAGGAGATCCACGGCAGGCTGGAAACAAAGAACAGACTGTCGCCGTCCTCCCCGTCGTCGATGTCCGGCGCGGCCTTGACGCGTTCCACCTCCGCCTGCGCGTAGGGCAGAAATTCCGCAAAGGGCTTCGCGCAGTCCAGCCGGCAGTAGCAATAGCTCCCGTCCGGCAGAGAAACGGTGTGCGAGCTGTCGCAGCGGTCGTATTCCACCGCGTCCTCCCCACGGATGCGGCTGCGCAGTTCCGGCACGGCATTGGCCGCGCCGATCGCGCAGTGAAGAAGCGACAGGAAAAAGGGCAGCGATTCCCGGACGGTTTTCTCCCGCAGGGCAGTGATGTCGCAGTTTGCCGTAACGGAGAGATAGGGGTTGGCCATCGTGCGGAAATAGGCAAAGTGCGCCCGGCGGGAGTCGTTTATCAGGTCAAGGACGTGCGGCTGCATCTTACAGCGCCTCGATGGCGGCGCGGATGCGCGCACGGGTGCGGTCGCAGCCCAGGATCTGCATCACGGTGTAGAGGTCGGGCGAGTTGCTCTTGCCCGTCACGGCGATGCGCAGGAAGGCGGAAACGTCCGCAACGGAGCCGGGGAAGGCCGCGGGGTCTGCCTTATAGGCCTTCATATCGGCGGCAAAGCCGATCTCCGCGGTGATCGCCTTGACCTTTTCGAACCAGACGGCAGAATCGTCCGCGGGGTCGTAGACGGCGAGGAACTTTTCCAGCGCCTCGCGGATGACCGCATGGTCAAACTGCGCCGGGAAGCCCTCGGAGGTGAAGAACTCGTCATAGAAGAAGCCCATGTACGGCTTGACGTCCTGCCATGTGGCCAGATCCTTGCGCGGCTTCTTCCCGCCGCGGCCGATGGCAAGGATGCGCTTTGCATAGTCCGGATCGCTTTCCAGCGCACGGGCGAAGTCCGGCTCGAATTCCTGCGCATATTCCAGCACAAGTGCGTAGACCGTTTCGGCATCCATGCGGGCGATCTCGTTTTTCGACACGTCGCAGAGCTTGGCGTAATCAAAGAGCGCACCGGCGGGGTTGAGCTTCTTGCAGGAGAATTTGAAATCGTCGGAGGGCGCGGTGGGGTTGGCCTTGCGCCAGTCCTCATAGTTGGAGTTCAGCAGCGTCATGATGTATTCATACACCGCCTGCACCGGGAAGCCCGCCGCCTTGTAGTAGGTCAGCGCCAGCTCCGGGTCCTTGCGCTTGGAGAGCTTGCGCTTGGAGGTACCGTCCATCTTCATCAGGGGGCCGATGTGGACGTACTTCGGCAGCTTGAAGCCCAGCGCCTTGAACAGCTGAATGTGGAAGGGTAGGCTGGGCAGCCACTCGTCGCCGCGGACGACGTGCGTCGTGCGCATCAGGTGGTCGTCCACCGCGTGGGCGAAATGGTAGGTGGGGATGCCGTCGGATTTCAGCAGGACCTGATCAATGTCGTTTTCCGTGATGGTCAGCGTGCCCTTGACCAGATCGTTGTACTTGAACTTGTTTTCGATGGAGCCGGTGGAGCGGAAGCGCAGCACCCACGGCTTGCCCGCGGCGATGGCGGCCTGCACATCCTCGATGGGACGGTCGCGCCAGACGGCGTAGCTGCCATAGTAGCCGAAGTTGACCTTCTTCTCCTCCTGCTCGGCGCGCATGGCGGTCAGCTCCTCCTCCGTGCAGAAGCAGGGGTAGGCGTCGCCCTGTAAGACGAGCTGCTTTGCATAGACGTGGTAGATCTCTGCGCGCTGACGCTGGCGGTAGGGGCCGTAAGCGCCGTTGTCACCAGTGATGGTCGCGCCCTCGTCAAAGTGGATGCCGTAGTGCTTGAGCGTGTTGATCAGCACCTCGACCGCACCGGGAACCTCGCGCTTGGCATCCGTGTCCTCCACGCGCAGAAACAGCACGCCGCCGGACTGGTGCGCCATGCGCTCGGCGACCAGCCCCTGCACCAGATTGCCCAGATGGACAAAGCCGGTGGGAGAGGGCGCCATGCGCGTGACGACTGCGCCTTCCGGCAGATCACGCGGCGGGAAGCGCTGTTCCATGTCTTCCGGCGTCGCCGTGACGTTGGGGAACAGAAGTTGAGCAAGCCTTGTTGTATCCATGAATCTTACCTCGTGCAAATTTTTTTCTCATTATATCATGCGCCGCAGGCGAAATCAATTCGCAGCGCGGAAAGCTGTGCAGATTTTGTAAAATAACAGATGAAAATGCGAAGATCATCGTGTATAATGGAAGCATCCGATCACAAGGGGCGAAGCCATTGAAACAAACCTCTCTGCGTGGAAAGAAATTCTTCCTGCTGGACATGGACGGCACGATCTATCTGGGCGACCGGCTCTTCGACGGCACGGTCGATTTTCTGGAATATGTCCGCGCCTCCGGCGGGAAATATCTCTTCCTGACCAACAATTCCTCGCGCAGCGTGGATGCCTACATAGACCGCATGGCGCGCTTCGGCATTTCCACGACGAAGGAGGACTTCCTGACCTCCGTGGATGCGCTGTGCGTGTACCTCTCCAAAAACGGCTACGGCGGCAAACGCCTGTACGCCTTCGGCACGGCCTCCTTCCACCGCCAGCTCACGGATGCGGGCTTTTCCGTGACCGACCGGCTGGAGGACGGAATAGACGCGCTCGTCTGCGGCTTTGACACCGAGCTGACCTTTCGGAAGCTGGAGGATGCCTGCATCCTGCTGAGCCGCGGCGTGGACTTCATTGCGGCGAATCCCGACTGGGTCTGCCCGACGTCCTATGGCTACGTGCCGGACTGCGGGAGCGTCTGCGAGATGCTCTTTCGCGCGACGGGGCGGCGGCCGGTGTTCATCGGCAAGCCGCAGCCGGAGATGGCGCTGCTTGCCATGGAGAAATACGGCTACCGTCCGGAGGAAACGGTCGTCATCGGCGACCGGCTCTATACGGACATTGCCTGCGGCATCCACGCCGGGATAGACGCAGCACTGGTACTCTCCGGCGAGGGGACGCTCGCCGATGTGGAAAACAGTCCCGAAAAACCCACGCATATCTACCGGAATATCCGCGCGATACTCAATGACCTGACAGGGGAGGAACTCAAATGAAGCTCAACTACAAACGCACGATTTTCGTCGGATTCGCCTTCTTTCTGATCTGCGCCTTCTGGCAGGCGTATGACAACACCATCCCGCTGATCCTGACGAACAAATTCGGCCTGTCGCAGACGGCCTCCGGCGTCATCATGGCGCTGGATAACATCCTGGCGCTGTTCATGCTGCCGCTGTTCGGCGCGATCTCGGACAAGCACAAGGGCAAAATGGGCCGCCGCACGCCCTTTATCCTGATCGGCACGATCGTCGCGGCGCTGGCCTTCGTGTCCCTGTCCTTTGTGGACAACTATCAGCTTTCCAACGTGCAGAAGTTTGCCGCCATCGACGACCCCGAAGCGCTGGCCGCGATTTATGAGGCGCAGGAGGGTAAGACGCTCATGACCCCGGAGGGCGAGAGCTTCGTCCTGTCCGAAAAGTATACCGAGGATGAGTTTATCCGGATCCGCAGCAGTGTGGAGCAAGACGGCAAAAGCACGCCGAACCCGGAGTACACGGATTATGTCGTTCCCGCGCGGCAGGCCTGCGCCAAGGCGATCACCCATTCGTCCCCGCGGGCGCTGATCTTATTTATCGCGCTGCTTCTGGCGGCACTCATCGCCATGGCGACCTTCCGCAGCCCGGCGGTCGCGTTCATGCCGGACGTGACCATCAAGCCCCTGCGCAGCAAGGCAAACGCCGTCATCAATCTCATGGGCACCGCCGGCGGTATTCTGGTGCTGATCCTCGGCATGGTCTTTGCCACTTCCTCGGCCAAGAATTCCATGATGTCCTACACGGGCTATTTCTCCGTGATCGCGGGCATCATGCTGCTGGCGCTGGCCATCTTCATGTGGAAGGTGCGCGAGCCGAAGCTCGTGCAGCGGATGCAGGAAGAGAGCAAGATCTACGGCATTGAGGAGGACGCACCGGAGGCAGCGGGCGAAAAGCACCGGCTGGGCAAGGCCGAGCGGCGCTCGCTTCTGTTCCTGCTTGCCTCCATTGTCCTGTGGTTCATGGGCTATAACGCCGTCACCTCCAAGTATTCGGTCTACGCAAGCAACGTTCTGAACAAGGACTACAACATGACCCTGATGATCGCACAGGGCGCGGCCATCCTTTCCTACCTGCCGGTTGGCATGGTCTCCTCCAAGGTCGGCCGCAAGAAGGCCATCCTCGCGGGTGTCGCGATGCTGGCGACGGCCTTCGGCGTGGCCTGCTTCCTCAATGAGAGCAGCCCCACGATGCTGATGAACGCCATGTTCGCGCTGGCCGGCATCGGCTGGGCGACGATTAATGTCAATTCCTTCCCCATGGTGGTCGAGATGTGCAGCGGCAGCGACGTGGGGCGCTACACCGGAATTTATTACACCGCAAGCATGGCTGCGCAGACCATCACCCCGATGTTCTCCGGCCTGCTGATGGATAAGCTCGGCATGACGAGCCTGTTCCCCTATGCGACGGTGTTCGTTGCGCTGGCCTTCGTGACCATGCTCTTCGTCATGCACGGGGACAACAAACCGGTCGCCAAAAAGGGACTGGAAGCTTTGGATGTAGAGGACTGAGAAAAATGAAAGCTGTTTGGATCTGCCTGATCGTGCTTCTGGCGCTGGGGCTTTTGTGGCTGCTCATGATTTTCTGCAAGCGGAAAAAATCCACTTTTTCCGCTTTGGGTAAGTATTATTATGCCCACCGCGGCCTGCACGATGCGAAAAACGGCGTGCCGGAGAACTCCTTACTTGCCTTCCGCCGTGCAGTGGAGCATGGCTACGGCGCCGAGCTGGATGTCCATCTGACCAAGGACGGCAAGCTCGTCGTCATGCACGACGAAAGTCTGAAGCGCACCGCCGGCGTGGACCGCAGGCTCTGCGACATGACGGCCGAGGAGCTTTCCTCCTGCCGCCTGGAGGGAACGGATGAGCCCGTGCCGTATCTGGAGGAGGTTCTGCCGGCTTTTGAGGGACGGGCACCGTTGGTCGTCGAGATCAAGCCCTACAAGGGCAATCACGCCGAGCTGACAAAGCGCACCTGCGAGCTGCTCGACCGCTTCCCGCAGCTCACCTATTGCATCGAGTCCTTCGACCCGCGCGTGCTGTGGTGGCTGCGCCGCCATCGCCCGGAGATCGTGCGCGGTCAGCTCTCCTGCAATTTCCTGAAGGACCGCAACGGACTGGTACTCCCGGCGGCCTTCCTGCTGACCAACCTGATGACCGGCTTCCTGACCGCGCCGGATTTCATTGCCTACCGCTTTTCCGATCGGAAGAATGCCAGCCTGCGCCTGTGCCGCGGGCTGTGGGGCGTGCAGGAATTCTCCTGGACCATCCGCAGTGCGGAGGATGCGAAAACCGCGCTGGACGACGGCTGCCTGATCATCTTTGAGCATTGCGTGCCGGGAGAGAAGGAAAGAAGCTCCTGACGCTGCGGGAGCATCCGGAGCTGCATTTTACGAACGCTACGGCTGGGAGTTTTTCTGCATGGTACAGAATCAGGGAGAGAAAACCCAGTCGAGGATGTATGTGCATAGGATGAAAGAGTAAGAAATAGGGGACATCTGTGTAATCACAGATGTCCCCTATTTCTTTGCAACCAGATTCTACATCCATTCCTCGCCGGGCTCAAAGGCTTCGACAAAGACGTCTGCCGGAAGATTCTCCCATGCCAGTCGTGCAGGATCGTAGCGCTTAGCGCCCTTGATCACCGATACAGGCTTGCGCAAAACACTCAGATCTTGCAGCGGGTTCGCGTCAAGCACAACAAAATCTGCGTATTTTCCAGGTGCGATACTGCCGAGATTCTTTTCCTGCTTCAGCGCTTGCGCGCCATTCAAAGTAGCGGCTTGCAGGCACTCCGCTGTGCTCATGCCGCGCCTGTGCAGCATTTCCATTTCGTGGAAGAAATCACCGACCGAATCCGTGCCGATCGCAATGCGCACGCCGGCGCGTCTTGCCGCCGCGACCGCTTCGTCAAACGCAGGCCAGAGCGTTTTGTGCTTTGCGCTCCACGCTTCTCCGCGCCCAAATGCGGTATGTGCGGTCAGACGGTAAGAACTGAGTGTCGGAATCAGAGTAATTCCCTTTCCGGCCATTGCTTCGGCCAGCGCATCGTTCAGGAAAGCGCCGTGATTGATGATGTCCACTCCCGCGCGGATGCTTCGTCCCAACTGCTCGGTTCCCATCGCATGGATGGAAACAAGGGAATGGACATTATGCGCTTCTTCAACAGCAGCGCGGATCATCTCTTCGCTGATCTCGGCAATGACGGGTTCCCCTTCAGAAACAGCAACCGGCTCTTCGCTGGATAACAGCTTGATCGCATCTACGCCCTTCTTGAAAGAAGAACGAACTCCCTTGCGCATCTCATCCGGCGTATCCACTTCAATGCACAGTTCGCAGCCATGTCCGCCGGTGATGGAAAAAGCCTGCCCGGTGATGAGCATCCGCGGTCCGGGAACGGAGCCCTCCGCCGTTGCCTGACGCATTGTGTAAGGGATATTTCCTGGCGCTCCGGCCTCCAGAATTGTTGTGATGCCCATTCGCAGGGAGTACATTGCACTGCGAATAGCGCGCTGGGTCAAGGCAGCATCTGTGATCTGAAAAAATGACCCCTTCGGTCCGAAGAGCGGCCCGACCAGCCGCTTATAGGTCTGATGCTCATGCAGATTGATGAGTCCGGGAATGACCCATTTCCCGCCGAGATCAAACTTGCTTCCCTCCGGCATCTGTTCAGCCGCCGGAAGAATCTCAAGGATACGATCACCTTCGCAGACAATTGCAGCGTTTGTCAGAAAATCCTGCCGCACGCTGTCATATACATTTGCGTGATAAAAAATCTGTTTCATGCTTGCTCCTTTGCTCATTCAAAGAGCTTTCTCAGGGCGTTGACGTCTTCGTCATCGAATTTCTCTGCGGCGGTCATCAACTGGTAGAGCATACCGGACATAGGCAGGGGAATGCCCTCTCCCAATGCCAGTGCATTTTTGATGTCCTTCCGTGCGAGGCGAAGCGTAAAGCCCGGCTCAAAATCGCTGTTTACCAATTTCGGCCAGCGGTTTGTCAGCGCGCGCGAAGCGCCGGAGTTGCTGCCGATCACCTCATAGAAAAGCTGGGGATCTACCCCATTTTTCATGGCAATATGGTACGCCTCACACAGCCCCATCAGATTGTACATGGAAAGAAGATTATCCAGATTCTTGATCGTCTTTCCCATACCGCAGGGTCCAAGGGAATAAACGGTCGCAGAGAATACGTCCAGTACCAGCCGTACCTTCTGCTGTGCTTCTTCCGGCCCGGCGCCGAATACCGTGAGCCGTTCGTTCTGAGCGCCTGCTACGCCACCGGAAACAGGGGCATCGACGATCTGAATACCGCGCGAGGCATAAAAATGCTCAATCTGTTGCACTGCGCCGGTTGTCGTCGAGGACATCTCTAGGATCACCGTACCGGGAGCCATTGCATCAGCCAAAGTAACGTCGGTCAGGAATTCCAGAACCTCTTTATCCGTTGGGAGGATGGTAATAACGATTTCTGCCCCGGAAACAGCCTGTGCAGAGCTGTCGCAAACCTCTAAACCTGACGAGGCCAAACGGTCTGCCGCTGCACGGCTGTGATGGATTGCCGTAGAGACCTTATAACCAGCCTTCAGCAAATGACCCGCCATCGGTTCGCCCATAGCGCCCAAGCCGAATAATGCAATCTTCATATGGCCACCCCGAATTATGCGCCCGTCTTTCCGGCACTGCCGAACAGATCGATTTTTTCCAGCGCGCGCTGCTTTACCGCCGCCTGCACACGAAGCTCCAGATCGGAGAAATCCTCACCGCCGCAGCGGTCGATTTCTTCGCGAGCGGCCTCGCGCAGTTCCGTATGGATGTTGATTTTCGTAATACCAAGGGCGATCGCGTGACGGATATCTGTCTCCCCAATGCCGGAAGCACCGTGTAGCACCAAAGGAATGTCCACCGTATTGCGCACCTTTTCCAGAATACCAAACTCGATGTGCGGTGTGGAGGAATAGTGGCCGTGCATATTGCCAATGGCAAGCGCCAGACAGTCGACGCCGGTAGCGTCTACAAATTCCTTCGCTTCGTCGGGGTTGGTATAACCGTATTTTGCAAGCGCTTCTTCATACTTTGTTTCTGCGCCGACATGGCCCAGCTCGGCCTCAATGGGGATGCCAAGGGGGTGGAAGGTATCCACCACTTCTTTCGTGCGGCGGATATTTTCTGGGAGCTCATATGCCGAGCCGTCAATCATAAGAGAGTTGAAGCCTACGTCATAGGCGTGCTTCACGATCTCAAAATTGCGGCCATGATCCCAATGAATGGCAACGTCAACACTGGAACGCTTTGCGGCAGCAAGGAGCATTGGTGCAAAGATGTCGATATCAGCGTTCTTCCCGCAGCCGGAGCCGAAGGAAAGAATGACGGGAGAGTGGGTTTCTTCCACGGCGGCCATAACACCCTGAAGCATTTCAACGTTCCAGACGTTGAAATGCGGAACGGCATAATGACCGGCAAGCGCTTTATTCAGCATATATTTCATGGATGCGAGCATAAAAAGTTACCTCCTGTTATTCGCAGACACGGATGACGGACTTGATAATGTGCTGACGCTGGCTGAGCGACTCGTCAAAGGCCCGCTGTGTTTCCGTAAAATCATAGATATTTGTGATCATGGATTTTACATCAAAACGGCCGGACACGATCGCGTCAAGCGTCATAGGAAAGTTATTGCAGTAACGGAATACGGTTTGAATTGTAACTTCACGGTTGATGCTCAGAAAATTGATCGGCGTATCGCCCGGAATGGTTCCAACGATCATGATCTTACCACCGCGGCTGACCATTCTGGTCGTCATCATGGCAGTCGGTTTTGCCCCGGCAGTTTCAAATACGATATCCGCGCCGCCTTCAAAGAGTTCCTGTACGAGCTTGACCGCATCCTCCTCGGCGGAGCTGCAGGTTCGCATCGCGCCGAACTGTTTGGCCATATCCAAACGGCGCGGCACGAGATCGACAACGATAATTTCAGACGCGCCCATAATGCGGCAGGCCTGAAGCGTCATAAGGCCAATGCAGCCGGCACCGAGTATGACAATGCGCTTTCCCGGTTTTACCCCGGCCAGCACCGCGGCGTGGATTCCGACCGCCGCCGGCTCGACCAGTGCGCCTTCCAATGTGCTGACATTCTCCGGGAGCAGATAGGTGCTGCTTGCGGGGAATGCAAGATACTTACGTAGTGCGCCGTAATAAGTTGGCTGCACGTCGATAAAATCAACATCCGGGCAAAGGTTGTAGTGCCCGCTGAGACAGTATTTACATTTACCGCAGGGCACGCCCGGCTCGATCACCACGTGGTCTCCAATCTGAAATTTTTTGACCGCGCTGCCTAGGCCGACAACGGTTCCTGCACATTCGTGCCCAAAGACCAGCTTTGTATTTGGGTCTGTCGGCGGCTGAGTCGGACCGTGCTGGAACATATGGATATTGGAACCACAAATTCCAACATATTCCACCCGAATCAACACGTCATCCGGGCGAACAGTAGGCATGGGCATCTCCTGCAGCTCAATATGATAGAACTCCGGAACTACGGCCGCGATATTTTTTTCTGCGTTCATTGATTTTCCTTTCTGGACACACAGTGGCGACCGATAGACTCGGCCGCCACCGCTTTTTACATACCGAGATATGCTTTCTGAATCATATCAGAATTTTTGATCTCCTCACAGGTACCGCTCATAACGATACGCCCGGACTGCACAACGATTGCGTCGTCGCCAATGTCCAGCACGCGGCCGACATTCTGCTCGCTGATCAGAATGGTCATGTTTTCCTTTTTGAGCTGCGCAATGATCTCAAAGAGTTTGTCCACGATGACCGGCGCGATGCCCAGCGAGGGTTCGTCCAGCATCAATACCTTGGGGCAGGACATCAGACCACGGGCAATTGCAAGCATCTGCTGCTCACCGCCGGAGAGCGTACCTGCCTTCTGTTCGCGGCGCTCGTGAAGCTTCGGGAACATTTCAAAAACGCGCTCCAGATTTTCTGCACGCTTTTTACGGTTCTGCGGCAGATAAGAGCCGACCAGAAGATTGTCCATAACGGACAATTTATTGAACAGACGGCGGCCTTCCGGAACGTAAACAATGCCCAGCTTCACAATGTCGTGCGGCGCCATCTTCGAAATGTTCTTTCCGTCAAACGTGATAGAACCGGCAGAAGGGGACACAAGGCCGCAGAGCGTGCGCATGATGGTAGATTTACCGGCGCCGTTCGAGCCGACAATTGCAAGCGTTTTCCCGGCGTCAAGCGCAATATTGATGTCCCAGAGCACTGTGACGTCGCCGTAACCGGCGTTTACTTTTTCAATTTTAAGCACCCTTGTTCACCCCCAGATAAGCGGAAATCACGCGCTCGTCGTTGACGACCTGATCTCTTGTTCCTTCCATAATCAGCTGACCTTGATCCATCACGAGGATCCAGTCGGACAGGGGAAGAACAACCTCCATGATGTGCTCAACGATCATGATGGAAATGCCGCGGTCGCGGATCTGACGCACCATTTCGACCGCCTGCTGCACCTCTGTCTGGTTCAGACCGGCCATCGCTTCGTCAAGCATCAGCATTTTGGGATTGGTCGCAAGTGCACGGGCGATTTCCACGCGCTTACGGTCAGCGACAGTTAAATCGGAGCCGCGCAGGTTGGCTTTGTCTGCCAGCTTGGTAAACTCCAGAATTTCCATTGCCGCCTCTCTTGCCTTATTGACATTGGAGTGATGGAAAAATGCGCCTACCATGACGTTCTCAAGCACCGTCATGGTGCTGAACGTCTTTGTGATTTGAAATGTACGTGCGATGCCTTCTTTGAGAATCTGCTGGGGCGACATTCCGTTGATATTCTTACCGCAGAAGGTTACGCTGCCTTCGTCCGCGGCATAGGTACCGGTGAGGCAGTTGAACAGTGTGGTTTTGCCTGCGCCGTTCGGGCCGATCAGGCCGACAATCTGTCCCTCCTCACAGGAGAAGGAAATGTCCCTGTTAGCGACAAGGCCGCCAAAGCGCTTGGTAATGTGCTTGCCTTCCAGAATCGCCATTCAAGCCCCTCCTTCCTTTTGCGCGAGCTGCTTGACTTCTTTTCTCTTCTTGTACTTGCTCTTGAGATTGCTGACAAGACCAAGAATACCGTTTGGCTGCAAAACAGCGAAGATGATAATAATCAGTGCATAGATAATCTGGTCAACCGCTGTGCCGGAGCCGCCCAGATGCAGGCGGACATATTCCGAAACATAGATCAGCAGCGTCGAACCAAGCACCGGACCCCAAAGGGTTCCGATACCGCCAAGAACGGAAATCAGACAGATCTGTACGGATACAGCAGATTTCATCACGCTGTCCGGATCAATGTAACGCAGATAGCAGGCGTAAACCGTTCCTGCCATGGCGCAGAAAGCGCCGGAGAACATATAAGCGATGGTTTTGTATTTATTGATGTTGACACCAAGACTGATGGCGGCATCCGTATTGTCGCGAATCGCACGGAAATAGTAACCGGCGCGGCTCTTGGACATCAGATAGCTTGCCAGCATGGTGCACAGAAGCAGCGCAAGAATAATGATGCAATACGGCTCCTTGTTGGCAAAGTTGATCATCCACAGGTCGCCCTTCGCTCCCGGGGGATCCAGATACAGGCCGCGGGTATCGCCGACAAAATTCCAGCTTTTGAAGAAAATCAGGACGACTTCAGCCAGCGCAGAGGTTGCAATGGAAAAATAGAAGCCGGAAAGCAGGAACAAAAAGCGTCCAAGGAGCCATGTAATAGCACAGCACAGCACCATACCTGCGAGCATACCGATCCACGGAGAAATTCCGAGCTTTACCGTCAGCATTGTGCTGGTGTATGCACCAATGCCGAAGAACAGACTGTGACCGAGAGAGGTCTGGCCCGCATAGCCCGAAAGCATATTCCATGCGACACCGCAGGTCGCATACAGCAGCACCATAAAGAGAGTATCCTTTGCAAAGGTACTGCCGAGTACAAAGGGCGCAGCAGCGGCAACGATGATAAACAGCGCAACGCCGAGAGGCCCTTTTTTCTTCATCGTTCTCAGGTTTTTCATGCCTTTAACCTTCTCCCCTTTCTTCTGGAGAGCAGCGGGCGAATCGCTACAATAAGAATGTAGAACACGTAAACGATCGCCAGCTTATACTGGGAGTTGACGTAGTAGGATGCGGTCGTCTGCAGAACGCCCAGCACCATTGCAGCGCCGACGGCACCGGGGATGTTGCCCAGTCCGCCGAGGCAGACGATTGCGGAGGAGAGGGTGCTGAAGGTAACGCCAACATCCGGATAGATGTAATAGTAGTTGGACATCAGCGCACCGGCAATACCAACGCAGGCACCGGCAATGCCCCATGCAAGCGCAAACATCCGGTTGGAATTGATGCCCATCACGGAGGCGATGTCCTTGTCCTCGGAGGTTGCACGCATTGCACGGCCGAGGTCAGTTTTGCTCATCAGGAAATAGAGCGCCAGCGAAAGAATTAGTGCAACGGCGCCTGCAACAAGCTGCGCCTTGCCGATGGAAATCGAACCGATCTGCACCGCGCCGTCAAGCAGCTTGGTGGTGATCATCTTGTAGTTTGGGGTAAAGATGAACTGCGCCAGTGAACGCAGGAGAATCGCAAGGCCAAAGGTCGCAAAGATCTGCGCATAGCGCGCAGCCTTAAGCACCTTGCTGGTAATAAGATAATAGACAAGTACACCGAGGCCGAACATCACAATGCCGGCAACAGGCGCGGAAACCAGCGGGTCAATTCCCGCAAACGCCCACAGGCCGTATGCAACATACATACCGACCATGAGCATATCGCCGTGAGCGAAGTTGACCAAACCCATAAGGCCCCAGATCAACGCCTGACCTACCGCAACCAGCGCGTAAATACCGCCGGTTGAGAGGCCAGAGAATACTACCTGAAGTAAATCCATTCCATGCACCTCATTTTATAAATGCGAATCAAAGCAGACCGGCCGTTTTCATAGCCAGATCAAACAGCGCCTTGTTGCTGCTGGTAAAATAGGTCTTGATCGTGCGCTGCATCTGCTCAAGACACTCCCATGCGCGAAGATTCGTGCAGGAAAACACGATAGCGTCGCCGTCCTTCAGATGATAGGTGCCGTCGCCGTCATCAACCAAGAGATCCGCTTCATGCAGTGCATCCATAGCGAATTTCACGATTTCTTCCGGCTCGACCGCAGCGATCCACTGATTCTGCATGACGGCCATACCCTTGGTGTAGATCACGTCAAAGCCCGCGCTTTCCATAAAGTCCGTAACGGACTTGTTCAGTTCAGGACCATAAGGGGAAAATACGATAATTCTCTTCGCGTCGTGCTCACGCAGCGCGGTATTCAGCGCGCGGGTGACCGTGACGCTTTTTGCATGCGTTGTTCTCTGGATCAGTTCTTCCAGTTCACGCTCTGTTCCTGCACCGTGGATCGTACCGGCGGAGGTACAGCCAAACATGACAAGGTCAACTTCTGCGGTTGCAATGTTCTCCAAAGCTCTGGGCAGGCCGACGGTGATCATGTGTTCCTCTGTCGCTTTGGTTGCCGGCTCTCCCGTGTACATCCGTGCAACATGGAAGGAGGCTTTTTCGTGCGGAATACGCGGGACAAAATCTGCCTCCATGGTAGTGTTGGAGGAGGGGACGATCAGGGCAATTCGTGTTTTACGCATCTTCATTCTTCCTCATTTATGAAAAGTTGCTATATTACATTTTCTGCAAGAGGAAAGCTGCCTTTCCTCTTGCAGAATTCTTTGCTTGGATTGGAAAGAGAATGTTCAGTAGGAAGTGCTTAGCGGGCGTTCCATGCGGGCTGCGGATAAACGACTTCTTCAGAGGCGATGTCGAAGGGCCATACAGTCTTGGGGGTACCGCCGAAGAGCTGACCCATCATGCCGCGGCCGCGGGTGTTCTGACCATTTTCGTCAAATGCAACACCGTCCCACGCCAAGATGCAGTCGTCGCCGGTGAGATCGGTAGCAGCAAGTGCGTTACGAAGGGTTTCGGTGTCGGTGCTGCCGGCACGCTCAAGCGCATCCGCCAGAATGATAACGCCCATGAATGCACGTGCGGAATCGTCGTCCATGTGGATGCCATGACGCTCGTAGTAGAGCTCGTCGACTGCCTTCATTGCGGGCTTGGTCTCTGCAAGGTCGGTCATGAAACCGGCGCGGTTGATACCGTAATCACTGGCATCACCAAGAGTTTCGGCATATTCAGCCTGACCAATGCCGCCGTCAACCAGAAGCATCTTGGGTGCATAGTCCTGCTCCTTGCAGGTCTTGGTGAAAAGAATCATATCGCTGAGGTAAGCAGCGGAGATAACCACGTCCGCATCTGCCTTCTTCAGCTTCTGGACCTCGGAAGTGAGTTCGGGGGAGTTCGCTGCGAAGCAAACCTCTTCTGTCACTTCAAAGCCGCGGTCTTCCAGGATGGGCTTGATCAGATCACGGAAGTCACTGCCGTTAAGAGAGTTGTCATAGAACAGGGCGACCGTCTTGATGCCGGCGTTCTTGACGGAATTCATGTCGCTGAGGAAGTCAACCTCGTTCTTGATGAACATATTGGAATCGGGCGTTGCACGGAAGAAGTACTTCCAGCCGTTCTCACACAGGCCGGGGTTGACGCAGTCGGGGCTGATGAAGATCTTGCCTAGACGCTCGGTAACCGTACCGATCGTTGCTGCAACAGCGGAGTTCAGGCAGCCGATAACTGCAACGGCGTTCTCATTGTCGGTCAGAACCTGCTCCGCGGCGGACATACCCTTCTGGGGGTCGGCTTGCGTATCGCCGAAAACAACTTCCAGTTTTGCACCACCCATGCTGGTGATACCGGAGGTCTTTGCACCGGGGAGGTCGATGTCGTATTCATCATTAATAATGTCTACCGCAAGACGGATGCCATTGGCCATGTTGTTGCCGGTGGTAGCGCTTGCACCGGTCAGGGGATACAGCGCGGCAAACTGGATGGTGTCAACATCCACGCTGCCAGAGGGATCTGTCGGAGTGCTGTTGGAGGGCTTGTCGCTTGTGCTGGGTTCCTCGTTGCCTGCGCAGCCAGCCAGAGCTGCAAGCACAAAGACGAGTGCCAGAATAAGTGCGAGAATTCTGTAGCAGTGTTTCATTGTTGGGCTCCTCTCAAATATTGATAAATACTGGTCAGCAATGCACAAACAAAAAAGAAAATGTTGTTTTCAAATAAATGTGCCTGTGCATCCGGAACCTAACCCTAGATTACTACATTTTTTCTTTGATGTCAACAAAAAATATTTATTTTCAACATATTATAAACACGGCAGTACGGAAAGAATTCAGAGAAATAATAGTTATTTTCATGTAGAAAAACGTAGATTTCATATTAAATTCGTAGAAATTCAAAACCATTTGCAAAAGCGCCGCCGCTGGAAGCAGAATAGTTTTTTGTTGAAATCAACAGTTTTTGAGCGCGTATTTTGTGAAAAATAACTGCATTCAACGCAAAAACTTTAAAATAATTTTTGAATCGCAGAAAAAATATGTTGACTTCAAAAATAAAGTATGGTACGATTTCTTTGGAAGAACCACTTCCGCAATTTGATTTTGGAGGTTTATATTACATGAAAGCAATTGTCAAATACGGCGCTCCGCAAATCAAAGGTACTTATCATTTTATTGATATTCCAGAGCCCGTCTGCGGTGATGATGATGTGATTATTGAAGTAAAAGCTGCAGCAATCTGTGGCGCAGATATGCTGCACTGGGGCGTTGAAAATGGCTGTACAGATTTTAATCATGTCCGCGGTCATGAATTCTCCGGTGAAATTGTCGAAGTCGGTAAAAATGTAACGGCTTGGAAGGTCGGCCAGCGGGTTGTATCAGACAATACTGCACACGTTTGCGGTAAATGCCATGCCTGTATGCGAGGCGATTATCTGCTCTGCTCCGAGCACGTAAACCTCGGCCTTGGTTATGGCTACAGCGGTGGCTTCACCAAATACTGCAAGATCCCCGGCGAGATCCTGCACATCCATCCGCAGGCGCTGTGGGAGATTCCCGAAAACGTCAGCTATGAAGAGGCCGCTGTGCTTGATCCGATCAGCAATGCCTACAAGGCGCTCGCGGAAGAGTCTAATCTTCTGCCCGGCGAAAACGTCGTCATTTTCGGCACTGGTCCGCTCGGCCTGTTTGCAACGCAGATGGCTAAAATCATGGGTGCGGTGAATATTGTAATGGTTGGTTTGCAGGAAGACGTTCCCTACCGCTTCCCGGTCGCTCTGAAATGCGGCGCGACCGCCTGCGTGAATGGCTCCACGGAGGATGTCGTTGCTCGCTGCCGTGAACTCTGCGGCGGGCCGGAAGGTGTGGATTTGGTTGTAGATTGTGCCGGTGCCCCCGCCTCCCTGCAGCAGGGCATTGCCATGCTGCGCGTTGATGGGCAGCTTATTCGCATCGGTCAGGGCTTCCGTCCCCTGAATTTCGACATCAATGACATTACCAAAAAGAGTTTGGACATTAAGGGACACTTTGCCTACAACTCCATTTCATGGAAGAACTCCATCAACCTCCTGAAGTCCGGCATGATCAAGGTCGAGCCGATGATCACGCATCGTCTGGGCCTGTCGCAGTGGAAGGAAGGCTTCGAAAAGATGGCCAGCCGCGAGGCGATCAAGGTCATTTTCCACTACGACTGCGACTAAGAGGGAAAAAGAATGAAGAATACGGAAGCGATCCTGGTCACGCCGGGATTGATGAAAATTCAGGAAGCGCCCATGCCGGAGCCTGCGGACGATCAGGTGCAGATCAAGGTGGAGTATGTCGGCATCTGCGGTTCCGACGTCCACGGCTTTGAATGCGGGCCCTTCATCCCGCCCAAGGATCCCAACCAGAAGATCGGCCTCGGCCACGAGTTTGCCGGCACGGTCACGAAGGTCGGCGCGGGCGTGAAGAAATTCAAGGTGGGCGACCGCGTCCTGTGCGAACCCGGCGTCCCCTGCGGCAAGTGCAAGTACTGCCTGAGCGGGCACTATAATATCTGCCCCGACGTGGACTTCATGGCGACGCAGCCGAATTACCGCGGCGCGCTGACCAACTATCTGGTACATCCGGAGAGCTTTACCTACCATCTGCCCGACAACATGAGCATGATGGAAGGCGCGCTGGTCGAGCCGGCGGCCGTGGGTATGCACGCGGCGGAAAAGGGCGGCGCAGCCCCCGGCAAGAAGATCGTCATTCTCGGCGCCGGCTGCATCGGCCTGATGACGCTTCAGGCCTGCCACATCATGGGCGCCTCGGAGATCGTCGTGGTCGATCTGATTGAAAAGCGCCTGCAAATGGCCAAAAAACTGGGTGCGATGGAGATCGTGGACAGTGCCTCCTGCGACGCGGTCGAGCGCGCGAAAGAGCTGCTCGGCGGCAACGCGGACATCGTCTTTGAAACGGCGGGCGCCCGCCCGACGGCGGCCATGACGACCAAGCTGGTCGACCGCGGCGGCAGGATCATGATCGTCGGCACCATCCCCGGTGAAACGCCGATCAACTTCCTCGGCATCAACCGCGAGGTGACCATCCAGACGGTCTTCCGCTACTGCAACAACTATCCCATGACCATCGACGCCATCTCCTCCGGGCGGTTCAACGTCAAAGACATGGTGACGGACGAATATCCATATGAAGAGGTTCAGCGGGCATTTGAAGAATCCTTGAGCCGGAAGGCAGAAATCATCAAAGGTGTTATCCGCGTCGGATAACGGAAACGGAGAGAAAACTATGCTTGTATCCACAAAAGATATGCTGGTCAAGGCGCAGAAGGAGCACTATGCGGTCGCGAATTTCTGCATTTGGAATGTCGAAATGCTTTCCGGTGTGATGAAGGCCTGCGAAAATTTGCAGTCGCCGGTCATCCTCTCCTTTGGCAGCGGCTTCCTCGTCAATACGGACATCAACCATTTCATCCATATGATGCGTTCCTACGCAACGCAGACGGCGCTGCCCTGCTCCATTCACTGGGATCATGGCCGCAGCTATGAGATCGTCAGCCACGCCATCGGCATCGGCTATAACTCCCTGATGATCGACGGCTCCGCCTATCCCTTTGAAGAAAACATCCGCCGCACAAAGGAAGTAGTCGACCGCTTCCATCCCATGTGCATCCCCGTTGAGGGCGAGCTGGGTCATGTCGGCGCGGAAACCAACTACGAAGAGGCGCTGGCGAATTATCAGTATACCGACCCCTCGCAGGCGGCGGAGTTTGTCGAGCGCACGGGCCTCGACTCCCTTGCCATTGCCATCGGCAACCAGCACGGCCACTACACCGCGCCTCCCAAGATCAACTTTGAGATCCTTGCCAAGGTGCGCGACGCCGTTTCCATCCCGCTGGTGCTGCACGGCGCCTCCGGCATCGGCGACGAGGACATCCGCCATACCATCGACCTCGGCATCACCAAGATCAACATCCATACCGAGCTGTGCGAAGCGGCGATGGATGCGATCCACACCTGCCCGCCCGACGAGCGCTATCAGGGCCTGAACATCAAGGTGCGCGATGCGGTGCAGGCCAGAGCAGAGGAGAAAATCCGTCTGTTCGGCAGCAACGGAAAGGCACAGGGCTGGTATGAAAAGTAAGCCGGAGATCGTCGTCATCGGCGCGGCCATTGTCGATCTGCCCCTCTACCCTGTCGGCAGGGACGTCTTTGACCGGGCGTCCAGCCCGGTGGAGCGGATGGCAATGACGGTGGGCGGCGACGCGATCAACGAGGCGACGATCCTCACCCGCCTGGGCCATACGGTGCGTCTGGTCAGTGCGGTGGGGCAGGATCCGGCAGGCAGCTTCGTACTGGAGCACTGCCGCAAAAATAAGATCGATTCCTCCTTCCTCGCGGTCAGCGGGACGCTGACGACCTCCATCAACGTCCCGCTGATCAGCCCGGACGGAGAGCGCTCCGTCATCACCAACCGCAGCGGAAGCCTCTGGCAGCTCTGTCTGGATGATCTGGATCTGAGCTGTCTGGAGGAGGGAAGCGTCCTCTCCTTCGCAAGCATTTTCAACAATCCCCGTCTTGATCAGCCGGCGATGCTGGAGATCTTTCGGCGGGCGAAGGAGCGCGGCATGACGATCTGTGCGGATATGGTCAGCCCGCGCTTTGCCGAGAAGGTGGACGACATCCGGCAGGCGCTTGCCTATGTGGACTATTTCTTCCCGAACTACGACGAGGCCTGCGAGCTGACCGGCCTGACGGAGCTGGACGAGATCGCCGACAGCTTTCTTGCCTGCGGCGTAAAGAACGTCATCATCAAGATCGGACGGCGCGGCGCTTATGTGAAAAATGCGCAGGAGTGTTTCATCGTCCCCATTTATCCCAAGGCGAACTGCGTGGATACGACCGGCGCGGGCGACAACTTCGCCTCCGGCTTTATCACGGCGCTGCTGGAGGGCCGCAGCCTGCGGCAGTGCGCGGAGTTTGCAAACGTCACGGCTTCCATCGCGATTGAGGCGGTCGGCGCGACCACCGCGCTGCAAAGCCGCGCGCAGGCCGACGAAAGATATGAAAAATATCGGAATTTTTACTTAGGAGAAGCGCAATGAAATACATCAAGATCGGTACGATTGAAAAACCCGTTTCCCGGATCAGCCTTGGCACGTGGGCCATCGGCGGCGGCCCGGCATGGGGGCAGGATCCGGCGCAGCAGGCCGAAGCGGAGCGCAACAGCATTGCGACCATCTGCTCCTGCCCGGAGGCCGGCATCAATATGCTCGACACCGCGCCCGGCTATAACTTCGGCAACAGCGAAGTCATCGTCGGCAAGGCCCTCAAGCACATGAACCGGGAGGAAATGTGCATCATCACCAAGTTCGGCATCGTCTGGGACCGCAAGGGCGCGTTGTTCAACAAGGTCGGCGATGTGCAGCTTTATAAGAATCTCTCCCCTGATTCCATCCGTCACGAGATCGACCAGAGCTTTTCCCGCCTCGGCGCGGACTATATCGACGTTTATATGTCCCACTGGCAGGCGGTCGAGCCGTACTACACCCCCATCAGCGAAACGATGGAGGTCCTTCAGGAGCTGAAGCGTGCCGGAAAGATCCGCGCCATCGGCGCCGCGAATGTCACGCCCGCGCAGGTGGAAGAATATCTCCGCTGCGGTGAGCTGGACATCGTGCAGGCGAAGTACAGTCTGCTTGACCGCGAGGTCGAAAAGGAGCTGCTGCCCATCTGCAAGAAGCACAATGTCGTATTGCAGGCGTATTCCCCGCTGGAGATGGGTCTTCTGAGCGGTGCGCTGCCCCGCGACTACAAGCCCGTTGGCGCGCAGATCCCCAAAAAGTGGTTCCAGCCGGAGAATCTTCCCCGTGTATTCGACCTGCTCGACGCGCTGGCACCGCTGCGCGAGAAATATCAGTGCACCACGGCCGATCTCTGCCTTGCATGGGTGCTGGCACAGGACGAGCGCATCGTGCTGCTCAGCGGTTCTACCACGCCGGAGCAGATCCGCGCCAACGCAAAGGCCGCTGACATTGCGCTGAGCGCAGAGGATGCGATGCTGATGCGTCGTATGGCGGAAGGCCTCGACAAATAAAGTCAGAAAACAAAAAATAAAGTTGCAAAACGGACGTTTCGAATGTAGAATAGTTGCAGGGAAAGAATTGGAGGAATTTACCAATGGCACAGAAAGACCGTCTTGATCAGATTCGCGCGACTGTCCGCGAGAAAGAGCGGGTCGTTGTTTCGGAACTGAGCAAGCAGTTTCAAGTGACGGAGGAAACCATCCGGCGCGATCTGGAAAAGCTGGAGGCCGAGGGCCTTGTGACCCGCACCTTCGGCGGTGCGATCCTGAACGGAAGAAACACCAGTGCGCGTACCAGCTACGCGCAGCGGACGCAGATGAACGTTGCAGAAAAGAAGACCATCGCACGGATCGCCGCCGGCCTGATCCCGAAGCATCGCTGCGTGATCGGCGCGGACTCCAGTTCTACCGTCTTTGAAACGATCTGCCTCCTGAAAGGGCAGTCAAACCTGCTTCTGATGACATATGCTGCCAATATTTTGCAGGAGCTTGTGGATGCGGATATGCGCATCATGTCCACCGGAGGCCTGTTCAACAAGGAGTCCCACTCCTTTATGGGCGTGATCACCCGCAATACGATCAAGGCGTACAATACGGATATTCTTCTCATCAGCTGCAAGGGACTGAGCCTGGACGGCGGCTTGTTTGACAGCGACGAGAACGAGGCGGACATCAAGCAGCTCATGGCGACCAAGGCCGCCAAGATCATCCTGCTGGCTGACCATTCAAAGTTTGACAGCGTTGCCTTTGCCAAACTGATGGATCTGGAGAGCGTCGACGTGCTTGTGACAGACCGCCGCCCCTCCGAGGCGTGGGTGGATGCGCTGGCAGCCGCGAATGTGCAGCTTCTCTGCCCCGAGATGATTTAAAATCTCCCAAAATAGGTTTTGCAATTTTGCAGGCAGTTTGTCAAAAAAGTCCTTTTGGACTTTTTTGACAAACTGAAGCGCGCAGCTTTCGCTGCGCGCTTTTCCTGTTTATGCTCTTATCGGAACGTTTTGATGTACGGATCAGAAGATGCCCTGGGACATCATGGCCTCGGCGACCTTCTTGAAGCCCGCGATGTTCGCGCCTGCGACCAGATTGTAGCCAAGTCCGTACTCCTCTGCCGCTTCCGCCGACACCTTGTGGATGTTCACCATCATCTTGTGCAGATGTGCGTCCACTTCCTCCGCCGTCCAAACCAGACGCTCGGAGTTCTGGCTCATTTCCAGCGCGGAAACGCCCACGCCGCCCGCGTTGACCGCCTTCGACGGCGCGACGATCATGTTCTTCTGCGCCAGCAGATACTGCAGCGCGTCGTTCGTCGTCGGCATATTCGCAACTTCAATGTAATACTTCACGCCGTTGGCCACGATCTTTTCCGCGGACTCCATCTTCACGTCGTTCTGCATCGCAGACGGCATGATGACGTCGGCCTTCACGCCCCACGGCTTCTCGCCAGGGAAGAACTGCACGCCGAACTTGTCGGCATAGTCCTGCACGCGGTTGCGGTTGGACTCGCGCATTTCCAGCAGGTAATTGACCTTCTCTTCGCTGGAGGAAACGCCCTCCGGGTCGTAGATGTAGCCGTCCGGGCCGGACAGCGTCACGACCTTCGCGCCGAGCTGATGCGCCTTCTTGCAGATGCCCCACGTCACGTTGCCGAAGCCCGCGCAGGCGATCGTCTTGCCCTTGATGTCCTCGCCCTCGTGCTTGAGAACCTCCTGCAGGTAGTACATTGCGCCGTAGCCCGTCGCCTCCGGGCGAGTCAGGCTGCCGCCGTAGCTGAAGCCCTTGCCCGTCAGTACGCCGTTTTCAAACGTGCCCTTCAGACGGCGATACTGGCCGAACAGGTAGCCGATCTCGCGGCCGCCCACGCCCATGTCGCCCGCCGGAACGTCCGTGTCCGGCCCGATGTAGCGGTACAGCGCCGTCATGAAGCTCTGGCAGAAACGCATGATCTCCGCGTCGGACTTGCCCGTCGGGTCGAAGTCCGAGCCGCCCTTGCCGCCGCCGATGGGCAGGCCCGTCAGGCTGTTCTTGAAGGTCTGCTCAAAGCCGAGGAACTTGATGATGCTCGGCGTGACGTTCTTCTGGAAGCGCAGGCCGCCCTTGTACGGGCCGATCGCGCCGTTGAACTGGCAGCGGTAGCCGGTGTTCGTGTGATAATTGCCGGCGTCGTCCATCCACACCACGCGGAAGGTGAACATCCGCTCCGGCTCGACCATTCTCGTCAGCAGGTCGGCCTTCTCGTACTCCGGATGACGGTCGATCACCGGCGACAGCGAGGACAGAACCTCTTCTACCGTCTGCACAAATTCCGGCTCGTTGCCATGGCGTTCCTTCACGCCTGCGATCACTTTTTCGACATATGCGTTCATGGGATTCATTCTCCTTCTATTTTTTATTAAAATTTTGCGGAGTGAATGTTCTGCGGCCATCCAAAATGGCCGCAGAAGTTAGGATCAACCCTTGAATTCGCTGATGATGGAAACGATCTCCGCGCCGATGCGCTTCTGCGCCTCGACGGTCGCAGCGCCGATGTGCGGCGTGCAGGAAACCATAGGATGGCTGTAGAGGGCGTGGTTCTTTGCAGGCTCTTCCGCATAGACGTCCAGACCGGCCGCGCGGACCTTGCCGCTCTCCAGTGCCTGAAGCAGGGCGTCCTCATCCACGTTCGTGCCGCGGGAGGTGTTGATGATGACAACGCCGTCCTTCATCTTCGCAATGCGCTCGGCATTGATGAGCGCGCCGCCGTCCACTGCCGGAGCGTGAACGCTGATGAAGTCGGACTGCGCCAGCAGCTCGTCCATGTCAACATAGGAGATGCCCAGCTGCTCCTCGATGCCGGGGATGTGGTAAATATCAAAGGCGATGACCTTCATGCCGATGGCCTTGGCCATCACGCCCAGATGCTGGCCGATGCGGCCGAAGCCGACGATGCCCAGTGTCTTGCCCTGCAGTTCGATGCCCTTGCCGTAGGCCTTCTTTTCCCACTTGTCCTCGCGCATGGTGTGGCCGGCGATGGACAGGTAGCGCGCGCAGGAGAACATATGACCCATGGCCAGCTCCGCAACAGACTGGGAGGAAGCCTTCGGGGTGTTCTTTACGGTGATGCCGTTTGCCTCGGCGTACTTGACGTCGATGTTGTCCACGCCGACGCCGCCGCGGATGATGAGCTTGAGCTTGCCGCCCTTGGCCTCATCGATGTGGTTGGCGCGGACCTTGGTCTTGGAGCGGACGACGACTGCATCGAAATCGCGCAGCGCGGCGCCGAGCTGATCCGGTTCATAGAACTGCTCTACGACCTCGTGGCCTTGCTCGCGCAGCTCAGCCATCGCGGTCTTATCCATTCCGTCGGTAACAAGAATACGCATGGTAGTTCCTCCTTATTTATGCTCTGCCTCGAATTTCTTCAGGCAGGCGACGAGGGCTTCGACGCCCTCCTTGGGCATGGCGTTGTAGATGGAAGCGCGCAGGCCGCCGACGGACTTGTGTCCCTTGAGGTTCTCAAAGCCCGCTGCTTTGGTGTAGGCGACGACTTCGGCGTCGAGATCCTTGTCGCCGGTGACGAAGGGAACGTTCATCAGGCTGCGGAACTCCTTGTCCACGGTGCCGTGGAAGATCTTGGAGGAATCCAGGAAATCATACATGACCTTGGCCTTGTCCTCGTTGATGCGGGCCATGGCTTCCAGACCGCCGAGGCTCTTGAGGTACTTGAACACCTTACCGCAGACGTAGATCGCCCAGCAGTTCGGAGTGTTGTACATGGAGCCGGCATCGGCATGGGTCTTGTACATCATGTAGATCGGGGTCTTGGGGTCGAGATCCTCACGAATGAGATCCTCGCGGATGATCGCAATGACCATACCGGCGGGGCCGACATTCTTCTGCACGCCTGCGTAGATCATGCCATAGTCGCTGACATTGCAGGGCTTGGAGAGGAACATGGACGACTGGTCGGAAACCAGCGGCTTGCCCTTCGTGTTCGGGAGGGCCTGCCAGGTCGTGCCGTGGATCGTTTCGTTCTCGCAGATGTAGACATAGTCGGTGTCTTCCTCAATGGGAAGATCGGAGCAGTCAGGGATGTAGGAGTAGTTTCTGTCCTTGGAGGAAGCGGCGACATTGATCTCGCCGTACTTCTTCGCCTCGGCAATGGCCTTCTTGGACCACGCGCCGGTTTCCACATAAACAGCCTTGCCGTTCTTCAGCAGGTTCATGGGGATCATTGCAAACTGGAGCGTTGCGCCGCCCTGGATGAAAAGGACCTTGTAGTTATCGGGGATGCCCATCAGATCACGAAGATCCTGCTCCGCCTCGTCGATGATCTGCTGGAACACCTTGGAGCGGTGAGACATTTCCATGACGCCCATTCCTGCGCCACGGTAGTTCAGAAGCTCATCACGAATCTCCTCCAGAACCGGAACGGGCATGGTCGCCGGACCTGCGGAGAAGTTAAAAGTGCGATCGTACATGGATGTACCTCCTGTCATATTTGGGCTGGACCGCCCTGCTGTTTCCAGTATACGCCACAAAGCACAAATAATCAACCGGTAATCCAAAAAAATTTTCAGTTTATTACAAAAAAAATCAAGTTGCCATGTAATAATGCACCCCGTGCAGAAGCACGGGGCGCTTTGCTTATCAGGAATCTTCGCTGCCGCGGTATTTACGGCGCGTGGCCATGCCGCCGCGGATGTGGCGCTCGGCCTTGTTCACTTCCAGAACGGCCTTCACCTGCTGATACAGCGCAAGATTGCAGTGCGGCAGGCGCTCGGCCAGATCCTTGTGCACGGTGGATTTGGAAACGCCGAACTTCTTGGCGGCGGCTCGAACGGTAGATTGCGTTTCGATGATGTACACAGCCAGCTCACAGGCTCGCTTCTCAATGTCATCTCTCATTTCCTGACCCCCTTAGCTGTGCGTCCAAAACAGACTATGCGCAGCGAAGGGGAAATATGCAGAGCCTAAAGGCTCCAGTCGAGAGGCGCTTCTCCGTTTTCCTGCAAAAAGGCGTTGATCTTCGAGAAGGGCCGGCTGCCGAAGAAGCCGCGGTAGGACGACAACGGGCTGGGGTGCGGCGCTTTCAGAATGCGCCGCGGCGCGGCGGCATGGATCAGAGCTTCCTTTTTCTGCGCGTGCGCTCCCCAGAGAACGAAGGCGATGGGCTGCGGCAGCGCGTTGGTCGCGGCAATGACCGCATCGGTGAAGCGCTGCCAGCCCCACCCGGCGTGGCTGGCGGCCTTGCCGCGCTCGACCGTCAGGACGGTGTTCAGCAGCAGCACGCCGCGCTGCGCCCAAGCGGTCAGGTCGCCGCTTTCCGGGAGCGGCACGCCGGTGTCGTCGGCCAGCTCTTTATAAATATTGCGCAGGGAGGGCGGCAGCGGCGTCCCCGCCGCCACGGAAAAGGCCAGTCCCATCGCCTGCCCCGGCTCGTGGTAGGGGTCCTGCCCCAGAATGACGGCGCGCACGCGCTCCGGCGGCGTTGCCGTCAGGGCGAAAAATTCCCGACCCGCAGGCGGATAGATCTCCGCCGTTTCCCGTGCGGCGGCAAGGCGCTCCACGAGCGGCGCAAGGCAACCCGCGGGCAGGCGCGCTTCCCAAGCGCCGAGCGGGGATGTCGATTCGTTCATGGCTCTCTCCTCCCAAGCCGTCCTTGACAAGAACGGCGTTTTGTGGTACGAATAGGGTTAGAATTTGAAGCTGAAGGTGGTTCTTTATGAAACGTATTGCGATCGTCACCGGCGCAAGCTCCGGCATGGGCCGGGAATTTGTGCTGCAGCTCTCCGGCTGGGAAAAGTTCGACGAAATCTGGATCCTCGCGCGGCGCGCAGACCGTCTGGAGGAGCTGGCGCAGGTCGTTCCCATCCCGGTGCGTCCCATCTCCCTCGACCTGACCGACCCGGAAGCGCTGGAGCATTACAAGAATCTGCTGGAGAGCGCGGCGCCCAACGTCGGCCTGCTGGCAAATATTGCGGGCTTCGGAAAATTCGGCCGCTACGACGAAATTCCGCTGGCCGACTCTCTGCGGATGATCGACCTGAACTGCAAGGCGCTCGTCGCCATGACGGAGCTGACGCTGCCGTATATGCACCGCGGCGCGAAGCTGATAAATCTCGATTCCCTCTCGGCCTTCCAGCCCGTCCCCTACCTGAACGTCTACGCCTCGACGAAGGCCTTCGTCCTGAGCTATACCCGCTCGCTGGCGCGGGAGCTGCGGCCGCGGGGCATCCGCGTCATGGCGGTCAATCCCGGCTGGGTCAAGACGGAGTTCTTCGACCACGCGCTCAAGACCAGCAGCACCGCCGTGACTTATTACAACCGTCTTTACGAAGCCAAGGACGTGATGGCGACGGCGCTGAAGGATCTCTACCGGACGAAAAAGGACGTGTCCATCCACGGGCTTGCCGTGCGCAATCAGGTGCGTCTGGTCAAGCTGCTGCCGCACCGCCTTGTCATGGACATCTGGATGAAGCAGCAGAAGCACAATAAATTGCCGGACGAAGATTGATCTCGGTCTGTAAAAAAGCAGGGGGCAAAGCCCCTGCTTTTTTACAGCTTTCCCAGCACTGCGACAAGATAATCCCACGTCCGGGCGACGGAGGCCAGCTCCAGCCGCTCGCGTGAGGTGTGAATGTCGTGCATCTGCGGGCCGAAGGAAACGGCGTCCAGCCCCTTCAGGCGGTCGGAGAAGATGCCGCATTCCAGACCTGCGTGGATAACGTCCACCACAGGCTCCTTTCCATAGAGCTTCTCAAAGGTCTTTACCATGATCTCGCGCAGGCGGGAGTCCTTGCGGTACTCCCATGCGGGATATTCGCCCATCTGGGAATAGGAAGCGCCGTACTTTTCCGCCAGCGCCGCAAGGCGGGCGGTCAGCGCCGCCTTTTCCGCACCCACGGAGCTGCGAACGGAGAAGGTCATCGTCACGGCTTCCTCCGTCGTTTTCAGGATGCCGAGATTCAGGGAGGTCTGCACCAGCCCCTCGATGTCCGCGCTCATCTTCTGCACACCGTTGGGCAGCTCGCACAGCAGGCCGAGCACCGCCGCCGTGCAGGCAGGCGTCAGCGCCTGCGCCGCCTGCGCCGGTTCACAGGTGATGACCGCGTGCGGCTCGGTCGCGGGAAGCTCCTCCATGCAGCGCTTTTTCGCTTCCTCAAAGCGCGCGGCGAAATCCTCCGTGTCGGAAACCAGCAGCGCCTCGCAGCTTCTGGGGATGGCGTTGTCCTTCGCACCGCCGTCTGCCCGCACGAGGCGGAATTCCGGCAGGCGGGACAGCAGCGCGCCCATGAGCTTATTGGCGTTGACGCGCCCCTTGTTGATCTCCACGCCGCTGTGGCCACCGGTCAGGCCGTCCACCCGCACACGCCATGCGCGGCCCTGCACGGCCGTGAAGTGTGCCGGGAGCGTGACCGTCGCCGTTGCGCCGCCGGCGCAGCCGGCCGTCAGGATGCCCTCGTCCTCGGAGTCGATGTTCAGCATCACGCGGCCCTTGAGGACGCTCATGTCCATCGCGTCCGCGCCCAGCATTCCGATTTCTTCATCGACGGTGAACACCGCCTCCAGCGGCGGATGCGCGATCTCATCGGAATCCAGCACCGCCAGCGTATAGGCGACCGCGATGCCGTCGTCGCCGCCCAGCGTCGTCCCCTCGGCAAAGAGATAGGTGCCGTCCTGACGCAGACGCAGGCCGTCGGTGGAAAAGTCGATGTCGCAGCCGGGGTCCTTTTCGCAAACCATGTCCAGATGGCCCTGCAAAATGACCGTCGGGTGATCCTCATAACCGGGCGTGCCGTCTTTGTAGATGACAACGTTGTTGTGCGCGTCCTGCACATACTTCAGGCCGTGCGCCTGCGCAAAGCGGACACAGTAGTCGGAGATGCGCTTGGTGTCGCGCGAGCCGTGCGGAATGGCGCACAGCTCTTCAAAATAGTGCAGCGCCGCCTGCGGGCGCAGATGTTCCAGAATGGACATAGAAACACTCCTTTCCAATATTAGTGTAATTATACCACACTTTCCTGAAATTGTCCACGCAAACCGCTTGCGAGAATCCGCCGAATATGGCATAATCAAGCTGTAATCCGAAAGGAGGAATGCTTTATGATTCTCGACGGCTGTCAGGGAAAGCCCCGCACGCCCACGATAGAAGAAAAAATCTGCCCGCAATGCGGTCATACCATCGAGATCTTCTCGACCGACACGGAGGTCGCCTGTGAAAACTGCGGCTTTGTGGTCTACAACGACGCGCTCAGCTGCGTACAGTGGTGCAAATATGCCCGGCAATGCGTCGGCGACGCGATGTACGAGCAGATGATGCAGATCGCCGCCCGCCAGAAGGAAGAGGCGGCCCAAAAACGAAAAAAACGTTTGGAGGAAACAAAATGATTCGAAAAATCATTGTCATAGACGAGGAAAAATGCAACGGCTGCGGTCTGTGTGCCAAAGCCTGCCACGAGGGCGCGATCGACATTGTGGACGGCAAGGCGCGTCTGGCGCGGGAGCACTTCTGCGACGGTCTGGGCGACTGCCTGCCCGCCTGCCCCATGGGCGCGATCACCTTTGAGGAGCGCGAAGCGCCGGCCTACGATGAAGCGGCTGTGCTCGCCGCGAAGAAGCCGGCGCATGTCTGCCCCGGCAGCCGCGCGAGCATGGGCGCGCCGGGCGCTTCCCTGCGCAACTGGCCCGTGCAGCTCAAGCTTCTGGGCTACACCGCGCCCTATTACGAAGGCGCCGACCTGCTGATCGCCGCAGACTGCACCGCCTTTGCCTGTCCGGACTTTCATCAGAAATACCTGAAAGGCCGCACGGTGCTGATCGGCTGCCCGAAGCTGGATGCGGCCAATTACGCCGAGAAGCTGACGGCCATCTTCCGCCACAACAACGTGCGCTCCGTCCTTGTCACGCGGATGCAGGTCCCCTGCTGTGGCGGCCTGCCCTTTGCGGTGCAGCAGGCGATCGAGGCCAGCGGCAGGGACATTCCCATGCGGGTCGTCATTCTCTCGCCGGACGGGAGCGAAGTTGATGGATGACCTATTAAGCGCCGCAGTCGGCCTTGCCCGCGCACTGGACACCGCGCCGGACGCGGAGGGGATGCGCGTGCTGTGCGCTGCGCTGCACGACGGCGGCGCAGACGCGCCGGAGCGTCTGCGGGCGGAAAAATGGCGCATCTCACCGGACTGCCGCACCTGCGCCGCCCCCTGCGGACGCAAGGCGGATTATGACGAGGTGCAGGCCGCACAGGATGCTCCGGAAACGCGTGAGGCCAAGCGCGCCGCATGGGAAACGCTGCTGCGCTATGTCCGTTCACGCAGTCCGGCGCAGTGCGACGCCGAAGCCGTGCTGCGGCTGGTATTCTATCTTGGCGAAAGCTGGGTAGCGCCGGAGGACCTCACGCGCTGCCTTCGGGCACTGATATGACAAAAAGCTGCTGCGCTATATGATAGCGCAGCAGGTCAGCTTGTCAAAAAAAGTCCAAAAGGACTTTTTTGACAAGCTGCCTGCAAAATTGCAAAATCAATATTTGTAGTATTAT
>ENA-UOJL01000473-UOJL01000473.1-human-gut-metagenome-genome-assembly--contig:-P47-NODE-473-length-58409-cov-13.125818_pt1 | contig 58409 bp, 53 predicted proteins | sample MGYA00242347_ERZ723894 | MGnify/ENA metagenome assembly ERZ723894
TACTTATATTTCGTTATAATATAGATATAGGCCTATGGAATTGTGCTGAAAATGCGTTCCAGCACACCGCCGCTATTCTACGGAAAAGACAAGGTCATCTCCGTCCGTCTCCGCAAGCTGAGAAAACCCCAGCACACAATACAGCCGCTGCGCGGCGGTATTGTCCGGCTCCACCGCCAGCTTGATGGGCGTCTGCGGGCAGGCCGCTTTCAGAAGCTTCCCCGCCAGTGCCGCCGCTGCGCGGCCATATCCCTTGCCTTGCTGCTTCAAATCAATAAAAAAGCTCCAAGAGGTCGCTTCCTCGCCGCCGTTCCAGGAGTAAAAATCCAGAAAGCCAATGCGCTCCCCTTCGGTCGTGCAAATCACACACGGCCAGTGTTTCTCCGGCTCCAGATATGCGCGCCCAACGGAAAACCATACCGGATTTACAAATTCTCTCTGCTCCTTCGTGAGCTGGCACTCATTTGCGGCAAAGATCAGATCCGCCTCTGTTTTCATTGGGCGGAGGCAAACCGTTTCATTTGACCAGAATCTCTCCGGCAGCGCTTGCAGGCTGCTTCGCAGGTTCATTCCCTCACCCCTTCAAAAGCGCCACCCAGACGCCGAAGATTTCGCGCACCTGATAGTTGATGCGCAGGCTCAGATATGACGTATGCGCCGGGACGCCCAGCGCAGTCACGCCGAGCTGTTTTGCATAGAGCTCCGCGCGGCAGAGGTGATATTCACTGGAAACGACCGCGATCCGTTCCGGCCGCGCGCCGCTGTCCGCTTCGATCACGTCCAGCGAGAAACGCAGATTTTCCTGCGTGCTGGTCGACGCCTCCTCGCGGAGCAGGCGCTCCGGGGCAATGCCTCTGGCCGTCAGCCAGTCGAACATACACTGTGCCTCGGTCAGATCCTCGCCGCTGCCTTTCCCGCCGGAAAGCACCGCTTTACTCTCCGGGTACTCCTGCAAGTAGGCCAGCGCCGCGTCCAGCCGTTCCCGCAGGGAGAGGCTGGGGACGCTGCCGTTTACTCCCGCGCCCAGCACGACCAGATAGTCCGCTGCCGGCTCGTCCGCACCGGAGGCACATACGCCGATCCAGACGGAGGTTGCGAGCATCGCGGTCAGGAGCAGGCACAGACAGACGAGCATGACCCGCCGCAGCCATTTCATCCCGCGCGGGAAGTGGCTGCGCAGCGCGTCCACGGCTCCGAAGGCTAGGATCCCCGTCGCTGCCAAAAACAGCAGAAGCGCGGAAAACTGATAGCCGAACGCGAGAAAATAGACCAGAATTCCCGCCAGAACGCAGACTGCCGCCGGGAGCCAGTACCTCAGCCGCACGGGAAGAGGTACCCCTTGAGCACCTTGAGGGTATTCAGGACGCCGTCCTTGTGGCTGCGCTCGTAACCGTGCGAGGCATAGACGCCCGCGCCGATCAGCCCGTGGCGCAGGTCATGTCCGGCCGAGAGCGTCGCCTCCACGTCGGAGCCGTAGTGCGGATAGATGTCCACGGCGTAGTCGGCGCTTTCCTGCTTCGCCGCGGCGATCAGCTTTTTGACGACCTCGTGGGAGTACGGGCCGCCGGAATCCTTGGCGCAGATGGAGACCTGCCGCTCGGTGCATTGCAGGCCCGTGCCCACGCAGCCCATATCCACCGAAATTGCCTCGGTCACGCCCGCCGGGACGGAGGCCGCACCGCCGTGGCCGACCTCCTCGTAGACCGTGACATGGACATAGGTGCGGCGCGCCGGGGTCAGATGGTTGTCCGCCAGATATTTGGCAAAGCCCAGCAGGATGCCGACGGAGAGCTTATCGTCCAGAAAACGGCTCTTGATATAGCCGGACTTCGTCACGCGCGTGCGCGGCTCAAAGCAGACGAAATCGCCCACACTGATGCCCAGCTTTTTCACATCCTCCGCGGATGCCGCCGGCTCATCCAGCACGACCTCCATGCAGTCAAAGGCGCGCTTGGTGTTGTTGTACTCGCCATTGACATGGATGGAAGCGTTGACCAGCTGGAAGGTTCCCTCATAAATGCCGTCGAACTTCGTCACAACGCGGCAGTTCTCCGCCTCGGCGTTGTTCGCGTTCATGCCGCCGACATTCACGATGCGCAGGCGGCCGTCGCCCTTGATCTCTGCGACCATGCCGCCGAGCGTGTCCGTGTGCGCCTCCAGAAGCAGCGCGTCCTGCGCATCCGCGCCGCCCAGATCGATCAGCACGCCGCCCTTGACGGTGCGCTTGGCGGAAAAGCCGAGCTTTTCAAATTCTCCGCGGACGAATTCCTCCGCCGCATCCGTATAGCCCGTCGGGCTGTCGATCGCCAGAAGCTCCACGGTTTTCTCCACCGCAAAGTTTACATAATCTTCCATTGCAGTTTCCCTCCTTTTTCTTTGATATTAGCATATCCGCAAAGGCCGGAAAAGTCAAACAAAAACTCCCCCGTACCCTCGTCTGCTTCAAGCATACACCCCGCGCGTGACGCTCCGGTGACTATCCCGTGACATTTTCGTCACATTCTAAAAAGTACCGCTGTGCAGAAGCACAGCGGTACTTTGAAATAACCTGCTTAATTTTTCACCTTTTCGGCGATCTCCTTCAGGCACTTGGCCATGAAGTCGTCCACGCTCATGACGCCCTCGTCACCGCCCGCTCTGGTGCGCACGGCCACGCTGCCGCTCTCGGCTTCCTTGTCGCCGACGACCAGCATATAGGGGATCTTCTGCATCTGCGCGTCGCGGATCTTGTAGCCGAGCTTCTCGCTGCGGTAGTCGCCCTCGACGCGGATGCCCGCATCGCTCAGGCGCTCGACGACCTTTTCGGCGTAGTCGTGGCAGCGGTCGGTGATGGGTAGAACACGAACCTGCGTCGGCATCATCCACAGCGGCAGAGCGCCGGCGTATTCCTCGATCAGGTAGGCAAGCGTCCGCTCGTAGCAGCCGAGAGAGGTGCGGTGGATGATATACGGCAGAGCCTTGTTGCCGTTCTCGTCGATATAGTACATTCCGAAGCGCTCGGCCAGCAGCATATCGATCTGGATGGTGACCAGCGTATCTTCCTTGCCGTAAACGTTCTTGTACTGAATGTCCAGCTTCGGACCGTAGAAGGCGGCCTCGTCGATGCCGATGGAATAGTGCACGTCCAGATCGTTCAGGATGCGCTCCATGACGCTCTGTGCATGATCCCACTGCTCCGGCGTGCCCTCGTACTTGTTCTTGGGGTTTGCGGGATCCCACTGGGAGAAGCGGAAGGTGCACTTATCCAGCAGGCCGACCGTATCGAGGCAATACTTTGCCAGCTCCAGACAGCCCTTGAATTCCTCTTCCAGCTGATCGGGGCGGAGGATCAGATGACCCTCGGAGATCGTGAACTGACGCACGCGGATCAGGCCGTGCATCTCGCCGGAATCCTCGTTACGGAAGAGCGTAGAGGTTTCGCCCAGACGCATGGGCAGGTCGCGGTAGGAGCGCTGACGGTTGAGATACACCTGATACTGGAAGGGGCAGGTCATGGGACGCAGCGCGAAGCATTCCTTCGTTTCGTCGTCCGGGTCACCCAGCACGAACATACCGTCCAGATAGTGATCCCAGTGACCGGAAATCTTATAAAGCTCACGCTTGGCCATGAGTGGGGTCTTGGTCAGAAGATAGCCCTTCTTCTGCTCAACGTCCTCCACCCAGCGCTGCAGCAGCTGAATGACGCGCGCGCCCTTCGGCAGCAGGATGGGCAGGCCCTGACCGATACATTCGACGGTCGTGAAGTATTCCAGCTCACGGCCGAGCTTATTGTGGTCGCGCTTGATCGCCTCTGCCTGCTTGGCCAGATATTCGTCCAGCTCGTCCTTCTTCGGGAAGGCAATGCCGTAGATTCTCTGGAGCATCTTGCGCTTGGAATCGCCGCGCCAGTAGGCTCCACAGCACTGCGTGAGCTTGAAAGCATTGGCTTTGATGCGTCCGGTGGAGTCCAGATGCGGGCCGGCGCAGAGGTCTGTGAACTCGCCCTGGGTATAGAAAGAAATGACGGCATCCTCCGGCAGATCGTTGATCAGCTCGACCTTGTACGGCTCGCCGAGGCTTTCCATATAGGCGATTGCCTCCGCACGCGGCTTCTCGGAGCGGACAAGGGGCAGGCGCTCCTTGCAGATCTTCTTCATCTCGGCCTCAATGGCGTCCAGATGCTCCTGCGTGAAGGAGAAATCGGCATCAAAGTCATAGTACCAGCCGTTGTCGATGGACGGGCCGATGGCCAGCTTGACCTGCGGATACAGGCGCTTGACCGCCTGCGCCATCACATGGGAGCAGGTATGCCAATAGGTCTTGCGGTAAGCTTCGTTTTCAAAGGTGTACAGATTTTCTTCGGACATGGTGTTAACCTCCTAACATGATGAGGGGCAATAAAAAATCACCCCTGAATGATCAGGGGTGAGAAAAATCCCACGGTTCCACCCTGCTTGCAGCGCATGGCGCTGCCGCTCGTTTGCGCAGTAACGGGCGCACCCGTCCCCGCCTACTGAGAATTCAGCGGAGCGACTCGGAAGCGGTCAGCGGCGGCAGGCAGCAGGAATTTTCACCGGCCATTCCCTCTCTGTGCGGCCCGATCCGGCGCCGTTCTTCGTCACAGTCCTTTTATCAGCCCAATCTTACCACGGTTTTCCGGGCTTGTCAAACATTTTTTCACAAAAAAGCTTATGTTAACCATTTTGTAATTTTTCCCACAAGATGTTGCGATTTTATTGCAGAATTGAGACATATATCGTTTGCATATTCCTATTGCATATCCAGAAAAAGTTTGCATAACTTGTCGAAAACGCGAAAGTACTTGACAAATCAGAAAAAATAGTTATAATAGTCGCAGGTTACAATATAGTAACAATAGCTTCATAAATTTTCAGTCAGAAAGGAGGTCGCTCTGATGCACAGAACCGAAAAACGCACGAAGCACCGCATTCTCTATCGGGTGCTGCTGATCGTCCTGATCGTTGCCGTACTCGCGGGTGTGCTTTCCTTCGTCGTTTTCGCGCAGACCAGCTACGTCATCACCGACGGAGAAAACGTGACGGTCTGCCGCTCCTTCAGCAGCGATCTGAGTACCGTTCTGAACGAGGCCGGAATCTCTCTGGGCGCGGAGGATACCTATACGACTGCCTATGCCGACGGTGTCAAGCACATCACCATCCAGCGCCTGCAAACCGTCACCATCGTCTACCGCGGGATGAAAACCACCGCCACCTCTTATGGTGAGCCGGTATCGCAGCTTCTGGAGCGTATGGGCATTTTTCTCTCCGATGGCGACACTCTCTCCTGCGACCGCGACGCAATGACGCACGACGGTCTGCAAGTCGAGATCATCCACCGCGGCACCGAGGTGCTGACGCAGGATGAGGTCATCCCCTTTGAAACCGTCTATTACGAAGACGAAACGCTTGCACCGGACGAAGAGGTCATTCTGGTGCAGGGCAAAGACGGCATGATCCACCGCGAAACGGAGATCTCCTACGAAAACGGCAATGAGATCTCCCGCAAAACACTCAGTGAATCCACCACCTCCGCCATGGTCAAGCAGGTCGTGCTGTGCGGCATCAACCGCATCATCATGGAACAGCCGGAGGAAAAGGAACCCGTGCGTTCTTCTGCCGGTTCCGGCAGCAGTTCAAGCAGCTCCAGCAATTCCGGCAGCTCAAGCAGTTCCAGCAGTTCCAGCAATTCCGGCTCCGGAAGCTCAAGTAGCTCCGGAAGCTCAAGCAGCTCCGGAAGCTCAAGCAGCTCCGGAAGCTCAGGCGGCTCCGGAAGCTCCAACGGTTCCGGCGGCGTGCTTACCACCGCCAGCGGCGAAACCTATTATTACAGTAAGGTACTCACCTGCACCGCCACCGCATACTCCTGTGAAGGCTATATCGGACATACCTACAGCGGCACCGTCGCCCGCGTCGGCGCAATCGCCGTCGATCCAAGCGTCATCCCGCTGGGAACCAGGCTCTACATTGTCACCAATGACGGCCGCTATATTTACGGCCACTGCGTTGCCGAGGACATCGGCGGCAGCATCAAGGGCAACAAGGTCGATCTTTATTTTGATACCATCGCCGAGTGCTGGCGGTTTGGTGTCCGCACCTGCACCGTCTATGTCCTGAGCTGAAAGCCCTTCTTGCATTTTTGCCCTTCCTTTGCTAGAATAGGCAGAGGAAGGGCGGTTTTTTTATGATCGATGTCTGTAATCCCGGCGTGATCCGGGAACTGCTTGCCAGATATGGCTTTCATTTTTCCAAATCCAAGGGGCAGAATTTTCTCACGCAGCGCTGGGTGCCGGAGCGGATCGTGCAAGCCTCCGGCATTGACGGGTCCTGCGGCGTTGTGGAGATCGGCCCCGGCTTCGGCCCGCTGACGCAGGAGCTTTGCCTGCGTGCGGGCAAGGTCGTCGCCATTGAAGTAGATCAGATGGTTCGGCCCGTGCTGAAGGAAACGGTCGGGGAATTTTCCAATCTTGAAATTCTCTTTGCCGACGCGCTGAAAACCGACCTTCCCGCGCTGGTCGCTGAGAAATTCCCCGGTCTGCGCCCCGCCGCCTGCGCGAATCTGCCCTACTACATCACCTCACCCGTGCTGACCAAGCTGCTGGAAAGCCGCTGCTTCTCCTCCATCACCGTCATGGTGCAGAAAGAGGTCGCGCAGCGCATCTGTGCCGCGCCCGCCAGCAAGGATTATTCCGCCTTTACCGTGCTGTGCAATTATCACGCGCAGCCGGAACTCCTCTTCGACGTCCCGGCAAGCTGCTTTATTCCGCAGCCGAAGGTGACCAGTGCCGTGGTCTGCCTCAAGACCCGCGAAACGCCGCCCGCGCAGATCGACGACGAACGTCTTTTCTTCCGCACCGTGCGCGCCGCCTTCGCGCAGCGCCGCAAAACCTTGCTCAACGCACTGACCTCCGGCTTCGGCGAGCTTTCCAAAGCCGACCTTGCCGCCGCGCTGGAGGTCTGCGGAATTCCCGCCGCCGTGCGCGGTGAAACGCTGGATATTCCCACCTTTGCCGCCCTGTCTAACGAACTTTCCCGGAGGATCCCCCATGTTTAAGACCATTTTTCTCGATCTGGACGACACTCTGCTGGATTTCGGTGCGGCTGAACGCGTCGCGGTCTCCAAAACCTTCCGCGAATTTGGTCTGGAGCCGACCGAAGCTCTGCTCCGGCGCTACAGCGAGATCAATAAGCAACAATGGGAGTGCTTCGAGCGCGGCGAGATCACGCGCGACACGGTGCTGGTCCGGCGCTTCACCTTGCTGTTTCAGGAGCTTGGCCTGCCGCTGAGCGCCGAGGCCGCCTCGCAGGCCGTGGAGGATTCCTACCGCGGGCATCTGAGCGAGGGGCACTACTTCATCGACGGCGCGCCGGAGATTCTGGAATATCTCGCGCCCAGATACGCGCTCTACCTCGCCTCCAACGGCGTGGCTGAGACGCAGTATTCCCGGCTGGACAGCGCCGGCATCGGGCATTATTTCAAGGAGATCTTCATCTCGGAGGTCACGGGTCACCATAAGCCGGAGAAGGCATACTTTGACTACTGCTTTGCCCACATTCCGAACTTTGACCCCGCAGCCGCCCTGATCATCGGCGACAGCCTGTCCAGCGACATCCTCGGCGGCAAAAATGCCGGCATTGCCACCTGCTGGTTCAATCCCGCGCACAAGGAAAATCACACCCAGCTGCGGCCGGTTTTTGAGATTCACGCGCTGTCCGATCTGCGTCAGATCCTCTGACGCGGAAGAAAAATGAAAAAAGTAAAAATTTTGCTTGACTTTTTTCAGAAACTGCATATAATTATAAATGCGTTTTGACGCAATGGCTGATAGGGGATTTGTGTAACGGTAGCACACCGGACTCTGACTCCGTTTGCGGGGGTTCGAATCCCTCATCCCCTGCCAAAGAGGTTTTCAAGATTTTAGTCTTGAAAACCTCTTTTTTTACTGTCAAATACTTCAAATAATGCACTTTCTGGTATTAAATAGGAAAACTGAATTGTGGAATTGCGCACAAATCGCACCCTAGTGGGGAGAATCCACACCATTTCCACAGTGAATTTCTCCGTCAAACAGGCGCATTTCTCTCTATTGATATGATGCAGCAAAAAGAGTATACTAACAAAAAAGGAGTTGAGAACATGTACAAAAACATTGAAAAAGAAAAGAAACTCTGCCTTGCCGATCTGGTCGACTACGCAGACGGACAGGTCGTCAGCAAGACGCTCGTGCAGAACGAGCTGGTCAGCATGACCATTTTCTCCTTCGACAAGGGCGAGGAGATCTCCTCCCACTCCGCCGGCGGCGATGCCATGGTGACCGTGCTCGACGGCAAGGGAAAATTCACCGTGGGCGGCGTGGAATACGTTCTGGAAAAGGGCGAAACGCTGATCATGCCCAAGGGCATCCCCCACGCCGTTTTCGGTCTGGAGCGTTTCAAAATGCAGCTGACCGTATCGTTCTGACTATATAAAAGTGCGCCTCCCGCAAAGCGAGAGGCGCTTCTTGTTCCCATCTCCCCCGGCACGGGGAAACGGGATGCTTCCTCAAAAAGAGCGTTCGGCACACGCGCCTTGAGGACAGGAGGAACAAAAAATCCGCACAGCTCCCTGCTGTGCGGATATACCTATCCTATCTGTCACAGCGTCCCGGTGTGGGCAGGAGCCGGCGCACAGCACTCGGTGTATCTGACTTAACCGGTTTTCCGGTATCACAGTGACCCGCTCGCGGGGCTTCTCACCCCATTCCGCCGCCGACTTTCGCCGGACGCGCTGTACGTCATCCATATTCTTTTGCGTTTTTATTATAGCCGGTTTTCCCGAAAAATGCAAGCTTTTTTCTTCGCGCTTTTTCGCCCCTTTCCGTTCCTCTTGAAAAAACAAAACGGATACAGTATAATAAAAAATAATTTCGGTATGCGCCGGACGTGTTTCCGCGCACATACCCCATTTTTATACGGTCGTCGGTTTTTACCCCATCTAACAGATGATATGGCGTTAGCCGCACCAAACCGCCACGGAGGATGCCTATGAATACCCAGCATTTGCAGTATATCATTGAGATCGAGCGCACTCGTTCGATCTCCCAGGCCGCGGAGAATCTTTTTCTCGGCCAGCCGAACCTGAGCCGCATCCTGCGCGACATGGAGGAATCGGCCGGGTTTGCGATATTTGAGCGCACCAGTAAGGGCGTGCGCCCGACGGAGCGCGGCGCGCTGTTTTTGCAGCACGCGCGAAGCATTCTGCGCGAAGTGGAATCCATCGATGCGCTCGGGCCGCGCCACCCGGTCCCGAACCGCCTGCGCGTGTGCATCCCGCGTTCCGTCACCGTCTTTGAGGCCGTAGCGGAGTATCTTTCGCAGCTTCCGCCGCAGCAGAGCCTGAGAGCGATCATCCGCGAGTGCCACGCACGGCAGGCGCTGCAATGGCTGGTCAATGGTGAAGCAGAACTCGCTCTGATCCGTTTTCGCTCGGAATACCGGGATTATTTCGCCGAACAAAGCGCCGCAAACGGTTTGGAACTGCAAATCCTCAGCCGCTTTCGCTATCAGCTTCTGATGCACCGCAGCCATCCGCTTGCGCGCAAGCCCTCGCTGACCCGCGCGGATCTGGCGGGCTTCCCGGAGATCGTCCATTCCGACCTTTCGCGCACCGGCGGAAAAAACGAGGAGCAGGCCGTCCGCAAGATCTACACCGTCGACCGCATGGCGCAGCTCACGCTTCTGGAAACGCTCCCCGGAAGCTACCTCTGGACCGCGCCTCTGCCGGTCAGCATTCTCGCGCGTTGGAATCTGATTCAGAAATTCTGCACTGAGAACCAGACCGTCTACCATGATGCGCTTCTGACCAATCTTTCGTACAAAATGACGGAAACGGAGGAAGGATTCCGAAACGCGATTGTAGCTCTCTATAAAAGCGACTCCTAGCTATATTATTATTGATATATCGTTTTCGAAATTAGCATTTCCTAATTCCTCTCTCATTCGATATAATTCTATCGGATTTATAGAATTCGTAATAGGAAAGGGAGAATCCATTATGAGTAAAATCACCGTGATCGGCGCGGGCAGCGTCGGCTCAACCATTGCAAACGACCTGATGATTCAGGGAATCGCCACAGAGATCCTGCTGATCGACATCAACCGGGAAAAAGCCTTCGGAGAGGCGCTGGACATCTATCAGGGCGCGCCCTTCTGCTCCCCGGCCATCGTCCGCTCCGGTGACTATGACGATGCCCACGACTCCGACATCGTGATCATCACCTCGGGTCTTCCCAGAAAAGCCGGCCAGTCCCGGCTGGAGCTGGCGCAGTGCAACGTGGATATCATCAAGCAGATCACGCCGCAGATCGTCAAGGCTGCGCCGAACGCGATCTACATCATCGTTTCCAACCCCGTTGATATTCTGACGTATGTTTTTTATAAGATTTCCGGCCTGCCGGAGCACCAGATCCTCGGTTCCGGCACGATCCTGGACACCAGCCGCCTGCAGTCGGAGCTTGCAAAGCGTTTCTGCATCAGCCCCAAGAACGTCCATGCCCACGTCTACGGTGAACACGGTGATTCCTCCTTTGTTCCCTGGTCGCTGGTACATATCGCCAATAACCACATTGATTCCTACGCCGCCAACTCCCCCGACCATGACAAGATCGTCTGGAACCGCGAGTACCGCGAGGTAGAGGACTTTGTCAAGAAGTCCGGCGCACAGGTCATCAAAAGCAAGGGCGCGACCTACTACGCCGTAGCCATGTCGGTGTGCCATCTGTGCAAGTGCCTGTGCAACACCGCCGGTACTGCCGTGACCGTTTCGACCATGATGCACGGAGAATACGGCGTGTCCGACGTGTGCCTGTCCACCCTCGCACTGGTGGACCGCAGCGGTGTGCGCGGCAAGATCCTCAACCATCTGACCGACAGCGAAATCGATCTGCTGCGCATCAGCGCCGACAAGCTGAAGGATGTCATCCGCCAGATCAACATTTGAGGTAGAGAAAATGCAGTACAGAATCGAACACGACTCCATGGGCGAGGTCAAAGTCCCAGCCGATAAATACTGGGGCGCGCAGACCGAGCGCAGCCACGAGAATTTCCCCATCGGCGTCGGTCTGGAAACCATGCCGCGGGAGATCACGCACGCCTTCGGCATCCTGAAAAAGGCCGCCGCGCGCGCAAACCACAAGCTCAAGCCCGAAAAGATGACCGCCGAAAAGCTGGCCGCGATCGAGGCCGCCTGCGATGAGGTCATCTCCGGCAAGCTCTATGAGCACTTTCCCCTTGTCGTCTGGCAGACCGGCTCCGGCACGCAGTCGAACATGAACGCCAACGAGGTCATTGCTAACCGCGGCAACGAGATCGCGGGCAAAAAGCTCCTGCACCCGAACGACGACATCAATATGTCCCAGTCGTCCAACGACACCTTCCCCACCGCGATGCACATCGCTGCGGCGGAGGCCATTGAAGGACGTGTTCTGCCCGCCATCGACCGCCTGATTGCGACCCTCCTGCGTCTGGAGCAGGAAAACGACGACGTGGTCAAGTCCGGCCGGACGCACTTGCAGGACGCAACGCCCATTAAATTCAGCCAGGAGATCTCCGGCTGGAGAAGCAGTCTGGAGAAGGACAAAAAGCTCCTGCTGTTGGCCCTGCCAGAACTGAAGGAGCTCGCGCTGGGCGGCACGGCCGTCGGCACCGGGCTGAACGCTCCGAAGGGCTTTGACCGTCTGGTTGCCGAGGAAATTTCCGAACTGACCGGCAAGGAATTCCGCACGGCGGAGAACAAGTTCCACGCGCTGACCTCCAAGGACGAGATCGTCTTTGCCCACGGCGCGCTCAAGGCGCTGGCCGCCGACCTGATGAAGATCGCAAACGACGTGCGCTGGCTGGCCTCCGGCCCCCGCGACGGTCTGGGCGAGATCTTCATCCCCGAAAACGAGCCCGGCTCCTCCATCATGCCCGGCAAGGTCAACCCCACGCAGTGCGAGGCGCTGACCATGGTCGCCGTGCAGGTCATGGGCAATGACACCGCCGTCTGCTTTGCCGCATCGCAGGGCAATTTTGAGCTGAACGTCTTTATGCCCGTGTGCATCTACAATTTCCTGCAATCCGCGCGTCTGCTCGCCGAGGCGATGAACTCCTTCAACGACCGCTGCGCCTGCGGCATCCGCGCCAACCGCGAGAAGATGCACCACAACCTGCACAATTCCCTGATGCTGGTCACGGCGCTCAACCCCTACATTGGCTATGAAAATGCGGCAAAAACCGCGAAGCTGGCCTATAAGGAAAACATTTCTCTCCGGGAAGCCTGCGTCCGTCTCGGCTTCCTGACGCCCGAAAAATTCGACGAGGTGTTCCATCCGGAACAGATGGTCTGACAAAGAGGGATTCTTATGACATTCAGTTATTTTCCCGGCTGCACGCTGAAAACCAAGGGCGTGGAGCTGGACCGCTGGGGCCGCGCGTCCGCCGAGGCGCTGGGCTTCACCCTGCGCGAGCTGGACCAGTGGCAGTGCTGCGGCGCGGTCTATCCCATGGCACGCGACGAGATCGCCACACGGCTCTCCTCCGTCCGCGCGCTCATGGCCGCGCGCGAGCGCGGCGAAGCGCTGGTCACACTGTGCTCGGCCTGCCACCACGTCATCAAGCGGGTCAACGGTGACCTGAAAAACGACCCCTCCATCCGCGAGAAGGTCAACAACTACTTAGCCCCCGAGGTTCCCTACACAGGGGAAACGGAAGTGTTGCACTATCTGGAAGTGCTGCGCGACCGCGTGGGCTTCGACCGTCTGCGTGAGAAGGTCGTCCATCCCCTGACCGGGCGTAAAATCGGCGCGTACTACGGCTGCCTGCTGCTGCGCCCCAGCCGCGAGCTGGGCTTTGACGACCCGGAGAATCCGACGATTCTGGAGGATTTCATCCGTGCCATCGGCGCAGAGCCGGTCATCTACGCCATGCGCAACGAATGCTGCGGCGGCTACACCACGCTGGAAAACCGCACCTATGCCTCCAGGCAGGCGCAGAAGGTGCTGGACAACGCAGCCGCCTGCGGCGCGCAGGAGCTGATCACGGCCTGCCCGCTTTGTATGTATAATCTCTCGGAAAACACCGACGGCCGTCTGCCCGTGCACTACTTCACGGAGCTTCTTGCCGAAGCGCTGGGCGTAAAGGAGGAGCAGCAATGAACGATCTCATGGAAACCGTGCAGCGCATCTCCGGCGTGAATCCGCGCAAGTGCATGAAGTGCGGCAAGTGCTCGGCGAGCTGCCCCGCCTATGACGAGATGGACTACCATCCGCACCAGTTCGTTTCCATGGTCGAATCCGGCCGGATCGACGAGCTGATGCACTCCCGCGGCATCTACACCTGCCTGAGCTGCTTTGCCTGCGTCGAGCGCTGCCCGCGCAGTGTGGAGCCGGCGAAACTCATTGAGGCCGTCCGTCTGGTGCTCCTGCGCCAGCAGGGGCAGACGCATCTGCCGCCGGAGGCCATCCCGGAAAAGCTCGACGAGGCTCTGCCGCAGCAGGCAGTCACCAGTGCATTCCGGAAATACAGAAGATAAGGAGGAAAAGCAATGCAGAGAATCGGCGTTTTCGTATGCTGGTGCGGCAGTAATATCGCCGCGACCGTGGACGTGCAGGCCGTTTCCGAGGCGCTCGCCCGGGAACCCGGCGTTGTTTTTTCCACCAACTACCAATATATGTGCTCCCAGACGGGACAGGATCTGATTCAGAACAAAATTCACGAGTACGGTCTGACCGGCGTGGTCGTCTGCTCCTGCTCTCCGCGGATGCACGAAACCACCTTCCGCAAGACCTGCGAGAAGGCCGGGCTGAACCCCTATATGGTCGAGATTGCAAACATCCGTGAGCAGTGCTCCTGGATCCACAAAAACCGCGAGGAGGCCACGGCCAAGGCCATCATTCTCGGCCGGGCCGCCATTGCGAAGGTGCAGCTCAACGCACCCCTGACCGCAATGACCAGCCCCGTCACGAAGCGCGCGCTGGTCATCGGCGGCGGCATCGCCGGCATCCAGACCGCGCTGGACATCGCGGATGCGGGCTTTGAGGTCGACATTGTCGAAAAGCAGCCGACCATCGGCGGCAAGATGACCCAGATCGACAAGACCTTCCCCACCCTCGACTGCGCCGCCTGTATCCTGACCCCGAAAATGGTCGACTGCGCGCAGAACGAGAAGATCCACATCTATTCCTACTCCGAGGTGGAGGACGTCAAGGGCTTTGTCGGCAACTTCAAGGTGACCATCCGCAAAAAGGCGCGCTACGTCAAAGAGGATGTCTGCACCGGCTGTGGGCTGTGCACGGAAAAGTGCCCGCAGAAAAAGGTGCCCAACGAATTCAATCTCGGCCTTGACAACCGCCGCGCGATCTACATTCCCTTCGCGCAGGCCGTGCCGAAGATCGCCACCATCGACGCCAACTACTGCACCATGCTGAAAACCGGCAAGTGCGGCGTCTGCTCCAAGGTCTGCACCGCCGGAGCGATCGACTACACACAGAAGGACGAGCATATCGTCCGCGAGTACGGCGCGATCGTCGCCGCGACGGGCTTCAATCCCATCAAGCTCGATAAATTCGACGAGTTTGCCTACAGCCAGAGCCCGGACGTCGTTTCCTCTCTGGAATTTGAGCGTCTGATGAACGCCGCCGGCCCCACGGGCGGCACCCTGCTGCGTCCCTCCGACGGCACGCACCCCAAGACCATCGTCTTTGTCCAGTGCGTCGGCTCCCGCTGTGACGGCGGCGAAAAGGGCAAGCCCTACTGCTCCAAGATCTGCTGCATGTACACGGCCAAGCACGCCATGCTCTGCCGCGAAAAATACCCCGACACCGACGTCTATGTGTTCTACATCGACGTGCGCACGCCCGGCAAGAATTTCGACGAGTTCTACCGCCGCGCCGTCGAGGAATACGGCGTGCATTACATCAAGGGCATGGTCGGCAAGGTCGTGCCGGAAAACGGCAAGCTCAAGGTGCAGGCATCGGACCTGCTGGACAACCGTCAGCTCCACATTGACGCGGATATGGTCGTCCTCGCAGCCGCCATCGAGCCGGATGCCTCCGCCCGTGGTCTTGCCACGATGCTGACCGCCTCCATGGACACGAACGACTTCTTCACGGAAGCCCACCCGAAGCTGCGCCCGGTCGAAAGCCCGACGGCGGGCATCTTCCTCTCCGGCACCTGTCAGGGGCCGAAGGACATCCCCGAAACCGTCGCGCAGGCGGGCGCCGCAGCCTCCAAGGTCATTGGCCTTCTGTGCAAGGATCAGCTTCTGTGCAACCCCTGCACCTCCCAGCCGAATGAGCTGATGTGCAATGGCTGCTCCAGCTGCGAAAAGGTCTGCCCCTACGGTGCGATCACCTATGTGGACAAGGAATTCCGCGGTCCGAACCGCACAACCCTCCTGCGCCGTGTGGCACAGGTCAACCCAGCCGTCTGCCAGGGCTGCGGCGCGTGCACGGTCGCCTGTCCCTCCGGGGCCATGGACCTCAAGGGCTTCTCCAATCAACAGATTCTCGCGGAGGTGGATGCGATATGCAGGTAAGTGAATACCGTCCGACCATCGTGGCCTTCTGCTGCAACTGGTGCTCCTACGCGGGCGCCGACCTGTCCGGCACGAACCGCCTGAGCTATCCGGCCGACGTAAAGATCATCCGGATCCCCTGCTCCTGCCGTCTGAATCCGCTGTTCATCCTGCGTGCCTTCCAGCGCGGCGCGGACGGCGTGATCCTGTGCGGCTGCCATCCCGGCGACTGCCACTACACCACCGGCAATTACTACGCCCGCCGGCGCATGACGCTGCTGTTCTCCATGCTGGACTACCTCGGCATTGAGCGTGAGCGCACCCGTGTGGAGTGGGTCTCCGCCGCGGAGGGCGCAAAGTTCGCCGCCACGATGAATGAATTCGTACAAACCGTCGCCGCACTGGGCGAAAACCGGAAACTGGAGGATCTGCGATGCAAAGAGTAAAAGAACGGGCGCTTTCGCTGCTGACCTCCGGCGAAGTGGATCGCGTCCTCGGCTGGAAGGCCGGCGAATTCTTCTATGACCTGACGCCTGCGGTCTTTACCGACGCCGCCGAGGCAGAAAAGGACTTCGTCTACGGCGTGTTTTCCGGTGCAAATCTGTCAAAATATCTGATTGCGGAATCCCGCAAGGGCGGAAAAGTCGCGGTCTTTCTCAAGCCCTGCGACTCCTATTCCTTTGTGCAGCTTCTCAAGGAGCACCGCATTCTGCGCGAAAACGTCTACGCCGTCGGCGTGCAGTGCGAAGGCATGTGCGACATTGAAAAAATCAAGGCCCGCGGCGCTTCCGGTGTGACCGCCGTCGAAGACGGCGGCGATACGCTCACCGCCCGGACGATCTACGGCGACGTTACGCTGAACCGCGCGGACGTGCTGCTCGGCAAGTGCGAAACCTGCAAGAGCAAGAAAATCGTCTGCTTCGACGAGCTGATCGGCGAGCAAGGCGAGGAACAGGACAGCTCCCGCTTTGCCGAAGTCGAGCGGCTGGAGCGCATGACGCCGGAGGATCGCTTCGCCTTCTGGCGCGGTGAGCTCTCCCGCTGCATCCGCTGCAATGCCTGCCGCAACGTCTGCCCGGCCTGCTCCTGCGAAAAATGCGTGTTTGACAACCACGATTCCGGCGTGCAGAACAAGGCCGCCGCGGACTCCTTTGAAGAAAATCTCTTCCATATCATCCGCGCGTTCCATGTGGCCTCCCGCTGCACGGACTGCGGCGAATGCTCCCGCGTCTGCCCGCAGCATATCCCGCTGCATCTGCTCAACCGCAAGTTCATCAAGGACATCAACGAGCTGTACGGCGACTATCAGGCGGGCGCGGATTTCACCACCAAGCCGCCGCTGATGGACTTTGACAAGGGCGACTGCGAACCCTCGGTCGTCTACCGGAGAGGAGGAGCAGAGGAATGAAACAGCTTCCGCTTTCTCGCCTGAACGAGCTCTTCGCGGCGATCGCCGCCGGGCAGCAGCTCTATCTCCCCGCGGACGACGCCGCGGGTCAGGCCAATTACACCCGCTGGCAGGAGGGCATCACGCTCACGAAGCGCCTGAACACCATTCGCAGCGCGAAGGATCTGTTCTTCCCGCAGGTGGAAAATCTCGTTGATTTCCGCGTGGAGGGCAAAAATCTGGAGCTGGTCGAGCACCGCGCCGAGGTCACGCCCTTTGTGCTCTTTGGCGTGCGCGCCTGCGACTGCCGCAGCTTCGATATTCTCGACCGGGTGTTCCTCTCCTCCGCGACCGACACCTTCTATCAGGCGCGGCGCGAAAACGTCACCGTCGTGACGCTCGCCTGCTCCCGTCCGGAGGAAACCTGCTTCTGCACCGCCTTCGGCATTGACCCGGCTGACCCCGCCGGGGACGTGACCTGCTGGATGGATGAAACCGCGCTCTACTGGCGCGCCAACACGGAGAAGGGCGAAGCACTGACGGCCCGTCTTTCTCTTCTGGCAGACGGCGGCGCGGACGCTGTCGCCGCGCTTCAGGCGCGCACGCGGGAGGTCATGGAAAAGCTCCCCCTGCACGGTCTGTCCCTCAAAGGCTTCGGCGCAGGAAAGACCAAGGCGCTCTTCGACCGTCCGGAGTGGAAGCAGCTCAGCGAGAGCTGCCTTGGCTGCGGCACCTGCACCTTCGTCTGCCCGACCTGTCAGTGCTACGACATTGAGGAATTTGACACCGGCAAAAAGGTGCGCCGCTTCCGCTGCTGGGACAGCTGCATGTACTCCGACTTCACCCAGATGTCCGCCGGTCAGCCCCGGCCGACGCAGCTTGAGCGCTTCCGTCAGCGCTTTCTGCACAAGCTGGTGTACTACCCCGAAAACAACGAGGGCATCTTCGGCTGTGTCGGCTGCGGCCGCTGCCTTGCAAAATGTCCCATTCACATGAACATCGTCAAAGTCATCCGAACGCTGGGAGGGGAAGCCAAATGAGAAACGATCCGCTGATTCCCATGCTCGTTGAGGTCACGGACATCCGCGTGGACACGCCCGATGTCAAGACCTTCCGCGTGGTCGACCGGAACGGCAAAAAGCCCTTTGCGCACATCCCCGGCCAGTGCGCGATGCTCTCCATGCCCGGTGTGGGCGAGGCACTGTTTTCCATCACCTCCTCCCCGACGGAGGAACGCTTTCTGGAATTCTCCATCAAAAAGTGCGGCTGCGTGACCTCGTGGCTGCACGGCATGGAGCCGGGGCAGCAGCTCACGCTGCGCGGCCCCTATGGAAACGGCTTCCCCGTGGACACCGCATTTGCTGGCAAGGATCTGCTGTTCATCGCCGGCGGCATCGGCCTTGCGCCCCTGCATTCCGTCATCAACTACTGCCGTCATTACCGCGACCGCTACGGCAAGATCGACATCGTCTACGGTTCGCGCTCAAAGGAAGATCTGGTCGATTTCCAGGAGATCCTCGACGAATGGTGCAAAGAGGACGGCATCAACGTCCACCTGACCATCGACCGCGCGCAGGACAACTGGGACGGTCACGTCGGCTTCGTTCCCAACTACGTCAAGGAGCTGGAATTCCCGACGGACAAGACCGTCGTCATGTGCGGCCCGCCCATTATGATCAAATTCACGCTGGCCGGACTGATGGAGCTTGGCTTTGCCAAGGAACAGATCTATACCACGCTGGAGCTGAAAATGAAATGCGCCCTCGGCAAATGCGGGCGCTGCAACATCGGCTCCAAGTACGTCTGCAAGGACGGCCCGGTGTTCCGCTTCGACGAGCTGGACGCCCTGCCGGACGAGTATTAAGGAGAAAAGCCATGGAAAAAATCGTCAATGTTTTCCTCTTCGGCAAGAAATATGAGGTGCCGGAAAGTCTGACCATCATGGAAGCCATGGAGTATTCCGGCTACCAGCTCGTCCGCGGCTGCGGCTGCCGCAACGGCTTCTGCGGTGCCTGCGCGACGATCTACCGCATCGCGGGCGACCGGGAACTCAAGGCATGCCTCGCCTGCTCGACCAAGGTGGAAAACAATATGTATGTCGCGACGCTGCCCTTCTTCCCGCTGGTCAAGGCCGTCTACGACATGGAAAAGATCAAGCCCACGCAGCAGATCATGATGCAGCTCTATCCGGAGATCTACGCCTGCGTCGGCTGCAATGCCTGCACCAAAGCCTGCACGCAGGGTCTGAACGTCATGCAGTACATCGCCTACGCCCAGCGCGGCGAATACGAAAAGTGCGCGGAGGAATCCTTCGACTGCGTCATGTGCGGTGTCTGCTCCTCCCGCTGCCCCGCCGGGATCTCCCATCCGCAGGTCGCGATGCTGGCGCGCCGCCTGAACGGCAAGTACCTTGCACCGCACTGCGCACATCTGGACGAACGCATTGAGGAGATCAACGAGGGCAAGTTCGAATCGCTGCTGGAAGATCTGATGGGCAAGCCCCTGTCCGAAATGCAGGAGCTCTACAACCACCGCGAGATTGAGAAATAAGGAGGGATCGCCATGTATCAGGATGAAAAAATGCTGGAATCCATCCGCAAGGTCGAAGCCGCGCGGGAGGCGAATCTCCGTCTGGAGCCGCGGCGCATGACCGCGGAGGAAAAAGACGTTCTTCTGAAAACCTATCACCCGGACTACCGCGAAAGCCAGTTCGCCGCGCTGGACTTCGGCCCGAACAAGGGCGGCAAGGTCCCTCTGGAGCTGCGAAGGCTGCTGGAAGGCCAGTCCCGCCTACTGGGAAAGCACGTTGATCTGTCCCACCCGGACTACGAGGCCGACGTACTGGTCATCGGCGGCGGCGGCGCAGGCGCGTCGGCGGCGATTGAGGCTGACAACGCAGGCGCAAAGGTTCTGGTCGTCACCAAGCTCCGTATGGGCGATGCAAACACCATGATGGCCGAGGGCGGCATTCAGGCCGCCGACAAGCCCAACGACTCCCCCGCGCAGCACTTCCTCGACGCCTACGGCGGCGGGCACTTTGCCGCGCAGAAGGATCTTCTCTACAAGCTCGTCACGCAGGCGCCGGAGGCCATCGGTTGGCTGTCCGAACTGGGCGTGGAATTTGACAAGGCGCCGGACGGCACGATGATCACCACCCACGGCGGCGGCACCTCCCGCAAGCGGATGCACGCGGCGAAGGACTATTCCGGCGCGGAGATCATGCGCACCCTGCGCGACGAGGTTCTGAACCGCGGCATCGAAGTCGTGGACTACACCGCCGCCATCGAGCTGATCAAGGACGACGCCGGCCGCTGCGCGGGCGCGGTCCTTATGAACATGGAAACGAACGACCTGCTCGTCGCGAAGGCCAAGACGGTCATTCTCGCCACGGGCGGTGCGGGCCGTCTGCACTATCAGGGCTTCCCGACCTCCAACCACTACGGCGCGACCGCCGACGGTCTGGTGCTCGGCTACCGCGCGGGCGCGAAGCTCCTGTATCCCGACACGCTCCAGTACCACCCCACCGGCGCCGCCTTCCCCGCGCAGATCTACGGCGCGCTGGTCACGGAAAAGGTGCGCTCCGTCGGCGCAATGCTGGTCAACGCCAACGGCGAGGTCTTTATGAACCCGCTGGAAACCCGCGACGTCGCCGCCGCATCCATCATTCGCGAGTGCACTGACCGCCGCAACGGCGTTCCCACCCCGGAGGGCTTTGCCGTCTGGCTGGACACGCCCATGATTGAGCTGAAGCACGGCGAGGGCACGATTGAAAAGCGCATTCCCGCCATGCTGCGGATGTTCGGCAAGCACGGCATCGACATCCGCAGGGAGCCGATCCTTGTCTATCCGACGCTGCACTACCAGAACGGCGGCCTGCACATCACCCCGGACGGCCAGACCGACGTGGAAAACCTCTTTGCCGCCGGCGAGGTGGTCGGAGGTATCCACGGCCGCAACCGCCTGATGGGCAACAGTCTGCTGGACATCATCGTCTTTGGCCGCAGCGCAGGCAAGAACGCCGCTGCGAAGGCGAAAACCGTAACGGTCGGCAGCCTGACGCTCGCGCACGTGGACGAATTTGAAGCGCAGCGCAGGGCCGCCTGTACGGATGCGCCGCAGCTCTCCCCGAAGCTTCTGCCGGACTACACGCGCCACGGTTGAGGAAAAGGAGAAGCTTGAAAAATGAACTGGGCAAGTTTTTTTGAAACGCTGATGATCGTCTGCTTCGGCCTGTCGTGGCCGCTGGCGATCGTGCGTTCCCTGCGCACCAAATCCACGAAGGGCAAAAGTCCCTTCTTCATGTGCTTCATCGCCTTCGGCTATGTCTGCGGCATCATTGCGAAGCTGCTCACGCACACCTACAATCTGGCTTTCTGGTTCTATTTCCCGAACCTGCTGATGATCTCGGTGGAAATCTTCCTGTATTTCCACTATCGGCACAATGAGCCTGTCTGCCCAAATTGCCAGACAGCAAAATAAAAGCACCCCCGGGCGCTGGAATTCCAGTGACCGGGGCTGTTTTTGTTATGATATGTGATAAAAGGGAAGCTGCCTCCCGGCTGCTTCCCTTTGGTGCCGCCAGCCGGAATCGAACCGGCACGGTATTTCTACCGGCAGATTTTAAGTCTGCTATGTCTACCGATTTCATCATGGCGGCATTTGTGTTATTTATTTTAGCATTGATCGTTCCTGCCGTCAAGTGGGCAGTGAAAACTTGCGCGGCACGGGTGGGAATTCCCGCCCGTGCCGCGCAAATGCCGTCAATAGCCCCACTTGCGCAGAATGGCATCCATCAGCGCTTCGTTCTCTGCGGAACGCTGTAAGACGCCGGCAAGCTGCTCGTCACTCTGCCGGTTCGCGCGATCCACAAATTCCTGCGTGAATTGCAGGCTGGAAAGGCACATAGCCAGCGATTTTGCCACGTCCTCCGGGCAGTTCTGCGGCATCACGATACCATTGACCTCATAGGCTATCATGTAATATGTATCGATTCCCTCTTCAAAAATATCAAGATAACCGGGGTCAAATATTGCAGCGGATAAGGTCAGGTATGCCTTCCGGCCGGAAGCCGTCGTGCCGCTGGCCACAGCGACGGTCTGATCCTGTCCGGCCGCCGCAAGCGAACCCGCATAGCTGTCGCAGCTCAGAACCGTGCGATTGTTAAACTGCGGAAAGAGCACGGCGCCAAGATAATCCTGAAAGGAAATACACTCGTCCCAGCAATCAATCAGTCCCTTCGCCGTCTTTTCCATACACACGGGTGCCTTACTGAAATAGAGTGTGCCGTCGCCCGTACGGGGATCCCAGTACTGCCAGGACTGGCGCGCCTCCTCGGACTTCAAAAACGGTTCCAGCCTTCCAAAATGAAAAACCATCTGGTCATCATTCTGCGGGTCGGCCATTATGAAGTAGAAATTCACGCCGTCTTCCCCCGTTGCAACCCGCCACCCCTGTGGCGCAAGCATGGAAAAGCCGTCTCCTGTATAGGCTTCCAACACCAGCCCGCCGCTCTGCGAGCCGGACTCGGAGGACGGCTCCGTCGGTGCGTTCTCTGAGGGGGTGCTGCCCGACGGCTGGCCGTCGCCGCCGGACGGACTCTGCGCGTCCGATGTGCTCAGGCGATCATCAGTTCCGAGGCCGCCGACGTCCGTCTTTCCGCAGGCGGACAGGCACCCGGCAAACAGCAGCACCGCAAGCGCCGCCGCGATCCATTTTTTCATATACATTCTCCTTTCAGTTTACGCGGAAGGACCAGAGAATATCACCGTGCAGCGTTTTCAACGCAGAGGCGCTGGCCTCCGTCCCCGTGCTGAGCACCGTCCAGATCGTTCCGTTCGCGCCGTCGCAGGCGCTCAGGGTCAGGACACGCGCCGTTTCCTCATAGGTATAGGTGATTTTTACCGTTTCAAAGGCATAGCGGCCGCCCGGCTCCGTCGCCGGACCGGACACCGTGTAGGCAATCTCCGGATGGTTGGTCTGAAGCTCCCGCGCGTATTTGGTCAGGTATTCCGATGCGGAGCTGACACCCTCGGTGCTCTGCGACAGCGGCGTAACCAGTACAAAATCACTGTCCGACAGCTCGATGGCCGCTATGCCGCCCATATCCTGCGCGGTTTTGTCCGTCACACCGGCACGGTAGAGGAAGGAAAAGCTGTGCTGGCTGTCGGTAAACATCTGGTACTGCGGCGTATTCTGCGGGGCGCTGTCGGCCGAAAAGCTGCTGATGCACTGCTCGGCAAGCGACTCCAGTCCGCTTCCCTCCGCAACGGCATAGTAGAGGATGTAGCACCCGGCGTTCGCGGCGTTTGTCAGGTAGAGCTTTCCGCTTCCCGTGAAGCTGCCTACGGCAACTTGAAGCGGAAATACGTAGGCTTGAAAATTTCCTACCTGCTCCGCAGCACCGTTCTGGATGGAGACGCTGTCTACACCAAGCTGTGCCTGCAACAGTCCCTCCACAGAGCCGATCCGCGCGAGAAAATCGTCCGCATCATAGATCGCGGCGCCCGCTGCGTCGCTGTTCTGATAGGACGCAAAGAGCAGCATATGCTCATCCTGCGCGAACAGGCCGATGGGGATCTGCTGCATCTCCAGCCCGCCGGGGGCCGACATGGAGATGCCGACCTCGGCGTTCGCCACGGAGCGAAGGTCGCCGTAAAGCGCAGGCTGCTCCGGTTCGCCATAGATGTCCGTGCCGAAACAGAGGCTTTCCACCAACGCGGCAAAGACAGGATCCTCACTGCCGGCATGGTTTGTCTTGATGGTGTACTGCACGCTGCAATCGGGATAAATTTCCAGATAGCGGTCAATGACGTAGGTCGTGCCGTCGCCCTTCACCTCGCTGCGCAGCATGTAGAGCGTTTTCTCGCCAATGGTCGTCTGGGAGATCTTGCCGAACTTTGCCTCTTTGTACTCCTTTTTGACCATCCGCGCATAGCTTGCAAAATAGGAATCGGGCTGGAAGCTCGTTCCTCTGGCGTAATAAACGAGAATGTACGGCGTTTCGCCCGGAGAGACCGTGTAGACGTAAGCGCCGTCCTCATCCCACTGCACCGTGGCAGACGAGGGGCACAGGAAGGAGAAGGTCCCGTCCGGGCTGGCAGATGCCTGCTGTCCCTCCGGGATCGGCAGCAGCTCACCGGGTGTCTGCGCAGTGTTGGTTTTGAATTCCCGGCCGCAGCCGCTCAGAAGCGCGCCCAGCACCAACGCCGCAAGCAGCAGGCAGATTCTTTTCTGTTTCATTTCAGCCGCCTCCTTAACGGATGTCGTTCAGGCGGGTCGTCTGCCCCGCCGTGACCTCCACATAGGCAAGGCCGTCCGTTCCGGCCGCCCAGCCTGTGGAGTGATAGCCATAATAGGCAACGCCTTCCTGCGTCGGATGTCCGTAGACAAGCATATACTGTCCCGCCGGGAGGAGGAAGGATACTCTCGCGTTCACATCCGGGCAGACGGAGAACTGATACACCCCGGATCCGTCCTGCCCTGTTGTGTAGACCGCCACAAAATCATACCCTTGCGCAAGCGCATCGGAAACGCTGAATTCCACACGGCCGCAGTCGGCACGTACCGCGGCGTAGGCAGTCTGCTCGCGGTCTCCCAGCAGTCCCGCTTCGGTAAACAGGCGCGTAATCGTGTCGGCATACTGCTCCAGACCGTTGATACGTGCGCTGAAAAGCAGACAGACATAAACATCGTCGTAATCCGACAGCGGCGTAATCAGCTCAATGGAGGTGAACCAGAGCTTGCTCTCCTCCGCCAACGTCATGCCGCTCTTGTACAGTCCGTAAGCAATATGTGACAAAAGAGAGTTATTTGTATGGACGCTGCCGTTGTCATTGTACCGCCCCGGATTCCGCACGTTGGCGCCGTAGAACACGTCGCCGACAAAGGCAGGCTGCGCATAGGCGTTCGGGTTGCTCATGGAGCGCATCGTCTCTCCGCACATTTCGCCCAGCAGCCACGCGCCGTCGTTGGTCGCGCCCGCGCGCATCTCGATGATATTGCCCATGATGTCGCTGTATGCCTCGTTGATCGCGCCCGTTTCATTGGCATATTTTGTGCCCTGCATGGCGCTGCGCGTCACACCATGGGTGAATTCGTGTGCAACGACATCCAGCGCCTCGCCATAGCGGTTGACCTGGCTGCTGCCGAAGCAGGCCCAGCCATTGTTGATGCCGTAGAAGCAGGCGTTGTTTTCTGGGTTTCCCTCGGCATCGCACATATTGACGGTAATCAAAATAGGCGTTTCAAAGCCGTCGATGGAGCGGATGTTCATATCCGCATAATAATCGTAGGCCAGCAGATAATTATAATAGGTAATCAGATAATTGCCGTCCCAGCCCTGATTGTCCGGCGAGGTCACGAAATTCAGTCTGCCGTTCTGATAGTTGAATGCAGCATAGTCCGCGACCATAATCTTCCGCTCCAGATCGGCCAAATAATACTGCCCGTCCTGCGCATTGTAGGCCGTCGGCACGGTGATCTGCCGGGCGCTGCCGTCGAAGAGCGTGACTGTGCCGGTGTAGGTTGCGGGTGTAAGACCCTTGAAATAATCGTCCGTCTTGTAGGCATCCGAGATTTCGGAACCGATGGAGGAGGTCGGCACGGAGGTGAGATATTCGCCCGCATAGGTCACAAAATGCTCGATATACGGCATATCGAAGGACACGGACTGCTCCGGATTGGAGGTGTAGACGACCATGCACTCCACTGTCCGGTTGTTGTAGGTCACAGCGGATTTCTGCGTGAAGTCCGTATAATAGCGGTATTCCGGCTCCGGAAAATGCTCCCGGACGATGCGCTCGGCCTCCGCCGCGCTGATGAAGGTCTTCTCCTCCGCGATGCCCACATTGGGCGTGAAAGAGCAGGACAACCCCGCAGCGTAGCTCTCTGGATCAACGACGACCTTCAAGGTCGCATACTGAAGCGTCAGGCCGCCGTACTTCTGTTGAAAAGTATAGTAGGTATAGCCCATGTTGTCCGTTTCCCCGTAGACGCAGAAGAACTCGGAGCCTGCGGACAGGCCGATCAGCGATGCAATGCCGTTGAGGGAGGAAACGGCATCCTCATAGGATTTGATCTTGCCCTCATAGTATTTTCCGACCAGCGTCGTGACAAAGCCCTGATCACTGTAGGTAAACAGCGCCTTGCCGCCGTTCATCTCCTGAATGTCATTCTCCGTGAGCTGTACGGTGTCGTTGTACTGCTTTTCTGTCGGCTGCACTGCGTCCCCGGTTTCCAGGTGGTGCTCCGGAAATGCCCGGCTGCATCCGCTCAGCATCAGAAGGACACACAGCAGAAGTGCCAACGCTGCGGTGCTCTTTTTATGTATGTTTCTCATCGGCTTCACCTCATCAGCCGTCCTTGCAGGCCGGCGTAATCTCAGTCAAAATTATTATACTATAGTTTTCCTGCGCGCCGGGAGAGATTTCTATTTTGTCACTATCCAAAATTGAAATTGAATAATGGAATTTCCCGGCTCGCATAAGGCCGCCTCCGCACAGCGGCCGGATATCGTTTGACCATTTTCTGTAAAAAGTCGTATTTTTCTTGAAAAACGGATTGACATTGGGGGACGATACCTATATTATTGTACAATAGTGTGTTGTGTCATAACAGCCACAAAAATATGATGAAATGGGGGAGGATAAATGTCCCAAGAGCTGATCCGTTTGACCAATCTCGTGATGGAGTTTGACGGCGAGCGAATCCTCGATTCGATCAATCTTTACATCAATGACCGGGAGTTTCTCACCTTGCTGGGCCCCAGCGGCTGCGGCAAGACCACCACGCTTCGTGTCATCGGAGGCTTTCTGACGCCGACATCCGGCGATGTTCTGTTCGACGGCAAACGCATCAATGAGGTGCCTGCCTACCAACGTAAGATCAACACGGTTTTCCAGCGCTACGCTCTGTTCCCGCATCTCGATGTCTATGACAACATCGCCTTCGGCCTGCGCATTGCAAAGCTGCCGGAGGAGGAGATCGACGAGCGCGTGACGGAAATGCTGGAGATCGTTTCGCTGAAGGGATTCGAGAACCGTAAGGTCACATCCCTTTCCGGCGGCCAGCAGCAGCGCGTGGCCATCGCCCGCGCACTGGTCAACCGTCCGAAGGTGCTGCTTCTGGACGAACCGCTGGGTGCGCTCGATCTTCGTCTGCGGAAGGATATGCAGAACGAGCTCAAACGCATCCAGCAGGCCATGGGCATCACGTTTATCTACGTGACGCATGATCAGGAGGAGGCCCTGACCATGTCCGACACCATCGTCGTCATGGACAAGGGCAAGATCCAGCAGATCGGCCGGCCGGAAGATATATACAATGAACCGAAAAACGCCTTCGTCGCGGATTTCATCGGAGAATCCAACATCCTCGACGGCGTTATGGTCGAAGACTATCTTGTCAAGTTCTTTGGCCGCAACTTCAAATGTGTGGACAAGGGCTTTGAGAAAAACGAGCCCGTGGACGTGGTCATCCGTCCGGAGGACATCGACATTGTCCCGGCGGACGTGGGCGACCTCTGCGGCACCGTGACCTCCGTCACCTTCAAGGGCGTCCACTACGACACCATTGTCGATTTCAAGGGCTTCAAGTGGCTCATCCAGACGACGGATTTCTGCCCGGAGGGCTCCTATATCGGCATCCGCCTGAACCCCGAAGACATTCACATCATGCACAAGAGCGAGTATTCCGGTATGTTCGGTGACTACAGCTCCTATTCCGCGGAATATGACGAGATCGCGGACGCGGAGGGCTCGGAAGATGAAGAGTAGATTTCTGTCCGGGCCCTACGTTCTGTGGATGATTCTGTTCACTCTGATCCCGCTGGGCGTTGTGGTCTACTACGCCTTCACGGATTCCATCACAGGGCAGTTCACGCTCTCCAATCTCTCCGGGATGCTGGATTATCTTCCGATCTTCCTGCGCTCGATCTGGCTGAGCGTCTTTGCCACGCTGATCTGCCTGCTGCTGGGCTACCCGGTGGCCTACTTCATCGCTGGCTGCAAGCCCTCCACGCAGCGCTTTCTGCAAATGCTCATCATGCTGCCGATGTGCATGAGCTTCCTGCTGCGCACCCTCGCATGGGTCGCGCTGCTGGAGGACACCGGCATCATCAATAATTTCATCACCTCTCTGGGGCTTTCTCCCCTGCCGCTCATCCGCAACAACGGCGCGGTCATCCTTGGCATGGTCTACAACTACCTGCCCTACATGATTCTGCCACTGTACACCGTCATCATGAAGATCGACCATCGACTGATTGAGGCAGCGCAGGATCTGGGCTGCAACAGCCGCCAGGTGTTTTGCCGCGTGATTCTGCCGCTGTCCCTGCCCGGCATCGTGTCCGGCATCACCATGGTGTTCGTCCCGGCGGTTTCGACCTTCTATATTTCCCAGAAGCTCGGCTCCCCCGGCACCATTCTCATCGGCGACGTCATCGAGTCGCAGTTCAAGGCCGCCTATAACCCGAACCTCGGCGCGGCCATGTCGCTCGTTCTGATGATCCTGATCTTCGTCTGTGTGGGCATCATGAACCGCTTCACCAGCGAGGACGACGAAGAAAGCATGGTGACGCTATGAAACGATTCAACCGTATTTTTACCGTCATCATCTTCATTTTCCTGTATATCCCCATGATCGTGCTGGCCGTTGCCTCCTTCAACAAGGGCACGGATGTAGCGGTATTCAAGGGCTTCACTTTCCATCAATACGCAGAGCTGTTCCGCGACGGAACCCTGCTAACGCTGCTGCGCAATTCTCTGTTTATCGCGGTGCTGTCCAGTCTGGTCGCGACGGTTCTGGGTACGGTCGCCGCACTCGGCATCCACAAAATGCGCGGCAAGATGCGTTCGGCCGTCATGACGCTGACGAACATCCCCATGACCAACCCGGAGATCGTCACGGGCGTTTCTCTGGCGCTGCTGTTTGCTTTTGCGGGCGCATTGCTGCGCATCAAGTCCATCCTCGGCTTCTGGACGCTTCTGATCGCCCACATCACCTTCAACCTTCCCTATATCATCCTGAACGTGATGCCCAAGCTCTCGCAGATGGATCCCGACCTGACGGAAGCTGCCCTCGACCTCGGCTGCACGCCCGTGCAGGCCTTCTTCAAGGTCGTGCTGCATGAGATCATGCCCGGCATCGTGTCCGGCGCACTGATGGCCTTCACAATGTCGCTGGACGATTTTGTGATCTCCTATTTTGTCACCGGCTCGAGCTTCGTCACCCTGCCGGTCGAGATCTACAACTACACCAAAAAGCCCATTCAGCCGAAGATCTATGCGCTCTTTACGCTGATGTTCGTCGTGATCCTCATCATGATGTCCGTGATGAATCTTCTGCAGGCGCGCGACAAGAGCAAGCGCCAGCACTCCCATCTGAACAGGAGGCGCGCAGGATGAAAAAGATGCTTTCTCTTCTGCTCACCGTCTGCCTGCTTGCAGGAGCACTGAGCCTGACCGCCTCTGCTGCGGAAAAGCAGGTCACGATCAATGTCTACAACTGGGGGCAGTATATTGCCGACGGCACCGACGGCAGCATTGACGTCATTGCGGAGTTTGAAAAGGCCTATCCCAACATCAAGGTCAACTACATGACCTTCGACAGCAACGAGAGTATGTACACCAAGCTCAAAACCGGCGGCTCGTCCTATGACGTTATCATTCCCTCGGACTATATGATCGAAAAGCTCATTGCCGAGGATATGCTGGAACCGCTGGATTTTGAGAACATTCCGAACTTCCAGTACGTAGACGAGTCCTTCCGCAATCTCTCCTATGATCCGGAAAACCTCTACTCCGTTCCCTATACCTGGGGCTGCGTTGGTATCATCTATAATTCTCGCTACGTCAACGCAGAGGACGTCACCGGCTGGGAAATCTTCTGGAACAGTACCTACGCGGGTAAAATTCTGATGTTCGACAATCCGCGCGATGCCTTTGCGATTTCGGAGCTGGAGCTCGGCGACGACGTCAACACAGAGGATCATGAAACGCTTGCCGCCGCCGCTCAAAAGCTCAAGGAAGCAAAAAACCTCTTTCAGGGCTATGTCATGGACCAGATCTTCAGCAAGATGGAGCGTGCTGAGGCGTGGATTGCCCCCTACTATGCGGGCGACTATCTCACTATGGCCGATGAAAATCCCGATCTGGAATTCGTTTTCCCGGAGGAGGGCTTCAACTTCTTTGTCGATGCAATCTGCATTCCCAAGGGCGCGGAGCACAAGGCCGAGGCGGAGACCTTCATCAATTTCCTGCTGGAGCCGGAGATCTGCGGGCAGAACCTGGAATACCTGGGCTACTCCGCTCCGCTGACCGCCGCGAAGGAGTATATGGATCCGGAGATGGCGGACAATCCCATCGCCTACCCGGATGCGGAAACCCTCGCACGCGGCAAGGTGTTCAGCGCGCTCTCTCTGGAGGGCACGCAGGACATGAACAACCTCTGGCTGACCGTCAAAACCGAGGACAACTCCATGCTGCGCTATCTGATCCTCACCGGCGCGGCCATCGTGGTCGTCATTCTGCTGTGGCTGTTCTTCAAGGTACGCAAGCGCCGCGAGAAATCCCGCCGCTGCCGGAAGTGGAAACAAAGCTAAAAAATGTGGGTCAAGGGTTTCCCCCCTTGGCCCACATTTTTAATCCCCTGCAATTTCGCAGCGCACCGTGACGCGCTCTGCACCGCCGTAGGTGCAGGTGAAAAGCGTCAGCTCATAGCCGCTTTGCAGCATTTCTTCGATCGCCGTTGCCCCCAGGATCTCCACGCCGCTGACACGGTAACTATGGCGATGGCCGGAAACATCCGTCAGATAAACCACATCTCCGGTATGCAGCTCGCTCAGGCGGCCAAAATACCGGGCGTAATTATGCGCTGCAATCACCAGATCGCGGTCGATCGCGCCATAATAGCGGCAGGGGCCAAGCTGCAATTTCGCACTGCTCAGGTCCGAGAGAACGGGCAGCTCCAGCTCCAACGCCGGAATGGTCAGGATGCCGAGATACTGCTCGCCATCAATTTCCAGCGGCTCCGTCGCTTCCATGCTGCCGGGAACGGGTCTGCTCTCCTGCGCACGCTCTGCGATCGCCGTCTGAAGCACGGGCAGCGTTCTGTCCGAAGCATCCGCCGCCTGCTCCGCCTGTTCGTGGTTGAAAATCACCAGTCCCAGCGCAGCCAGCAGGAAGGTCGCGCCCAGCGCCATGCAGATCATACCGGTGACTTTACGCATTCTTCTCCTTTTTCCGGCGGAAGAACAGCACCCAGCCCACCACAAACAGGGCAAGTCCGGCGCAGATCAGCACGGGAACCGGCCAATTGAGCTGTCCGGTCTGCGGCAGCTTGGAGGTGTTGGTGATCGTCACGACCGTGTCCTTGGTTTCATAGGTCGCCTTGTAACCGTCCGGGACAGCCACCTCTTCCACGCTCCAGCTCTCTCTCGCTTCAAGGTCTTTCCATGTATAGGTCCAGTTGTTCTCCGCGTTCAGCGTAACGGCATCGCCGAAGGCCTCGCCGTTCCGCTTGAGCTGAACGGTCACACTCTCCGGGTGCTTTTCGCTGCCTGCCCAGGCCTTCCGGACCGTCAGCTCCGTCAGCTTGACGATGCCGGTCTTGGGGCTGGCCTCGATGTCATAGATCCACTGCGTGGAATCGCTGGTCGGAACCGCCACGGTGAAGGGCATACAAACCGAGTAGCCCTCTGCGCCGCCGGTCTGAACCAGCAGATAGAAGCCCAGCGGCACTTCCTTGAAGGTCAGCTTGCCGTCCTTGTCAGTCGTTTCCGTCACACCGGTGAGCTTTTTCTCCGCAGCAAACGCCGCCAGATTTTCCGGCAAGGCTTCGTCGTTCAGATCTTCCAGAGAAAGGCCGCAATCGGCGAAATCCTTGGTATATGTATAGGTCAAAAGCGAATTTTCGCTCCCCGCCTCTGCGACCTGATAAAGCGTGATCTTCGCGCCCGAGACCGGCGTCTGATCGTAGCTGTCAGCCAGCTTCAGCGTAATCGAACCGGTCGCCTCCCAGTCGATCACCGTATCATCTGCGGCAAAGGCAGTCAGGCAGAGCGCCAGCGCCAGCAGCACCACGGCAACCACCGAGAGAAGATGTCGTTTTTTCATTGTAACCCCTTCTGTAAACTCACTGTGCACCTATCTTCTGACAGGTGCGTTGTGTCAGATATAGTTCAAGATAAGTATACTCACCTTTCCGGTCAATTGCAAGGCTTTTCCCAGAAATTTTCATCGTCACGGAACCTTCCTGCCTCTTTTTTCGTCCAAATGGCAGAAGCCAATACAAGAGGGAGGAATTATAATGAAACGCGCGCTCATCAGTCTGCTGCTGGCTGCAGCACTTCTCCTCGGCGGCTGCGGTGCCATGGCGCCGAGCGATTATGCCAAAAGTGCCGATCTTGCAGTGGATGAAGCCAACGAGGTTGGGGACACCAGCCTGAGCTTTTCCGACGGCAGCGGCACCGTTTCCGACGGCCGGAAGCTCATCAAAACCCTGACACTCCATATGGAAACAGAGAATTTCGACGCACTTGCAGCCGAGGTCAGCCGCTGCGTGGCCGAATACGGCGGCTATGTGGAGGAGTCGGAGATCTCCGGCGCATCCCGCCGCTCCGCCAGCTATACGCTCCGCATCCCCGTGGCGCGTCTGGAGGAATTCACCTCGGATGTCACCGCCGCGGGTGTCGTGACCCGGCGAAGCAGCACGCAGGAAGACGTCACGCTGGACTATGTGGATATGGAAGCCCACATCACCGCGCTGAACACCGAGCGCGACACTCTGCTGCGTCTGCTGGAGCAGGCCGAGAGCATGGAGGATGTCATCACCATTCAGGATCGCATCACACAGGTGCAGTACGAGCTGGAAAGCTACACCTCCCGCCTGCGCACCTATGACAACCAGATCGACTATGCCACCATTTCCCTCTACATCAGCGAGGTGGAGTACGCGGAGGAGATCGAGAGCTCCCCCACCGTCTGGACGCAGATCGGCCGGAACCTGAAAAACGCCTGCCGCTGGCTCGCCAAGTTCTTCCGCGGTCTGTTTATCGTCCTCGTTTCGGCTCTGCCCTATCTGGCGGTCGTCGCGGTCATTTCTCTCCCCATTCTCTATTTCACGGTCATCCGCCCCGCGAAAAAACGCAAAAAGGCGCGCAAAAATCAAGAAAAGTAACGCAAGCCGCAGTTGGTTTCCCAACTGCGGCTTTTATATCTCTCCGATGGCAGTTTCCAGCGCGCGGACAATGTCCGAAAGTTCCATGGCCGGCGCGCCGTTTTTCGCCTGCTCCGGCAGATAGGGCACATGGATAAACCCAACGCGCGTGGATGTACCGTCAAAATGATGGAGCAAACGGTAGAGCAGATCGTTGCACACAAAGCTCCCCGCGCTGTAGGAAACCGCGCCCGGCAGCCCTGCCGCCTTGATCGCTTCCGCCATTTGCCGCACCGGGAGCGTCGAAAAATAGGCCGCCGGGCCGCCGGAAACGACCGGAACATCCTTCGGCATCTTTCCTGCATTGTCGGCAATGGAGGCATATTGCAGATTGATCGCTACCATCTCCGGCGTGACGGCGGCGCGTCCGCCCGCCTGCCCGACGCAGACGATCGCATCGGGCGGCTGCATTTCTGCGTGCGCCAGCACGGTCTGCGCCGCTTCTGCAAACACCGTCGGCACCTGCATCACGGTAAGCTCCGCCGCCCCGATGCGTCCGGGAAGCCGCTGCACCGCCTCCCACGCAGGATTGATCTTCTCCCCGCCGAATGGGTCAAACCCGGTTATCAGGATCCTTTTCATCTGCACTCCCTCCCTATTGCGTTCATTATACTGCAAAAACGACGTTTCGCGCAAGAGCAGATTTCAAAGGCTTGACACGCGACATGAATCTGTTATAATACACTTACCATGAATTGGCAGGAGCAAGCATGCCCGCCCTTGTCGACTGATGGCAGCACCCGAAATGAGAGAAACTCAAAACACAAAAGGAGGACATCACTTATGGCATTTTGCAGCCATTGCGGCGCACAGGTCGACGAAGGCGCCGCCTTCTGCCCGTCCTGCGGCGCACCGGTCGGAAACGGCCCCAGACCCGCAGAGCCCGCATTGGATCCGAATGACGTCGCGCAGAACCGCGGCATTTCCGTGCTTTCCTATCTGGGACCGCTGGTTTTCATTCCGCTTTTTGCGCGGAAGAATTCCCCCTATGCCCAGTTCCACGCAAAGCAGGGCGTGACCATGTTCGCGTTCTGGGTCGCGGCAGCCATTCTGAATTCCCTGCTCGGCCTGATCCGCGTCACCCGCGTCGGGATTCTCACCGTATACACGACGATTCCCTGGTACATCTCGATCCTGCGCTATGGAATCAGCGCGTTTGTCACCGTGCTTGCCATCATCGGCATTGTCAATGCCGCGAAGGGGCAGGCAAAGGAGCTGCCCATCATCGGCGGGATCCATATTGTAAAATAAAACAAACGCCGCCGGGCTTCCCGGCGGCGAATTCTTTATAAACACGGCGTGTCCCCCGTGGGGGACACGCCGTTGATTGGTTTTTACAGCTTGCAGTAGGCCTCTGCGGTCTTTGCGGCAAGTCTTGCGTTGTTATAAACGAGCTGGATGTTGGACTCCAGGCTGTCGCCGCCGGTCAGCTCCTTGACCTTAGCCAGCAGGAACGGCGTGGTGGCCTTGCCATGGATGCCTTGCTCGCGGCTTTCCTTGATCGCTTCGTCGATCGCCGCATTGATGACCTTTTCGTCCATGGAATACTTCTCGGGGATGGGGTTGGTGACCAGCATGCCGCCGCGCAGGCCGAGTTCGTGCTGCGTCTTGAAGGCCTTTGCCAGATCCTCCGGCGTGTCGATCTCGTAGTCAACGCTGAAGCCGGAATGGCGGGTGTAGAATGCGGGCAGCTCCTTGGTGCCGTAGCCGATGACGGGCACGCCGTGGGTCTCAAGGTATTCGAGCGTCAGGCCGAGGTCGAGGATGGACTTTGCACCGGCGCAGACGACCATAACGGGCGTGGAGGCCAGCTCTTCCAGATCGGCAGAGATGTCCATGGTGGTTTCGGCGCCGCGATGCACGCCGCCGATGCCGCCGGTCGCGAAGACCTTGATGCCCGCCATGTGGGCGATGATCATAGTCGTGGTGACGGTCGTTGCGCCGTCCTCGCCTCTGGCGCACAGAACAGCCAGATCGCGGCGGGAGGCCTTGGCGATCGCGGTGCCCTTCTTGCCGAAGTACTCGATCTCTTCGGGGGTCAGGCCGGCCTTCAGGCGGCCGCCGATGATGGCGATGGTTGCGGGAACCGCGCCGTTTTCACGGATGATTTTTTCAACTTCCAGAGCGGTTTCGACGTTCTGCGGATAGGGCATGCCGTGGGAGATGATGGTGGATTCCAGAGCGACAACGGGCTTGCCCTCTGCGATGGCCTGCGCGACTTCGGGTTTTACGTCAAGATATTTGTTCAGCATGATAAGATACTCCTTTTATTGATTCAATTTATTTCGCGTTGCAGCGCTCGCGCACTGATTCAACGGAAAGTACGGGATTGATGGTTTCCGCGCCCTCGACGGCGATGGACGCGGCAGCGGAAGCGGCCGCAGCCGTTCCCAGAAGGTCGGTGCCCTCCAGATAGGCCCATGCAAGCGCCGCCATGAAGGCGTCGCCCGCGCCGGTGGCATTGGCCATCTTGGCGGGGAAGCAGGGCTGATGCACGAAGCTGTTGTGGTCGGCGGCAAAGACGCCATCCGAGCCGAGGGAGATGAAAACGCGGTGCATACCGGTGTCCAGCAGCGTCTGCGCCGCGCGGTGCAGGCTGTCCTCGTCCGTGATCTTCACGCCGGACAGAAGCTCGGCTTCAATGCGGTTGGGCTTGAGGGTGTGGATCTTGCCCAGAATACCGCGCAGCTTCTCCGCCTTGCTCGTCGACACCGGGTCGACAAAGAGCGGCACCGTGCAGTGATTGGCAAGATATACCAGCGAGGCCTCGGGGAGGTTCGTATCCGCCACGACGATCTGCGCGCGGTTGAGCAGGCTGAGGTTTGCAGCGAAATACTCCGGACGGAGCTGCTCGCAGATCTCCATATCCGAAACGGCCAGCGCCATATCGCCGTCACTGTCATTCAGAAACAGATATGTGGAAGTCGCGCCGCCGGGCACTTGAAGCGCATGGCTGATGTCGATGCCCAATTCGCCGCAGGAGGCGGCAATGCGTTGTGCGTAGAGGTCGTCGCCAAACGCGGTCAGGAAGCGGACGTCCACGCCGAGCAGACTCATATTGTGTGCGATGTTCCGGCCGACGCCGCCCAGACTCGTCGTGACCCGTCCGGGGTTGGAATCCTTCGCGACCATGGGGGCAAAGGAGCGGCCGCCGATGTCCACGTTCACGCCGCCGGCAACGACCGCGTAGGTCCCGGAGCGCAGGACGTAGCCCTTGCCTGCAATGTACCCCTTCTTCATCAGATTGGAAATGTGCACTGCCACGGAGGAGCGCGTAATCCCCGCGCGTTTCGCCAGTGCCTCCTGCGAGATCATCGGATTCGCTTCGATCCATTGCAGAAGCTGCCGTTCCCGCTGCGTCATGGTATCACCGCCTAAGTATTAGTTTATTTTCTAATCTAATGCTTATTATAGCAGTGTTTCTGCATTTGTCAAGAGGGTTTGTCTGCCATTTTTACGAAAATATTCGATCATTTCTCCGGTCAGGCTGATGTCGGAGTGGTCGTCCGGCAAAGAATCGCGCTCAAACCACTGCGCCAGCGCCAGCTCGCCGTCCTGAAGCCGGGTCGTCGGGTCGCCGTCGAGGTCGCAGAAGAAGCCCATGAGCAGGCTGTCCGTCAGCACCCACGGCTGAGATTTATAGAACCGCAGATTTTTCACGTGCAGCCCCGTTTCCTCCCAGACCTCGCGGCGCACGGTGTCCTCCACGCGCTCGCCGATCTCGCAGAAGCCCGCCACCAGCGCAAAGCGCCGGAAGGCGCGGCCGGCGTACTTGGTCAGAAGCAAACGGTCGCCATCCGTCACGCCCACGATCACCGCCGGATTGATGCGCGGGTAGGCCACCGCGCCGCAGCTCGGGCAACAGAGCGCGCGCTCTGCTGTGCTGTCCTGCATTTCCGCGCCGCAGCCGCCGCAGAAGCGGTTAGAGGCGTACCAGCGGTGCAGCGTTTCTCCGACCGCGCAGGCGAAGGCCGTTTCCCGCGGCTGGGCGTAGCGGTACTCCGCCGAGGGGAGAAAGCGCAGCCCCTCCCCCGCCTCCGGTGCCTGCTTTGCCAGAAAATAGTGCGTGTCGTCTATGGAAAAGGCGTAGCGTACTTCTGTCTCCGGAAAGTCGCCGCAGCGCGGCAGACGCAGCGCGTCGGCCGCGGAAAGGACAGCGTTGCCGCGGTAGGCGAGCAGAACATCCTCCGCCTGCGGCGTCAGTTTGCGAAATTCGTTGTGGTAAACATGCGGGAAAATATCCTGAATCATTCTACATTCCTCCATGAAACCGGGAAATCCTCCGGCGTACCCAAGGGCTGCAAATCCTTTTCCAGCCACGTCACGCCGTACCATGCGCCCTTTTTATACCCCACTGTCGGGAACTCCGCAAAGGGACGATACCCCAGCGCCTTGTGGAAGGCCATCGACGGCTCGTTGGCGGAGGTGACGATGGCATAGACCTCTCGATAGCCCTGCTTCCGCAGGAGCTCTTCAATGCGGGCATAGAGCTTCCTGCCGACGCCGCGGCCGCGCACCTGCGCAGCCAGATAGCATGAAATCTCCGCGCACCAGTGATAGGCCGCGCGCTCAAATGGCCTGCCCGCGTAGGCGTAGCCGAGGACTTCCCCGTTTTCCTCCCACACGAGCCACGGGAACTGCACCGTATGCTCCGTCAGCCGCCGGGCAAATTCTTCCTGCGTCGGCACTTCATATTCAAAGCTGACCGCGGTTTCCCGGACAAAATAGGCATAGATCTCCAGCATGGCCGGAACGTCCGTCGGAACGGCGTTGCGTATCGACATAAAACCACCTCTTTCTGCGCTCCATTTTACCACATTCTCTGGGAAAAGCCAGCCCCTCTGCGGAATCTCCTTGCAAATATCTTTCCATTTCTGGTATACTGAAAGCAGAACATTGGAAAGGAGGGCCGCCCATGACCCGCTGGAAGCATTTTCCGCTCGGCCTGCGCACCCTCAAAACCGGCATTGCCGTCACGCTGGCGGTGCTGCTCGTGCGGCTGTTCGTCACGGACGAGCTGTCCGTTTTTTACGCCGCCTTCGGCGCGCTCATCGCCATGGAGCGCACCTTCTCCGGTTCGCTCAAGCAGGCGCTCAGCCAGCTCATCGGTGTCGTCGCAGGCACAATTCTGGGCTTGGTGATGCTGCTGCTTTTCCCGCAGGCCACGCCCGCCTGGGCGGCAGGGATCGGCGTTGTGCTGCTCCTCCTGCTGCTGTGCAACGTGCTCAAGCTCAACTTTGTCGCGTCCTTTTCCTGCATCATTTTTCTCTCCGCCAGCCTGACGCCGACGGGCAACGTTCTGCGCGACTCGCTGTTCCGTCTGCGCGACACCGCCGCCGGCATCGCCGTTGCGCTGGTCGTCAACGCCGTGATCGTTCCTTATAATAATAAAGCCCGCATCCGCTCTCTGCTGACGCAGCTACGCGCGCAGATCCCACAGCAGGTGGAAAGCATCGTGATTTTCGAGCGTTTCCCCGATCTCCAGCCCAACGTGGAGCTGCTGCGGCGCATCGACCACGAATTGCAGCTCTATCACAACCAGCGCTTTTTCCACCGGCGGCACGACGAAGAGGCCGCGCTGCGCGGCTGCCGCCAGCTCGCCGGACGAATGGTCGAGGAGCTGGAGGCCATCTGCGGCATGGACACGCTGGGCGATCTTTCGACTGAAAACGCCGAAACGATGCGCACCCTCGGCATGGCCATCCCGGAAGCCGGCATCGCCGGGCGCAAGTGTACGCGCCACGACACCATCGTTATGAACTACCACTTGGAAAAGCTGCTCTCGGCCTGCCGCTACCTTGCCGAGCTGATGGAGCAGCCGGAATAAAGGGATCCCCTCCGGCATAGATTGCAGCGGAGGGGATTCTTTTGACTTTGACAGAGCTTGCTCTGCGCCGTGCCGGCGCGGAGAATTTGCAGGATTTTCAGAATCGCGAGGGGTTGTACCCCTCCGGCCGGGAGGATATTCTCACCATGCAGCGGCTGTCGCCCTATCTTCTGGGCTTTGAGCGCTACATGGTCAAGCCCGGCGATACGTATTACCGGCTGGCGCGCACCTTCGGCACCAGCGTGCGCGCCATTCTGACGGCAAATCCCAATCAGGACCCCAACCGGCTGCTGGCCGGGCAGTATCTCAATCTTCCCTACGGCTTCCCCGTCATCCCGACGGACATTCCGTTCACCTCGGAGCTGCTGCAGGTCTGTATTCAGGGGCTGATGGCGCGCTATCCATTTCTCGCCCGGCGAACCATCGCCACAACGCTCTACCGCCGCCCGGTCACGGCGCTGAGCATCGGCAGCGGGCCGCGCGCCGTGCTTTATAACGCCAGCCACCATGCAAACGAGTGGATCACAACGCCGGTCCTGATGAAATTTCTGGAGGAGTACGCCCACGCGGTCAGCGTGAACGGGCGTATTTTCGGAATGGACGCGCAGCGCCTGTTCCAGCAGACGCGGCTGTACCTCGTTCCCATGGTAAATCCGGACGGCGTCGATCTGGTCACCGGCGCGGTCGCGCCCGGCTCGGAGCAGTACGAGGCCGCGCGCCGCATTGCCGCGGGCTACCCGGATATTCCGTTTCCGGACGGCTGGAAGGCAAATCTGGCGGGCGTCGATCTGAACCTCAACTATCCCGCCGAGTGGGAACAGGCGCGGAAGAACAAATTTGCCCTTGGCTTCACCGGTCCTGCGCCGCGCGACTACGTCGGCGGCAGCCCGCTCGATCAGCCGGAGAGCGCAGGCATGGCGGGGCTGACCCGGCTGGTCGACCCGCGGCTGACGCTCTCCTATCACGCGCAGGGCGAGGTGATCTACTGGAAATTCCTCGACTTGACGCCGGTGGGCGCGGAGGAGATCGGGCAGAAGTTTTCCGAGGTCAGCGGCGATGCGCTGGAGGATACGCCCTTTGCCTCCGGCTTTGCCGGCTACAAAGACTGGTTCATCCTCACCTATGACCGTCCCGGCTACACCATTGAGGTCGGTCTGGGGGAAAATCCCCTGCCGCTGTCGCAGTTCGACGAGATCTACCGGAAGAATCTCGGCATTCTGACACTGGGGCTGACCTTATAAAATCAGCGCCGCAGGCTTTCCTGCGGCGCTTTGCTTTTTCTTTATTCCTTTTCCAAAAGCGGCTCTGTTTTTTCCTTTTTTTCCGCGCGGTCGAAGGCATGGATCCAGTCGGACGCGAAATAATAGATCAGGAACACCAGCGAGCTGACGCCCCAGGTCAGGGGGTAAGCGCTGAAGATCACCTCCGGCGTTCCCGGCATCAGCCGCACCATCACGGTGATGTAGGTCACACGGAGCAGGCACCACGAGCAGAGCATCACGATCATCGGCGCCGTGGGCTTGCCCGCACCGCGGAGGATGCCCGCGATGCAGTGGGAGAAGGCAAGCAGGAAGAAAAACAGCGATTCCACCCGCGCCTGCCGCGTTCCGGCGTCGATCACGCCCGGCTCCTTATTGAAGAAGGACACGAGCGGCGTGGCAAAGACAAACAGCCCCACGCCGATCAATTCCGCCAGAATGACCGAGCAGAGGATGCCGAGGCGCACGCCCTTGCGGGTGCGCTCGTACTGCTTCGCGCCGAGGTTCTGGCTGACAAAGGTCGTCAGCCCCATTGCAAAGCAGGTGATGGGCAGGAAGGCGAAGCCCTCCAGCTTGGCATAGGTGCCGCAGCCGGCGATGACGTCGGCCTGAAATGCGTTGATATTGCTCTGCACGACCACATTGGCCAGCGCGGTGATGGAATTCTGCACGCCGGAAGGCAGGCCGTAGCGGATGATCTGCCCCAGCATGGGGAAATCAATGCGCAGCTCTCGCCAGCTTAGCTGATAATCCGCCTTGTCGCGGAACAGGCGGATCAGACACAGCACAAGGCTGAGGAACTGCGAAATGGACGTCGCCAGTGCAGCCGCCCAGACGCCCCAGTGGAACACACCGACAAAGAGCAGATCCAGCGCGATATTCGTCAGGGAGGAAATGATCAGGTAATACAAGGGCCGCTTGCTGTCGCCAACGGCGCGCAGGATGCCGACACACATATTATACATAACCACAGCCAGGGCGCCTGCAAAATACATCCGGAAATACGAAACGGAGTTGGGCAGCACATCGTCCGGTGTTCCCATCAGGCGCAGGATCTGCGGCGTCAGCAGGACGCCGGCCGCCGTGAGAAGCAGGCCCGCGAGCACGCCGAACACGACCGTCGTGTGGATCGCCGAGCGCATTTTGGAAACGTTGCCCGCACCGAAGTAGCGCGCGATCACCACGCCCGCGCCGACGGAAATACCGCCGAAGAAGCCGACCAGCAAAAACACCAGACTGCCGGAGGAGCTGACCGCCGCGTAGGCGTTTTTGTCAAGGAATTTGCCGACGACCCATGCGTCGGCTGTGTTGTAAAGCTGCTGAAAAACCTGCCCCAGAAAAATCGGGAACACAAACGCCAATAGTCCCTTCCAGATAGAGCCTTCGATCAATGAGTTCTTTTCTTTCATCTCTGATTCCTTTTCTATGTATATTTATACTTTCCTATTGTAACACCGATTTGTGCATTGGGCAACCGGGAAGTGCGCTGAATTTTCCGCAAACCTCGTGGGATTTTTGGAGGAAGGCGACAAGTTTTTCTTTCTTCCCTACTGGTTGACATATTATCGTGAAGGAATTATAATGATTCCGTAACCGAAAAATAAGGACGGAATTTGTCAATGAAGAGATTTCTGATCATTCTGCTCGCACTGGTGCTCTTTGCGGCGCTGCTGTTCGGGCTGTATTATTTTCTCTGGACGCCAGAGAATTTTGCTTCTCTCGGCGCGCGCGCGATGAAAGCCGGAAACTACAGCCGCGCCGTCAGCCGCTACTCCACCGCCGTGGACCTCGACCCGGACAACGTGGACTACGTCATCGCGCTGGCAGACGCCTGCGTCGCGGACGGAAGCTACACCAGAGCCGAGCGCTCTCTGGTTTCCGCGCTCCGTATCGCCCCCAGCGCAGAGCTGTACCGCAAGCTGTCCGCTACCTACGTCGCGCAGGACAAGCTGCTCGATGCGCAGCAGATGCTCGATAATATCAATGATTCTGCCATCCGTGCGGAGCTGGACGCCATCCGCCCGGAAGCGCCGAAGCTCACGCCGGACGGCGGGCAGTTCTCGGAGTACATCTCCGTGACCGTCACGCACGAAACGGGCACGCTCTATGTTTCCGTCGGGCGGCAGTATCCGACGCTTTCCTCCGAGCCGTATTCCGAACCGATCGCGCTTCCCGCCGGTGAGAGCCATGTGTCCGCCATCGCCGTCGGAGAAAACGGTCTCGTCAGCCCGCTGACCGAGGCGGATTATCAGGTCGTCGGCGTGGTGGAGGACGTCACATTTGAGGACAGCACGCTGGAGGCCTGCGTCCATGAGCTGCTGGGCATCCCCGAACGTACCACACTCAAGACCAGCGACCTGTGGACCATCACGGAGCTGACCGTCCCGGAGGGCGTGGCGACCTATGCCGACCTGCGCCACTTTGTTCAGCTCAAGTCCCTCACCATCCACACCGGTACCGCCGACGATTATTCCTTCCTGCCGCTGATGCCTGAGCTGGAAACGCTGGATCTGTCCGGCTCTCTGGTTTCCGCGGAAACGCTGGGCTATATCGGCGCGCTGCCGAAGCTCAACAATCTGAACCTCTCCGGCTGCGGCCTGTCCAATATTCTTCCGCTGGCGGACGCCTCGACCATCACGGTGCTTGATCTGTCGGACAACAGCATCACCGACATCAGCGCGCTGGCCTCTTTCACGGGTCTGACCCACGCCAACCTCACGCGCAACGCCGTCACCTCCCTCGATGCACTGAGCAAACTGACCGGGCTTCAGGAGCTTTCCGTCGCCGAAAACAGCCTGACCGCGCTTGACGCGCTCTCCGGCTGCAAGCAGCTGCAAATTCTTGACGTTTCCAACAATTCCGTCACGAGCATCGCACCCCTCGCCCCACTCGGTTCCCTCGTAGAGCTGAACGCCGGCGGCAACGCACTGACGGACGCCTCCGGCCTCGCCGGCTGCGTTTCGCTGGAACGGCTGGATCTTTCCAACAATCAGCTCACGAGCGTGGATACCGTCAAGAATCTTTCCAAGCTGACCAAGCTGAATTTCAGCCATAACGCCGTCGCGTCCATCCCCGATCTGTCCGGCGCTTCCAGCCTGCAGCAATTCTATGCTTCCTACAATGCCGAGCTTGCGAACATTTCCAGCCTTGCAGGCCTGCAAGAGTTGAACTACGTGGACGTGGACTACACCGCCGTGTCGGACATCGAATGTCTGACCGCCTGTCCCGCCCTCGTGCAGGTCAACGCCTTCGGTAGTAAGGTCACGAGCGTCAAGGCGCTCACGGACGCAGGCGTCATCGTCCGCTACGACCCCACCGGCACCGCCACCGCCGGTGAATAAAAGCAAATATCTAGTTGTGTCGGGTGCAAAGCACCGGAAGCCCGTTGTGTACACTCAGCCTGTCAACTTGCAAAACAGGATCCCGTCAATGGCGCAGATGATTCTCTCCTCGGCAAGGCCTATTTCATCTTCCTTCCTCCGTCTGTTCCTCCAGCAGCGCCAGCGCCGCGGCGCAGGCCGCCTGCCGGTTCTCTTCCCGATCTCCGGAGAGCTCCAGCTGCCGGACGGTGCAGCCCGCCGCGGTCGCGCAGGCGACAAAGATCTCTCCGACCCTGTGATTTTTTTCATCCGTGCCGGGACCGGCATTGCCGGTCGTCGCAAGGGAAACATCTGCGTGCAGCCGCTCGCGGACGCCGCAGGCCATCTGCCGCGCGACCTCGGCGCACACCGCGCCCTTTTCCGCCAGCAGCGCCGCGTCCACGCCCAGAAGCGCTTCCTTGACCGCATAGGCGTAGGAGATCACGCCGCCCAAATAGACCGCCGAGCTGCCCGCGACATCCGTCAGGAGCTTGCCGAGCAGGCCGCCCGTGCAGCTCTCCGCCGTGGCGAGCGTCAGATTTTGTTCTTTCAGAAGGGCGATCGCGCGCGCCGCCTCATTCATAGCGCACCTTGACCATTTCCGTGTTTTCCAGCGCGCGTGCGATCAGGCCGTCAAAGTCCAGCATGGCGCACGCATGGTCGACCTGCGCCTTGGTGGGCTTCGTCTTGGGATGGCGCGGGGTAAAGACCGTGCAGCAGTCCTCATACGGCAGGATGGAGGTTTCCATCGTGCCGATCTTTCTGGCGATGGTGACGATCTCTTCCTTGTCCATGCCGATGAGCGGCTGGAATATGGGCAGCTCCACGCACGCGCCCGTCACCGCCATGGCTTCCATGGTCTGCGAGGCGACCTGCCCCAGATTTTCGCCGGTGACGAGGCAGCCGCAGCCGTGGTCGCGCGCGATGCGCTCGGAGATCATCATCATGAACCGGCGCATGATCAGTGTAAAGAACTCCTCCGGGCAGTTGTCGCGGATGGCCTCCTGAATCTCCGTAAAGCCGACGATATTCACGGTCATCCGACCGCAATAGCGGGTCATCAGGCGGGCAAGCTCGAGCACCTTGTCCTTGGCAAGCTCGCTGGTATAGGGATAGGAGAAGAAGTGAACGCATTCCAGCTCCACGCCGCGCTTGGCGATCATATAGCCGGCGACGGGAGAGTCGATGCCGCCGGAGAGCAGCACCATCGCCCGGCCGCCGACCCCCGTGGGCAGGCCGCCCGCGCCCGGCTCCGCCGGGCCGTGGACATAGGCCGCATGGTCGCGCACCTCGACATAAACCGTGTATTCCGGATGCCGCACATCCACCGCCAGCGTGGGCACGGCCTCCGCAATGCGTCCGCCGATTTCCTGGGAAATGGCGATGGAGGTCAAGGGGAAGCGCTTGTCCGAGCGCTTGGATTCAACCTTGAAGGTCGCGGCGCAGCGCAGATCGTCGCCCAGATATTCCATCGCGGCGCGGAAAATATCGTCCAGATCCTTTTCGCAGGGACGGCAGCGGCACAGGCTCACAACGCCGAAAATGTAGTGACAGGCCTCCCACGCCCCCTCCAGATCGCAGGCTTCCTCCTCCGGTTCGATGTAGACCGTGGACTGCACGATGTACACGCGGAATTCTCCGTAAGGGCGCATCCGGCGGCGGATGTTCGTTTTCAGGCGGTTTTCAAACTGGAAGCGGTTGCCGCCCTTGAGGACGATCTCGCCCAGCTTCAGCAAAAACATTTCGTTCATTTCGGTTTTCCTCAGTTCTGTGTAAATTGATAGGTTCGGTATTGGATGGCCTCGGCGATATGCTGGGGCTGAATTTTCTCGCTGCCGTCGAGGTCGGCAATGGTGCGGGCGACCTTACGGATGCGGTCATAGCTGCGGGCCGTCAGGCCGAGCGCGTCAAAGGCCTGCCGCATCAGCTCCGCGCAGGACTCGTCCAGTTCGCAGAATTCGCGCAGCTCAGCCGGCTGCATATTCGCGTTGCAGAGGCAGGACGTCCCGGCAAAGCGCTCGCGCTGGCGGCCTCTCGCCGCCTCGACCCGCGCCTTGATCGCGCTGGACGGCTCCGGCTCCGCGTGGCTGCGCAGATCGTCGAAATTGAGCGCCGGGACCTCGACGATAATGTCGATGCGGTCGAGCAGCGGCCCGGAGATGCGCGAGAGATAATTGTGGACGGAGGCCGGCGTGCAGGTGCAGCGCCCGGATGGGTCGCCGTACCAGCCGCAGCGGCAGGGGTTCATCGCGCAGACGAGCTGAAATTGGCAGGGAAAGCTCGCCGCGCCCGACGCGCGGGAAATGGTCACCACGCCGTCCTCAAGCGGCTGGCGCATGACCTCCAGCGTTTCCTTGCGGAACTCCGGCAGTTCGTCGAGAAACAGCACGCCCTTGTGTGCAAGCGAAATTTCGCCCGGCCGCGGTATGGTGCCGCCGCCCGTCAGGCCGGCGGCGGAGATCGTGTGGTGCGGGCTGCGGAAAGGCCGCCTGCGCACCAGCGGCTCCTGCTTGGACAAAAGGCCCATGACCGAGTGGATCTGCGTGACCTCCAGCGCCTCCTCGCGGGTCATATCCGGCAGGATGGACGGCAGTCTGCGCGTCAGCATACTCTTGCCGGAGCCGGGAGGCCCCACCAGAAGCACATTGTGCGCGCCCGCCGCGGCGATCTCCAGCGCCCGCTTGACATTTTCCTGTCCCTTGACGTCCCGGAAATCCGGCAGCTCCGCCGTGTCCTCCTCCGGCTCCCACGCGGGCTCCGGCGCGATGGGCTCGCCGCCGTTCAGATGCGCCGCAAGCTGCCGCACGTCCGTCACCGGGATGACGCGCAGGCCGCCGGCCAGCGTCGCCTCTCTTGCGTTCTCCGCGGGAACATAGAGCGCGGTAAAGCCGGCCTGCTTCGCGGCGATGGCCATGGGCAGCACGCCGTTGACCGGCCGGAGCTTTCCCTCCAGACTCAGTTCGCCCAGAAAGGCGCTCGGCTCCTTCGGAAGCCGGCACAGCTCCGTCGCCGCCAGAATTCCCAGCAAAATTGGCAGATCGTAGAGCGTGCCGCTCTTGCGGGTGTCAGCGGGCGCGAGGTTCAGCGTGATGCGGCTGACCGGAAACTTGAAGCCGCTGTTTTTGATCGCAGCGCGGACGCGCTCGCGCGCCTCCCTGACCGCCGCATCCGGCAGGCCGACGATCTCAAAGGCCGGCAGGCCGTTGGTGATAAAGCACTCCACGGAAACGGGATAGCCGCTGATCCCGCTCAATCCCAGAGAGTCCACGCGACTGATCACTGCAATCCCCCACTTTCCTTTTCTGTGTTTTCTCCTATCATCATACCGCATCGGATGCAAAATTACAAATCCTTTTCTGCGTTTTTGCCGAAAAAGCCCTCTTTTCGGGGAGCAGAGCCGTAACCGCCCGACGCATATTTGGCGCTGCCATCCAAAATGCGCCGCAACGCGGCAGCTTTCTCCCGTTTTACACAATTTATACGGAACGGTGCGTTTTTCTGATTTACAAATTGGAGAAAAGGTGTTAGAATGGAGCTGTATGAAAATAAATACTTTCAGGAGGTATTCATTTTGACAAGAAAACTCAAAACAATGGACGGCAATACCGCTGCCGCTCATGTCAGCTACGCCTTCACGGAAGTTGCGGGTATCTACCCCATCACTCCGTCCAGCCCGATGGCTGACAACGTTGACCAGTGGTCCGCACAGGGTCGGCTGAACATCTTCGGCAACCGCGTCAAGGTTGTTGAGATGCAGTCCGAGGCAGGCGCGGCAGGCACCGTCCACGGCTCTCTGGCCGCCGGCGCTCTGACCACCACCTACACTGCTTCTCAGGGTCTTCTTCTGATGATCCCGAATATGTACAAGATCGCGGGCGAGCTGCTTCCCGCCGTCTTCCACGTTTCTGCACGTACCGTCGCAACGCAGGCGCTGAACATCTTCGGCGACCACTCCGACGTCTATGCCTGCCGCCAGACCGGCTTTGCCATGCTGGCCGAAGGCAATGTGCAGGAAGTCATGGACCTGTCCCCCGTGGCGCATCTGGCCGCGATCAAGGGCCGCGTCCCCTTCATCAACTTCTTCGACGGCTTCCGTACCTCCCACGAGATCCAGAAGGTCGCCGTCTGGGATTACGATGATCTGAAGGAAATGTGCGACATGGACGCCGTCGATGCGTTCCGCAAGCACTGCCTGAATCCTGAGCGCCCCGCAATGCGCGGCTCTCACGAAAACGGCGACACCTTCTTCCAGCATCGTGAGGCCTGCAACAAGTACTACGACGCTCTGCCTGAGATCGTCGAGGAGTACATGGGCAAGATCAATGCCAAGCTCGGCACCGATTACAAGCTCTTCAACTACTACGGCGCACCCGATGCCGACCGTGTCATCATCGCGATGGGCTCCATCTGCGACGTGGCCGAGGAAGTCATCGACTACATGAACGCCCACGGCGAAAAGGTCGGCCTGATCAAGGTCCGCCTGTACCGTCCGTTCAAGGCCGACCGTCTGCTCGAAGCCATCCCCGCTACCTGCAAGAAGATCGCCGTTCTCGACCGCACCAAGGAGCCGGGCGCTCTGGGCGAGCCGCTGTATCTGGACGTTGTCACCGCTCTGGCAAACGCCGGCCGCATGATCCCCGTCATCGGCGGACGCTATGGTCTGGGCTCCAAGGACACGCCTCCCGCATCCGTCTTTGCCGTCTACGAAGAGCTGGCAAAGGACGAGCCGAAGCGTCAGTTCACCCTCGGCATCCATGACGATGTGACTCATCTGTCCCTCGAGGAGAAGCCCTCGCCCAACACCGCAGCAGAAGGCACCATCGAGTGCAAGTTCTGGGGTCTGGGCGGCGACGGCACCGTCGGCGCAAACAAGAACTCCATCAAGATCATCGGCGACCACACCGATAAATATGTTCAGGCATATTTCCAGTACGACTCCAAGAAGACCGGCGGCGTGACCATCAGCCACCTGCGCTTCGGCGACAAGCCCATCAAGAGCCCGTACTACATCAACAAGGCCGACTTCGTCGCCTGCCACAATCCGTCCTACATCACCAAGGGCTTCAAGATCGTCAACGACGTCAAGCCCGGCGGCGTGTTCCTGATCAACTGCCAGTGGGATATGGCCGAGCTGGAGCATCACCTCCATGCGGACGCGAAGCGCTACATCGCAAAGAACAACATTCAGCTCTACACCATCAACGCCATTGACCTTGCCATCAAGGTCGGCATGGGCAAGCGCACCAACACCATCCTCCAGTCCGCCTTCTTCTCTCTGGCCAAGGTCATGCCGGAAGCAGACGCCATCAAGTACATGAAGGACGCTGCCGAGCATTCCTACGCCAAGAAGGGCATGGACGTTGTCGAGAAGAACTGGAACGCCATCGACGCCGGCGCCACCGCCTATGTCAAGGTCGAGGTTCCCGCCTCCTGGGCCACCGCTGAGGACGTTGTCGTCGAGCACAAGCTTGAGGGCAAGCCGGAACTCGTGAAGATGGTCAAGGACATCCTCTTCCCCATCGACAAGATGGACGGCGACAGCCTGCCTGTTTCCACCTTCGTCGATCATGTGGACGGCCAGTTTGAGCTGGGCGCTTCCGCTTACGAGAAGCGCGGCGTTGCCGTCACCGTTCCCGAATGGGACGCCGACAAGTGCATCCAGTGCAACAACTGCGCCTTCGTCTGCCCGCACGCCACCATCCGTCCCTTCATGCTCACCGAGGCTGAGGCCGCTGCCGCTCCCGAGGGCGCAAAGATCCGTCCGGTCAAGGCCGGCAAGGGCAAGGGTGTCTATCAGTTCACCATGGCCGTTTCCCCGCTGGACTGCATGGGCTGCGGCGTCTGCGTCGGCGTCTGCCCGACCAAGGCCATCACCATGGTCCCGCAGGAGAGCCAGCTGGCACAGCAGGACGTGTTCAACTACATGGTTTCCAAGGTCGCTCCGAAGCACGAGGTCGAGGATCTGACCGTCAAGGGCAGCCAGTTCAAGAAGCCGCTGCTTGAGTTCTCCGGTTCCTGCGCAGGCTGCGCCGAAACCAGCTACGCACGTCTGGTCACCCAGCTCTTCGGCGACCGTATGTACATTTCCAACGCCACCGGTTGTTCCTCCATCTGGGGCGGCCCCGGCGCAACTTCCCCCTACTGCACCAACGAAGAGGGTCGCGGCCCGGCATGGTCCAACTCCCTGTTCGAGGATAATGCGGAGCACGGCTACGGCATGTACACCGCGCAGCAGGTCATCCGCGAATCTCTGGCGGACAAGACCCGCAAGCTGATCGCCATCGACTGGGCCTACGCTCCTCTGAAGGAAGCCGCACAGAAGTGGCTCGACACCATGGAAGACGGCGAAGCCAACAAGGAAGCAACCAAGGCTTACATCGCAGCTCTGGAAGAGGGTCTGGAAACCGTCGACGATCTGTACGCCTTCGCCACCTCCCCCGCTGCCAAGGAGCACTTCGGCGACGGCGCAGAGGCCTTCCTCGCACACGCCAAGGAGCTCAAGGAGTCCGGCGCAAAGTACTGCGACTGCGACGCCTGCAAGCTGGCGGCTGAGATCCTCAAGGATAAGGAATATCTGTCCAAGAAGTCCATCTGGATCTTCGGCGGCGACGGCTGGGCATACGACATCGGCTTTGGCGGCGTGGATCATGTCCTCGCGCAGAACAAGGACGTCAACATCTTTGTTTTCGATACCGAGGTTTACTCCAACACCGGCGGACAGGCCTCCAAGGCTTCCAACATCGGTCAGGTCGCGCAGTTCGCGGCAGCCGGCAAGGAAGTCAAGAAGAAGAGCCTTGCTGAGATTGCCATGTCCTATGGCTACATCTACGTCGCGCAGGTCGCCATGGGCGCCAACCCCGCGCAGACCCTCAAGGCCATCTCCGAGGCCGAGGCTTACCACGGTCCGTCCCTCGTCATCGGCTATGCTCCGTGCGAAATGCACTCCATCAAGGGCGGCATGATGCACTGCCAGGACGAGATGAAGAAGGCTGTCGACTGCGGTTACTGGAATATGTTCCGCTTCGACCCGTCCAAGGAGACCGGCAAGTTCACGCTGGATTCCAAGGCCCCGAAGGGCGGCTACCGCGAGTTCCTGATGAACGAAGCCCGCTACAGCCGTCTGACCCGCGAATTCCCGGAGCGCGCAGAGCCTCTGTTCGAGCGCAACGAGGAAGCCGCAAAGGCCCGCTACGAGCACCTGCTCAAGCTGGTCGAAATGTACAAGGACTGATTTAAAAAATCCCGCTGGGAAACCGGCGGGATACAAAGCGGCTTGTCCCAAAAGGATTTTGGGACAAGCCGCTTTATAAAATTGCAAAATATAGTTTGTAGATTTATTTTGCAATTTTGGTCGCTGCGGTGGGTTATTGAACGCGAAAGGAAACCCTGACGGTTTCCTTTCACTCTTTTCTTCCCTCCGAAACTTTCAGCCAGACTGTTTTTGACAAGTGAAGCAAATCCGCCGCATGATGAAATCATGCGGCGGATTGTTTTTTACTTTTCCTGTACTTCTTTTCCGCTCAGGTGCTCGATCGTGATCTCATACATCTGCGCGGGCTTGGTGGAAGCCCCGATTGCTTTGTCGACCAGTGCCTCCTCCGGGTAGTATTTCATCGCCATGCGCTTGAGCAGCGCCCGCGATGCTTCCCCGGCCTCGAGCAGCCGGCACCTGCCGAACACAACGGTGCTCTGCACAAAAGGCGCCCAATCTTCTTCACGGATGCTTTCATTGCCGTACACGGTAAAGCAGGTCTTGTCGCAGACCCGGAGCGCATTGACCTTGTGGCCCACGCTCGCCCCGTGAAAATAGATCTTCTGCGCTTCCTCGTCGTAGAGGAAATTGATCGGGATCGCATAGGGATAGCCGTCGTCCCCATTGACGGCCAGCACGCCCCGTCTGGCGCTGTGCAGAAGCGCCTTCGCGGCGTCTGTGCTGAGTTCGTTTTTCTTCTTTCGAACCGGTCGGAACATAACCCCGCCTCCTTTTCTCTCTGTTCTATCAGAAATGTGATCATTCCTTTTCGTAGAAAATATCCTGCGCCAGGCGCAGCGGATAGGCTTTCAGCTCGCCGCCGTCTAAATTCTCGCCGTGCAGGCGCACCGCCGTGATGCGGCGGTTACCATAGGTCGTGTAATAATAGATCCCGCGGTCTGCATTGCAGCAGCTCGTGTAGATCGTGTGCTCGCAGCTTCCGTCCTCCAGCACGCAGCAGCCGTTTTGCTGCTCCACCGCGCCGAGAATGTGGAAAAACTGGCTCACGCTCTCCTCCTCGCCCTCGCCAGAGCGGGAGTTCTGCCGTGTAAAAGCCGCCCGGACAAAACGCGACTGCGACGACAGGTCGCCCGGCAGCCCCAGCGCGCCCATGCCCCGGCTATACTGGCCGAGCGGCAGGCCGAAGCGGTTTTCCGGCGGCAGCGGCGTAAGCTGCATATAATTGTTCAGTGCAAAAAGCTGCATGGGAAAGGGCGGGTTGTTCGTCAGCACACCCGCGGGATTGTCGTAGACGTGCAGACCGTCCGCCGTCGCCTCCACGGTCAGGCAGCCGTCGCGCGCAGCCAGCAGCCAGTGAAGCTGCGCCGTCGGAAACTGCGGGGAAAAGGGCGTGTCCGTCAGATGCAGGCTCTCAAGCGCCGCCCGCGCCTGCGCGATATTGGCGCAGCGCCCCAGCAGCCACGGGATCAACTCGAACACCGCGATATTCTCGCAACCCGCCTGCGGTTTCCCGTAGACGGCGTTGCCGACGAAATTCAGTCCGGCAATGCACAGGCCCTTCTCATTCACCGCGTCGTAAAAGAGCGGATACCCGCCCACGACGTGCGCCATGCCGATCATGGCATAATGCCGCGCCAGCTCGCCGCCGTGCCGCAGCGCGAAGGGAAAAATCCGCGGGACAACGACCACCTGCTCCCCGTAGGAGCATTCGTAGTCCAGATTCCGCCCGAAATAAAAGTCACGCGTCTGATAAGTCGCGGCCGTACACATAAGCTTGCCTCCTGTCTTCAGTTTGTCCTGCTTTTGAACCTACCATTCGGTATTCTTCCGCGCAAATGCAGCGATGATACTCTCGATTCCGAAGAGAATCAGATAGCCTGCGATCATATAGCTGATCACGCGGATCGTCACAAAGGACAGCACCGGGCTGAAAATCATCAAAAAGCCGAGAATCAGGCCGAGAATATTCAAAACCAGGGAGAAATAATAGTAGAAGGAATTTCCGATTAGACGGATCAGATTGGTGTGCGTCAGTCCGGAGATGCAGTGGGCGATGAACCAGACGGGCAGCAGGATCGTCAGCGCCCACTTGCCGAGGTTCGGATTGGCAACCAGCATGATGCCGCACATCACGCTTAAGATTCCGGAGATCAGCGACAGCATCGGCCCGAAGCCGGTAAAGCGCGACAGGCGCGTGTACACCACGATGTCCTCAATGCCCATCACGATCACGATCACACCGTAGATCACGACCGCTCCGGTCAGCGTTCCCTCCGGCTGCACAAAGGTGACAATGCCCAGCGCCGTCAGAAGAATACCAACAATCAGTTCGCTCCATCCAAAGCCGCTTTTCCGTTTCATGCTTCCGCACCGTCCTTCCTGTTCAGGATCGCCATGAATTCGCTGCCGGTAATGGTTTCTTTTTCATACAGATAGTTTGCCAGCTCATCGAGCTTCGCGCGGTTGCTTTCCAGCAGCTTCCGCGCCTTGGCGTGTTGGGTTTTCACTGTCTCCACGACCTTACGGTCGATCTCCTTCTGAGTGTCGGCGGAGCAGGCCAGCGAGGTGTCGCCGCCGAGGTACTGGTTCGTCACGGTTTCCATGGCGACCATGTCGAATTCCTCCGTCATGCCGTACCGGGTGATCATCGCGCGGGCGAGCTTGGTCGCCTGCTCAATGTCGTTGGAGGCGCCGGTCGTGATCTGTCCGAAAACAAGCTCCTCCGCCGCCCGGCCGCCGGTCAATGTGGCGATCTTGTTTTCCAACTCTTCCTTGGTCATCAGCACCTTGTCGTTCTGCTCGATCTGCATGGTGTAGCCCAGTGCGCCGGAGGTTCTGGGGATGATCGTGATCTTCTGCACCGGCGCCGAGTCGGTCTGCCGCGCAGCAACCAGCGCGTGGCCGATCTCGTGATAGGCGACAACCTTCTTTTCCGCGTCGGTCATGATGGCATTTTTCTTCTGATAACCGGCAATGACGACCTCAATGCTTTCTTCCAGGTCCGCCTCCTCCACCACCGTGCGGCCGCTGCGCACGGCGCGGAGCGCGGCCTCGTTGATGATGTTGGCCAGCTCCGCACCCGAGGTGCCCACCGCCATCCGGGCGATGGTGTGGAAGTCCACATCGTCCGCCGTTTTGATCTTCTTCGCGTGAACCTTCAGAATGGCTTCACGACCCGCAAGGTCGGGCAGCTCCACAGGAACGCGGCGGTCAAAGCGGCCGGGGCGCGTCAGCGCGGGATCAAGCGATTCCGGACGGTTGGTCGCCGCCAGAATGATCACACCGTTGTTGCCCTCAAAGCCATCCATTTCGGTCAGCAGCTGATTCAGGGTCTGCTCGCGCTCGTCGTTGCCGCCGAGCTGGCCGTCACGCTTTTTGCCGATGGCATCGATCTCGTCAATGAAAACGATGCAGGGTGCCTTTTCCTTAGCCTGCTTGAAGAGGTCGCGCACCTTCGACGCGCCCATGCCAACGAACATCTCTACAAATTCCGAACCGGACATGGAGAAAAACGGCACGCCCGCTTCGCCCGCGACGGCCTTGGCCAGCATGGTCTTGCCGGTTCCCGGAGGGCCTACGAGCAATACGCCCTTGGGCATGGACGCACCGACATCGGAGTATTTCTTTGGGTTGTGCAGATAATCAACGATCTCCGCAAGGTTCTCCTTGGCCTCGTCCTCACCCGCCACATCGGAAAAACGGATGCCGTCGGAGGATGGAACGTAGACCTTGGCGTTGCTCTTTCCCATGCCGAAGGTCATGGCGTTCGGCCCGCCTGCCTGCGACATCATCTTCTTGGCCATGTACTGTCCCAAAGCCGCGAAGATCAGGATGGGCAGAACAAAACTCAGGAAAAAGCTGAGCAGCGGCGACATTCCTTTTTCAATGTTCCGGGTAAACGTCGCGCCGGAGGCGTAAAGGCGATCCGTCAGGGTCGGATCGTTCATTTCACCGGTCTTGTAGATCTGTTCGCCGTCCTTGTCCGTAAAGATGATCTCGGAATCATCGACCTCCACGGTGCCGATGTTCTTGTCCTCGATCATTTTCATAAAGGTGCCGTAGTCCACTTCCTTCACACGGGCGCTCGCAAGCAGCGGCGACACGACCATGTTGAAGATCAGAATGGCCAGCAGCGCAATGCCGTAGTAATAAACCAGCGGCTTTTTGGGAGATTTGACCTCTTTCATCTTCCCCACACTCCTTTTTGGGCCCTCTCGCCCCATTTTTGTTTCATCAAAAATTATAATATTCAATTTTGAACTATTTGGAAACAAATTGAAAATGTTTCGCCCCGTTTTTTCGGATTCTCCGGCTTGCCCCAAAATTCTCTGCGGCTATTGAAAATACCGGGAAGGTGTGCTACACTGGATTCGGAGTATTTCACAGATAATTTGCAGCAAGCGAATGGCTGCCGAAAGGCGGCTTTTAAAAAAGCCATTAGTTAGTCAGTGCTAACTAATGGCAGGAAAGGAGAAATCCTCGATGAAAAAGAGCTTTTGGGATAAAAATGCCGGGCGGTACGACCGCTTTATGCGCAAAGATCATGCGGCATATGAGGCGCTGTACCGGCTGATCCGCCCGGTCGTAACAAACAAAACCGTGCTGGAACTGGCGGCAGGAACGGGACTGATCGCAAAAAACATTGTGGGCGAAGCGCAGACGGTCGAGGCAACAGACGCCTCCCCGGAGATGATCGCCGAGGCGCGCAAGGGTTGCTCCTCGAGGAAGCTGCATTTTTCGGTGCAGGATATGTTTTCCCTGCCCTATGCGGCGCACTCTTTTGACGTGGTGATCGTGGCAAACGCGCTGCATATCGTGCCGCAGCCGGAGCTGGCACTGGCGGAGATCCGCCGCGTGCTGAAGGAGGACGGCGTGCTGATCGCCCCGACCTTCACCCACGCCGGGAACACTCTGCGCGGCAGAATCAAGGCATTTTTCATGAAACTGGCTGGCTTTCCGCTGCACAGCAAGTGGTCCAGTCAGGAATATCTCGCATTCCTGCGTGAAAACGGCTGGCATGTGCGCAAAAGCACCGTCCTGAATGCCAGCTTCCCGCTGACCTATGCGGAATGCGAAAAGGAGTCGATCATAAGCGCAGCGCATCCCGCAGACGGAAAATAAATCACGCTCGTATGATGCCGCTGCTCCCGCCCAAGCGAACTGCGGCACCGGCGGCGCTGTATCTCGTCTGATTTGTCCTTCTTCGCCTACAGGTCGCTGCCAAGGGGATTGCTGTCGCGCGCCGTGTCTCTGTTATCATTTTTCCCGCAAATCGCCGCATATCCGCCAGACAGACTCGCATTCATAATGCTCCCGAATGCTTTTCTTGGAATAGGCGGAGACGTTGTTTCGGTCTGCGTCGGCGTCAATCAGCAGCTTAAAAATGCGCCGCAAATCCTCGCACATTTCCGGCGTGATCGGGCGACCGGGATAATCCTCCCCGGTATCCCGGTTCTTGACAGGGCAAAGGTTGTTGGCTTCCGCTACCGCCTCCATCAAGCAGTTCCTGCCATAATGATCGGTCATAGCTACATCTGCGCCGCTTTCCAGCAGCAGCCACGCGATCTTTTTATGCCGTCCGGTGCAAAGGGACACCTGAAGCGGCGACATTCCCCGCGTGTCCAGCGGTCGTTTCGGTGCTATGGCGTTGACGGCAGAAGGATTCTCTGCCAGAATGGCTTTGACCTGTTCAAAATTGTCCTCCCGGATCGCTTCAAATATGCGGATGTGTCCCAATAGGGATGCCCTATCTTCTTTCCTCATGTTGACCACCATTTGTTTCTTCCGAAAAGCGGCCGATTCGGACGACCGCCCTATCGGACCGGAGATGGAATCCTCAGCCTTTCCTGCCCCCTGCCTTTTATGCCCACGGGTCGTCTGCCTTCGGCAGGCGCACGCCGGTCAGCAGATACTGCTCCCACAGAAGCCACTTGCCGTCGCTGCCGCGCCGGCGGAGCTTCACCGGGCGGGGATCGTCTGCACCGCCGCAGGGGAGGAACAGCTTTTTATACCCCGTTTCTGCATCGGAAACCGGATTGCTTTCCACCGTAATGGTGTAGGGAACGGCGGGCGTATAGTTGTTGTCGGGCGCTGCGCCTGCAAATAGGAGAACGGCAGATAGGTCTTGCCGCCGCGGAAACGGTCGTTGAGGAACGAAATCTCCTGCCCGTTCAGCGGACGGGGGCCACGAAGCCAGTTCAGCATCTCCGTGCCGGCGGCCTTGTCGGCAGCGTAGGCACAGAGCGCCAGCACGGTCAGCGCCACCGTTTGATACGGCGTGGCAAGGTGCGCTTCGGGGAGCGCCTGAAGCTCCGCCAGACTTTCCGGAAGCGCCGCAAAGGTGAAGCTCTCCCGCTTGCAGCCTTCGGGCTGTGCGGCGGCTGCTGCCGCCTGCTGTGCCGTGGGTTTCAGCTTGTCAAAGATACTCATGTTTTTTCCTCCGAGTTTTATGATGTCGTCAGCGTTCCCCGCCGCCGTTTTGCTGCGTGATTCTCGCGATGCGGAACAGATCGCGCAGCGCTTCTTCCCATTATCCCGAGCCGAGAACATTCCAGGTGTCGCTGATCGCGTCATAGGCGTAGATGAGGTTATCACAGACGCCGTAATAGAATTCCGGCACAAATTGGTCGTCGTGCTCCGTACACAGAGCGAAAATCCAGCACGAATGTCCGACGATCATTTGCGTTTTGCCGGTATATTGCAGGCTCATCCCCAAGCCGGTGTAGTATTGCACCTCGTCGGTTTCGGCCAGAATATCATAGGCAATGATCGCATCGTCCTCCGGTCCGCGGTGATCCTCTGTATACATGGAAAAATCATAGCAATGCTCGGCCGCAAGCCGTCCATCCATGCCGGACAGCATGGGAAAGACGGAAAAAACCGCATCGCCGCTCTGAATAGAGATCGCCACATTGGAATAGAGATCGCTGACATTGCAGCGCAGGAGGAAACAATCGGCACCCTTTCCTGCATAAAGTGCCTTGTCGGTCTGTACATCGTATCCGCCGCTTTCATTCATTTCTGCCGAATAGACAGAGGCGCGGCATTCCGCAGTCACAACCGTGTACAGCTCTGTGCCGCCCGCATCCACGAGGGGCGCGTCTTCAAGGAAAGGATACTTCTCTGCATATTGGCTGTCCTTCAGATAGCCTCGCATTTCGTTTTCCGTTGTTTCTTCGCTCACAAAGCCCAGGAAGGCCATACCCGCCGAAAAACCGTTTTCCACGATCTCCTGACGCAGGGCGGCCAGCTTTGGTTCAGCCGCTTCCGACGGTGCCGCGGTGCCGCTGTCCGTCGGCTCGGAGCCGCCGGACCGGTTTGTGCTGTCCGCCTCGGAAGGGTTTGCGCTCTCCGCCTCGGAAGGGAGCTGCCGCCGCAGAACGGCGCAGCCGGAGAGCAGGAGCAGAAGAAGCAGAACCACAATTACAATCACTTTTTGTTTCATTCGGGATCCTCCTTTCGGAACATAATAAAGCCTTTTTCGTACCAAGGGGGCGGTGGCGGAAGATTCCGTCACCGCCCGTTGAATTCAGGTTGGTTCCGCTTTCGGCAGCATCTGTCTATTCAGTTTTGGACTCAATTTGTTTACAAAAAATGTTCGGCAGAGGTCCTCCAATTCGAACCC